>Ga0163179_10002526_pt1 | contig 12707 bp, 8 predicted proteins | sample AtlANTMetagenome_FD_109643 | JGI IMG/M metagenome (GOLD analysis project Ga0163179, IMG submission 109643) | Marine eukaryotic phytoplankton communities from the Atlantic Ocean - Atlantic ANT 2 Metagenome | ecosystem: Environmental > Aquatic > Marine > Oceanic | place: North Atlantic Ocean...
AGAAAGTAAGGGAATCCTCGGGCAGCGTTCACAATTTGAATGCCCTGGATGTGAGATCTTTTTCGGGGAGAGGCTGACAGGCGGACTCGGAAGTCAAACTTTGCTGTCCTGAACCGCTAATGGTGACATGATCGGTCCAAACAAAGTGGACATCTCCTTAGGATGAGCTCTCAAGAATTCAAAGTTGTTGCTTTATTCATTTCAAAGTGCCACACTCATTTGTTCCATCTTTTGTGCTTGATAAACGGTGTTTTTCGCAGGAGGCGAGCATGTGAGGGGCTGCAGTGCGATTCCCTACAGTGGGGGTGAACGCTAACCCAGGGGGACGGAGTCCAGGCAAGCTGCAAGTCCAATTACGCAGATAAATGCGGATATAGATACAAGTGCTGAATGCGTTGACGATCGATGTTGAGGACTATTATCAGGTCACGGCTTTCGAGCAGGCGATTCCACGGTCCAGTTGGGGCAACTACGAGTCGAGAGTTGTTCGCAACACGGAGCGGTTGCTCGAGCTATTTGACCTCTATGATGCGACGGCCACCTTTTATGTCCTTGGTTGGGTGGCTAAGCGTTTTCCTGGACTGGTTCGCCGCATTCATGAAGCTGGGCACGAGCTGGGATCCCACAGTTATTGGCATCGATTGATTTACCAGTTGGAACCTAGGGAATTCCGCGAGGATCTGATCAAGTCGTGTGATGCGATTCAGGACATTAGCGGCGTTAAGGTGAAGACCTTTCGTGCGCCAAGTTTTTCCATCACGAAACGCTCACTTTGGGCTTTTGAAGTCCTCGCCGAATTGGGTTTTGAGATCGATTCGAGCGTTTATCCAACTGCTCACGATCGATACGGTATTCGTGATGCAAACCGGGATATCCATCGCGTGGAAACCGTTCAGGGCGAGCTCTGGGAGTTTCCCCTGACATCGATCGGACGTGGGCCGTTGACCGTGCCAATTTCGGGGGGCGGGTACTTCCGATTGTACCCAATAAAAGCTACATTAAAGGGCCTACATTCCGTGAACTTGCAAGGTAAACCATTCGTATTTTACCTGCATCCGTGGGAAATCGACCCCTTGCAGCCCCGCCTCCCTCATGGGTCGAGGATTTCACGGTGGCGGCACTACGTCAATCTTGCATCAACCGAGGCAAAGCTAACTCGGCTACTGCAAAGTTTTGATTTTGCCAGCGTCTCGCGAGTGGTTTCGCAGCACAACCGAGATGATTTCAACGGTCATCGCTTCATATTGGATTCGACGGAGTCACAGACCGTCAAAGATTAACGAAGCTGTAGCAACTAGCCGGAACTTACTCAATTTATGCACCTGGCGACAAGGCGGTCTAAAGGCTTCACATGAATGTCGTTTGAGACCAAAATGACCTCCGCCAAACAAAAAGCAACTCGTGCCGCCAGTCACTCTTCCAGCGATGAGAAGTTATTCACGAACTTGACATCCAGCCCCAAACAAATCGGTGCATTTTGCATCTTGCTCGTTGCAGGCGTCTGGTCCTACTGGCCGAACATCGTGGAGATGGTTCTGCTGTGGGAAAAGGAACCGGACTATTCCCATGGTTATCTTGTCGTTCCGATCTCAATCGCATTTCTTTGGTTCCGGCGAGACATGTTTCCTGCCGACCAGGTGAAGCCGGCTTACATCCTTGGTTTACTTGTTGTTTTGGCGAGCGTTGGTCTCCGAACTCTAGCCGCGAAATTCTTCTACGGACCGATTGACAATTGGACATTGATGCTCTGGTTAGCCGGCTGTGTTTTGACCTTTTTTGGCTGGCGAGTTCTCTGGTGGGCGTTTCCGTCGATCGCCTTCCTTTGGTTTGCCATGCCGCTGCCTTACAGTTTGGAGATTGCGATGCGACTACCTTTGCAAGGCGTCGCAACGGAATTAAGCACGTTTGCGTTGGTGTTGCTTGGAATTCCCGCGATGGCGGAGGCGAACGTTATCCGAATCGGTACTGAAACTTATGGGGTAGAAGAAGCGTGCTCCGGCATTAGGATCTTTTTCGGGATTGCCGCACTTGCCTTCGCTATCGTTGTGCTGGCCCGACGATCCTGGATCACGAGGCTGCTGATTATCCTGTCGATTTTGCCGGTGGCCATCGTCGCAAACTCAACTCGCATCGTCATCACCTGTATTCTCTTTCAGGAAGTCGGTTCTGATGCAGCGAAAAGATTTTCCCACGATTTTGCAGGGATGTTAATGATTCCCTTTGCAGCGATTCTTCTCGGAGGCGTACTTTGGATTCTGACGCGAGTCCTCCAGGAACGAGAAGTAAACCTTGTGAGCGATGGCAATCTGTTTCAATCGAAGGCAGGCAAACAACAATCTGGTTGATCTCAATTCGATTGAGGGATTGGTGGTTCCCTCATAAACTGGCGCTACGAATGCGACAACGATGCTCGACTGAGAAGCAGAGAGCCTTGAGAAGCAGAAGACATCGAATAAGACAGTCTCCATTGAGGTATTTATGAAAGATCGTCCGCAAAATGAGTTGCTACCAGCAAGCAACCCTTCCGGGCATTACGCTCTCGACCCCGTCGTGCAGCGAGCAGCCACGCCACAAAAGGAAGTCAACAAGCTGCAACAATACGCGATGTTGTTGTGGGCTACCCAAGTTCGATGGTGGAAGATTACCTTGCCCTTGGGAATCTTCTTGGCCTGTGCCGCAGGCGCTACTGCATGGTTCATGGTGGTGCCAACTTATACGGCGAATGCCATGCTGCGAATTCAAGAGGTGGCGCCTTACGTTGCCTTCAAGCAGAACGAAAACTCAACGTCGTTCGTCAATACTCAATTGCAGTTGTTTAAAACGAGAACGGTGGTGGAGGCTGCCCTGCAGGACGTCCTGGAGAAATTTCCTCAGGTAAGTCAAGAAGAGGATCCTGTTAATTGGATTCAAGCAGGGGTCTCAGCGCGAGTTATCGGTAGTTCTGAACTCGTCATCGTGAGATTTACTGATCCCGATCCGAAGCTCGCGAGGTTTGTCGTTCAGTCTGTCGTTGATACCTATATGAACTATCAACGAGATTATTCGAACATGCAGGACGAACGCGTGATTCGTTTGCTGCGCGACGAAATTTCCGATCGCAAGATGGCATTGAAAACACTTCGGCAAGAGGTCACTGAGCTCAGTAAGAACGCCATTATTGACCGAACGGTCGATTCCAGTTCCGATTCGTCACTGCAGTCGATCCAGAGTCTGTTGATTCGCACAGAGGTCGAGCTGACGGTTTCGAAGGCTCAGCTTGCCGCTGTCGAACATCAAATCAACACGGATGATCAGGAAATCACGTCGACTCAGTTGGAGGCGATGTTGGAATCCTCGGCTGACTATTCACAAATGCGTAATGAATTATCTCAGGCTGATACTCGATTGGAGATGCTGAGTTCTCGGTTGTTGTCACCCGAAAGTTCGACTCGCTATCAGCAAGCGAAAGAGCAACGCGATGAATTAGCTCAAGCGATCGAAGAATACCAGAAACGATTCCAGGTGGATGGGAAGGAAGCCGCATCAAAATATAAGAAGCTTCAGCAGGAACAACGGCTTTCCGCAATGCGCAAGGAGATTGAGGCCCAGGAAACCATGCGCGACTATCTGCGTGGTCGGTTAGATGACGCGAAAGAGGATGATGTCGTCGTCAGCAGTGATAAGAACCAGGATACCGTCGCCTTCGAAATTAAATCGCGAGAGCTTCAACAGCAGGAGGCGATCTTCAATCGCATTACCGATCGGATTATGCACCTGCAGACCGAAAAGTATGCACCGGCTCGAGTGGCTCTCGTGGATCCAGCTGTGAAACCGAAGGAAGCAGATAATTCTCCCTGGGCGCTTGTGGGTCTCGCCTCCATAGCCGCATTCGTCGTGCCGCTGGGGCTGGTGTTTGCTTACGAGTTTTTAATGCAGCGAGTCAATGATTCATCATTGATCGAGGAGCAGGATCTCGAAGTTGTCGGAGAGATTGCGACTCTGCCAAAGTACCTGCCTGCGACTGGTTCGGGAGCGGATGACCCAGGGCAGCGTCACTTGACCTTGTTTGAAGAGAGTATCGATCATCTCTGCAATACTCTAAGGTTGTCGCCGGGCATGGCTGACAGGAAGATCATTGCCGTCGCCAGCGCCGTGTCAGGAGAAGGCAAGACGCATGTTTCGTCGCAATTGGCAATTAGCCTCGCCAAGTCCGTGAAAGAACCCGTGTTGCTCTTGGAGACTGATTTTCGAGCACCTGATATTGGCCGAATGTTCGGCTTCGAAACTCGTCAAGGCGTGCTTGACGTATTTGTCGGAGGTGCGTCGCTTGATGACGTGATTCTCCACGATTCACATCCCTATCTGGATGTCATGTTGGCCGGGACTCAGCATCGTGACTTACATGGGGTGCTCCACCAGAATGATATCAGTAACTTGCTTGAGACTCTGAGGAAACACTACCGTTACATTGTGATCGATACTCCGCCGGTACTCGGTGCTGGCGAAGCCGTTTTATTTGCATGTCACGCGGACGCTTCATTGATTTGTGCACGTCGCGGATACAGCAGAATGTCTCAGGTGGTGCAAGTTCGTGATCGCCTTCTGCGAGCGCAGGCAAACCCGATCGGCGTTGTGCTCAATGGTGTTTCTCGGCGTCAATACATTTACTCATACGGCAACTATGAGTATGTGGATGGATAGGTGCGTACTGTTTGCCGATTCGTTACTTGAAACCAAGTACGTCAAATTAAAATTGGTGAAAGAGGTTCGTCGATGGAAACTGACCGTCAATTGAAGACAAGAAAACGGATTGTTATCGGTTGGCGATGGTTGCTTGGCTTGTTGCTAGTCGGGGCCGTTGTCGGTGGAATTTTTGGGTGGCGTTACGTCGGCCAAAGAGGAAACGTCGCGGAATATTACTTGGATGCCGCTGAAAAAGCTTATCAAGATGAAGACTGGCAAGCCGCTTCGGACGCTTACTATCAGTATTACAGTTTTCATCCAGATGATTTAGACGCTCGCATCAAACTTGCGTTGGCCTACGGTAAAAACCCTGAGGGACAACGCAACCAGAAGATTCGTCTGTATCGGGAAGCGATGGCGCTCATTCCAAAGCCGATCGATAGCACCGACGAAAATGCTCCCTATCGAGAAGAGTACAGGGAATTGAAGAGTGCACTCCTCGATGCATTGGTGAGGAGTCGAAGGTATTCGGATATTCGAAATGAAGCGGAAGATGACGCATTCGGCTTCCGCACGCTTTCCGAAGTAAAGCGTGCGGTCGCGTGGTCTGAATTTGTGACGGCGAAGATGAATGATCGATCGATCGATGGCCCCATTCGCGATCCGGAACGGCCAGGCGAAATTGTGCTCGACGAAAAATCGCCTCTGCAGTTGGTTCGTGAGTACCTTGTTATCGATCCCGGCGATATCGAAATGGCACGGCTTGCTTCCTTTGGATTGCGTGAAATCGCTGCGGTTTCGGCCGACGTAGATCGTCAAGCCGAAGCGGACGCGGTGATCGATCGAATGCTTGCCGCCGACGGAAACAAGGAGAAAGCACTCGCCTGGCTTTCGGTGTTCGGGTATCGACGCGCCCATAGTCTTCCCGGTGATCAAGAAGCTCTGCAACAAGCGATTGAGGTCTACAGTGATCCGGAAGATGCGCTCTCGCTCGGAAATGCAGCGATGAGGGTTGCCCGAAGTACAACGCCCATCGATCCATCCTGGTTGGAACAGGCGATCGAAATGTACAAGCTTGCTGCAGCGCACGAACCGGAATCATCACGCCCCGTCTTACGACTAAGCGAAGCGTACTATGACGCGGGTGATTTTGATCAAGCGACAGCTGTTTTGAATGAATCCATCGAGAAGGTAGATGCTGCCGACGTTATCCAGTTCAGGTTGTACTTAGCCAATCTTTATTTGCTCCTGGAAGACGTCGAGAAATGTCAAGAACAGGTCGATGCGCTCGACGAGGTCGTTGCGAGTGCTGAGCAAAACAGTCGTCTGTTTTCATCCCAACGACGCCGAGTCGAGTTTGAGTCGCGAGTCGAATTGTTTAAAGCCAAAGTTTATCTTTTGGCTCGAGAATACGCTAAAGCCCGCAGAATTGCGTTTAATCTCGTGGGTCGAACTCGATCAAATCCCACCACCGATGATGACGATAACGATGCCGGACGGGTAATTGCGTCACTTGGATCGGGATCCTCTACTGAAAAACAGTTGCTCTTCGATGCATGGATGTTGATCGGACGGACGTCGCAGTCCCTCGGCCGATGGGCAGAAGCTGCTGATGCGTTTGAATCTGCGGCTGAACTCGGAGTTGACTCGGGGGAGGCAGCCGGCTCAGCAGCGAATGCATATCGACAAATCGGGCAGGATGATTTAGCCCTGCGAGTTGTAGAGCGACAGCGTCAACTTGGGCGAGAACCGCTTCTGTTCGAAGTCGCCGCCTTGCAGTTTTCCGAAGAACTGAAGAAACCAGCCGCCGATCGAGATTGGTCAGCTTTCAACAGCACGATTCGTGCTGCACGTCAAACGGAAAAAGATCCGTGGCAAGCGAATATGATGATCGCCGCGCGAATGCAAACTGAAGGCGCACCCCGAGAAAAAATACTGGAAGAGCTTGATGCGGGTGTTCAACAAAACCCAGATGAGCCAGCTTTCTTTTCGAGGCTGGTGTTGTTTTACCAGCAGTTGGGTGAATTCTCGTTGGCCGATGATGCGCTCTCGAGGTATCGAGAGTTAGCCGCCGATTCCTGGAGAGTTGATCTGCTCAATGCGCAACTTCAAATGATTCGACGCAACTTTGAGCAGGCGGTTCCACTCCTTGACGGAGTCGTGTCTGAAGTTGGCCAAGATCAGAAGAGATTGTGCCTCAAACTCAAGGCCCGGGCTCAGGTTGCCCTCGGGCAAATGAACGTTGCTCGGACAACACTACAGCAACTTGCTGACCAGGACGATCTTGATTCGTTGGTCCGACTGGCCGAAATGGAAGTGAGATTGAAGAATCTTTCGGAGCTCGAAAAGCACATTCAGAGAATGAAGGAAGTCGAGGGATCGGAAGGCGTCTATTGGAAATATTTTGTGGCAAGTCAAGCTATTGCGGATGACCCTTCGCCGCAAGATGTTCTTGATGCAGAAAGGCTGCAAGCTCAGGTTGTTGAGTCGAATCCGAACTGGCCGTTGGCCTACAGCTTGCATGGTCGCATCCTGACCGAGAAACAGAATTATGCTGGCGCCGCGAAATCGCTTGAAATTGCTGTGCAGAAAGGTGACCGTCGGCTTCAGGTCTATCAAGAATTGCTCGCCGCTCTTTTTGCGGCTGGGGAATATGAAAAAACTGAAAAGTATCTCGAGGAAATGCAATCGCGCGGAAGAGATGCTGCGTCTTTCCTCGGGGCAGCAGTGGATATGGCTGAGTCTCAGTCTCAGATGCCAGAGTTACTGCGCCGTGCGAAGGCCGTTGTCGAAAAAACACCAGCCAATGCGGTGGCGAAGATCTGGTATGCCCAACTCCTGTTAATGAATGGGGAAGAGGATCAGGCAAAAGCTCAGTTGACTGATGCCGTTCAAGATTCGCCAAGTGACATCGGAGCAGCTACGGCCCTATTTCTTTTCTATCTGAAACGAGATCAAGCTGAAGCAGAAAAAGTTCTTCAGTTGATTGAGGCCAACGGTAAAGATCCTTTGTCCAAGCAACGAGCAGTTGTCCTCGCTACGGGTCGGAGAAGGCTCGGCCAAGACAGGCAAGCTGAGGGCTTTCTCAGGCAAGCCATCGCAGGCGATCCCAATGACGTCAATCTGAAAATTATGCTTGGCGAAACGTTGCTCGCATTCGATCGCAAAGCAGCAGAACAGTACCTGCGAGAAGTTTTGCGCAGCCATCGAAATCCTTTGGTTCGTCGCCTTCTGGCACTGACTCTCATGACGAAAGGTGGTCCAGACGCATGGGCAGAAGTCCAGACGTTGTTGAAGGGTCGTGAATCGGTCACTCAGGACCTGCGAGTTCTGGCGCTGCTTTCGATGAGACGCGGAGGGCTGGATAATCTGCTCCAGGCTAGAGACCTGCTCAATCAGGCGATCGAACAGACAGGGGTCACAACATCCGGTGATCGCATGCTTTTGTCCGTGACCTTTGAGTCGGAAGGGAATCTGGATGAAGCCGGAAGATTGATTGATGAACTTGTCGCGGCTGCAGGTGCAAACGTCGAAAGCCTCGCTGCTAAATTCGACTTTCAAATGCGGAACCATCGGTACGATGCTGCGGAAGCAACATTGAAGAAGCTAGAGGCAGCAGCTGAAGATGCTCAGCTGACTAACAAACTTATCGTCTTGAAGTCGCAGATAGAGTATCTGAGATTAAACGGGGATCAACAGGAAATTCGCGATGCCATCGTTGAATTTGGTTCCGAGCAGGAACCCGACATCGACGAACAGCAAGTGGGTGAACGAAGCCAACTCTATGTCAATCTCGGGAAAATGTGTGCCTCCGCGCAATTGTACGAAGATGCTGAAAACTGGTATCGAAAACTTTTCGAAATCGACGAACAGCAGGTGAAACCGTTGGCGGTGACGTTGGCTCGACGTGGCAATCATCAAGAGGCAATCGAGTTGCTTCAAATCGATTGTTCAAAACCAGAATCTCTCTCTCCCCAAGATTTTGTCCTGCTTATCGAAGCCTTGTCAGCAGGGAACCCGTCAGATGAAGTCTGGGATCTGACGCAACCCGTTTGGGATTTCGCCGATGCTTCCGATGACTGGGTGCTCAATATGATCGGCTGCTTTGCGAATGTGGCGAAAGGGGATGAGGATCAGGCGATTCAAAAGCTGAGCCGAATCGTGAAAGATAATCCGGACAATGCGATGTTACTTAACAATCTCGCGTCCCTTACCGGGCACTTGCCAGCCCGTGCCGAAGAGGCTTTGACCAACATCAATCAGGCGATCCAATTGTCGGGTGAACAGCCTTATCTGCTCGATACAAAATCAAGCATCCTCGTCGAGCTTGGCAAGCCTGAAGAGGCGATCAAATTACTCAAGCCGCTGAATAGTTTGCGACGCCCAGATCCACGTGTTCTCTTTCGATTGGCCGTTGCCCAGGCGAAAAGCAATGAAATCGACGAGGCCCGCCTCAGTTACGCTCGGGCCGTCGCGCTTGGCCTTCACGCAGAAGTGTTAACGAATTATGACAAAAAACTTGTTGCCGACTTGGAAACAGCATTCAATCGTTAATGGATGTTGTTTTTCCGCTTTTTGATGGGAATCCGAACTTTTTTGGGTACGAAAATGAGCGGAAAATCGTTGTAGATGAAAATAATCCAACTTACGATTTAAAGGTGTGGCTTTCCCTAAAACAACAGGTTTTGACTTTGTAAACCTCCTGGTTTGTTAGGGTTGCTGATTTTGGGGATTTTGGATGAATTGGAAAACGAACACTGCGTTTTTAACTCTTCTCGCTGCGACCGTTCTCTCTGGGATCTTGCAGGGAGATCTTACGAAGCGATGGAAGTCCGAAGATACCCAGACCCTAGCACCTCTCTCGTCAATATCTGCCGCGTTTGGCCCTTGGGAAATGAAAACGGATCTTGAGATCACCGAACGAGTTGACCAATTGTTGGAGGCAAAAGACTGGCTGAATCGCACCTACAGGAATCGTGACACCGGTGAGATTGTCTCGTTAGCGATTGTCGCGGGTTCACACGGTCCCATTTCTGTTCATGTTCCAGAGATTTGTTACAGCTCGAAAAACTATCAGGAGCGTGAGAGTCGGAAGTCGGTTCAGCTTGCAGACAACAGTTTTTGGCGATTGGTCTTTGAAACGAAGAATGTGCACCAGGCTCCAATGTCTGTTTGGTATGCGTGGAGCACCGCGGATGTCTGGGAGTCTTCCGCATCACCGCGACATGAATTCGCCGGAGTACCGGTTTTATACAAGATTCAACTTTCGGGAATTGTTCCAACAAAGGGTGGTGAAGAGCGTGATCCTTGTGAGCAGTTTCTGAACGATTTTCTGTCGAGTGAATGGCCTTTGACAGATTAGGACTTTGTTTGCGACTGGAAAATCGAGTTGACGAATGGATAACGTAGAACAAACATCTCTGGAGCAATACGTGACTAATCCGGAAACCACGATAGAGTCGAGGGCGGTGGAGCCATCTGCAGAAGAGTCTTTCGGCTCCTGCTCCGTTGTCTCCCCGTCTGGCTACTTCCGGTGGAAGTCTCTCGTTTCAAGATTGATTGCAATGCTTTTGTTAATTCCGGGGCTCTTTGTCATCTTTATTCTGATGGCATTAATTCGTATTACCTCGAAGGGGCCAACAATCTTTAAGCAAAAGCGAGTTGGAATCAATGGTCGAGTCTTCACGATGTATAAGATGCGCAGCATGCGAATTGATGCTGAGGATGGAACGGGCCCAGCCTGGTCGACGAAAGGTGATACTCGAGTGACTCCGTTGGGAAGGCTATTACGAGACCATCATCTTGACGAATTGCCTCAACTCTTCAACGTGTTGCTTGGTGACATGGATCTTTTTGGCCCTAGGCCAGAGAGGCCTGAGTTTGTCGAAGTGCTTGAGGAAAAGGTACCGGGATATACAGAGCGATTGCGCGTGCGGCCGGGGATAAGCGGTTTGGCTCAAATCAACCTGCCCCCGGATACGGACGTCGATAGTGTTCGACGAAAACTTTGTCTCGATCTTGAATACATTGATCATGCAACGTTTTGGCTCGATTTTCGCATGTTCGTCGCGACGCTGCTCCGACTCTTTGGAATGCCAGGCGATACCGTGATGCGAATGATGAAGTTGGAAAGAAAGCTAAGTGGTTTCGAGCAACCAGAGTCGGGCACTTGCCGCTCTCTCAACGACATCTGAACTCGCAGTGAAGTTGCTTTAATTCACTGCTAAACATGTGATCATTTCTTTTTGAGCGATTCTAAAAGTACGAAAAAGCTTGCGATTCGCGGTGTCCTATTTAATTGGATTGGCCGCGTTGCAAGTTTCTTGATTTCCTTTGTGCTCACCCCCATTCTCGTGCGCGGGCTTGGTGACGAGAGTTATGGGATCTGGTCGGTATTGATGACTTTGACAACCTATTACGCACTCGCCGATCTAGGATTGCGAGGCGCAGGCGTCAAATTCATTTCGCAGTATGCTGCGACGAAGGATTGGGAAAACGTCAACAAGGTATTTGTCACCTGTTTGGGGATTTTCCTGTTGTTGGCAGCTTGTCTCGTGCCTGTTGTCTTCTTGGTTGGGTGGGGCGTGCCATCTCATTTGCGGGCCGAACATCTTGATCTTGCTTCGATACGTCTCGCGATTCTCTTTACCGGTGCCTCGATTGTTCTCGCGATACCCGGCCAAGCCTTTGGCGCTGTTCTAACAGCAATGAAACGTTTCGATCTCCTGAATGCCCTGGCCGTCACAATTCAACTTGCACAGTCCGCGATATTGATTTTTGTCGTTTGGCAAGGAGGAGGCATTGTGGAGATGGCTCAGGTAACACTGCTCGTCGCATTCCTAGCGCTCGTCAGCAGGGTCGTGTTGGCAAGAGTCGCGTTACCCCAAGCTCGTTTTTCAATTCAATTTATGGACCGGCAAATGGCGGGGCGTTTGATTCGTTTTGGAGGCCTTAATGTGGTTCAGGGAATCGGGCGTCTCGTCTCGAAATCGGCTGGAACGATTTTAGTAGGTTTCATTATTGGTCCTGTTCAGGTGGCCTATTTCGCGATCGCCGAGTCACTCACCAAGAACTCGTCGGAGTTGAGCCGTTCCATCTGTTCAGTCTTGATGCCGGTTGCCAGCCAGCTTGAAGCGCAAGACCGTCGCGAGGACCTCGAAAGAATGTTACTGGTCGGGACCAATGTTCTTGCCGCTCTGGGGGCTGGGTTAGCCATCATTTTTTGGGTTCTTGGTGACGCGCTACTCGCATTGTGGATCGGGCCAAGCTATGTCGATAGTACTTATCCGATACTTTGTGTTTTGGCGATTAGTCTGGTCATCACGACTGCTTCAAATGGATTGCGTAGTATTCTTAAGGGCACAAATCGAATGCGGCTACTGGCCGGATTGGGGATTTGCGAGGCTCTGTTGACATTGGTCTTGGGGGTTTTCCTGTTGGAGCTTTTCGGGGTTGCAGGGATGCCTTACGCCATCCTGGCCACTCAATTGATGATTTCGGGGATCGTCTTGCCTTATGCGACTAGCAAGGCGATCGACTTGCCGATCAACAAGTATCTCAACCGAGGTGTTTTTCCCGGTTTGTTAGCTGCTGTCCCCATGTTGCTATTCTTGATGGGATCGAAAACATTCCTCCCGCCCACAAATTTGATTCTTTTGGCAATTCATGGTGGGATAGCCTTAGCCATTCTCGGTTTTGGCGTACTATTTGTATGCTTTAAGGCCGATACTCGATCGGCGATCCTCAGTTCCATTCCAATACCTTTTCTGGGAACGAATCGGCATTGAGTTGCGAAATTTTTATTCAGAGCTAATCGGGAGTTTTTGGTGAAGTTGCTCATTTCCACAGGACCCGGACTTGTTGCCTCACACGAAGGCCATGTCGTGGTCATGGATTATGAACGCAAGTGCGTGATTGACTCGTTGAGTTATCAACATCGGGTGCATGAAACCAATCGTAAGGGGTTGGAAGGCGCCTCCTGGTACAAGAACAAACTGCTCGTGGCGAGCGAGTGTGAGTTGTTGACTCTTGATGTTGCGCCTCTG
>Ga0163179_10002527_pt1 | contig 12704 bp, 9 predicted proteins | sample AtlANTMetagenome_FD_109643 | JGI IMG/M metagenome (GOLD analysis project Ga0163179, IMG submission 109643) | Marine eukaryotic phytoplankton communities from the Atlantic Ocean - Atlantic ANT 2 Metagenome | ecosystem: Environmental > Aquatic > Marine > Oceanic | place: North Atlantic Ocean...
CTGAATGCGAGCTCAAAAGTGTCGGCGGCGAGGGAACGTAGTCCGACGGCGATCTCGGCTGTCATTTCGTTTTCGTCAACGTTAAGGGCCGTGGCAAGACTGTATTCGTAACGCCTTTCGGTAGCCCCGACTTGCACCGTTACGCTGGCGTTGGGATTCAGAAAGGCGATGGTTGTCGTCTCAGCTTCTGTGTCGGTATCCGAAATCGTCGATGTGAGTTGGCTTGCGTTCTCGAGTAAGAGTTCCCGTAATTCCAAAGGTGCGAAGACCCGGATTCGTGCAGACTCTTGCTGCCAACGAACATCCGATGCTTGTAGGCGAGGCAGTGACCAAAGGCGTGATTCCGAGGGGATGTTGGAGAAACTGGTTAACGACAACGTGTTGTTGAGGCCTTGCAGTGGAGGATCGAAGGTGAGCAAAACCGAAGTGCGTTCATTAGGCCCCGATGAGGCGATAGTCCATGGAATTGTCTGTTCGTCCTTGCGAACTCGCGTCAATCGAAGTCCCGGCGATAGTTTGAGTTCGAGTTCCTTGATCGGTGTCGGATCGCAATCTAATTGCAACTCCGTTGTCAGCTCCACACCCTCTTCGGCAAGGTTGTAAGTGTTCACTTGTCTCAAATATGTATCCGTCTGTCGCGCCCCGGCGACGCGGAATCGGACCAGTAAATCGGTGTGGCCACCCGCTTCAATTTGCCAGAGTCGTTGGCTGGCCGACGCTGTGGCACTTGAGATCACTCCCCGGTCGCAGCTGAGTTCCAGGTCGATTGGCAAGAGCAGGTTGATACGGTTGATGGGACAATCGGGAAGTCGCATGCGGAAAAGAAACTCGTCCGCGTTGTCAGCATTGGGGGATAGAGACCAGCGAAATCGCAGCGTGTCCGATCTTTCGACTCGCAGATACTGTTGACCGTCTTCACGACTTCCTAGAACCGCAGGGCGAATTGGATTTGACCAGGTCGGTTCCTTGATTGCGAGATTCAGTGAGTCGAGAGGGAAATAGCGAAGGTCTTCGAGACGTTGTTGAACTGAAAGAACGGCTGTTCCATCGACAAGACTTTTGCCGTCAAACGTCGCGCGATACTCCGCACGCGTGATCGATATCCCGCTCGACACGGCATGGGGTCTCTTGGGGTTCAAGAGCCCTGTTAGTTCGACAAACTGCGAACGTTGCATTGGCCGTACTTCGTCGTCGGCCAGTTTGGCGATCTCGTCGAGTGGTGCATAAATGAAACGGAAGGGAAGGACTCTGGTCTCTGGTGGTTGGGCAAAGATAGAAGAGCTCAACGCCAGGAGAATGGTGATTGCGATCACGAACCCGTGATATCGGATATGCGTCGCTTTGGTCCTCATGCCTTTGAGTCCGCCACAGGAAGAGACGTCGTTGTCGAGGTTGAATTACTGCCGTTACTGTTATCCCGCCAGGAAACTTGAATTTCGCTGTGTGAATCACCTTGACGAACGGCGGAGTGTAAACGTGACCGTCTTGGTTGTATCCAGCGTAGACTGGCCACCAGAAACAGGCTTAGGACCACAAGCAGCGATCCGAGCAGGCTGGCCTGAGCCAGGATCAGCGACCCACTGGGGAACAGAGAAACACTGATCAACAATCCCACTGCCAAAGCCAATAGGATTACAGGATGTCGCAGAAGAGGGATGTAGATCAAGGTGAGGCCGAAAGCAAGCACGGTCACCGAAATCGCATAAACCAGTTGGCGACGTGGGCTGGTACGGACCGTAATTGGATCGAGTCGATCGATCGAAGTGAACAAATATTGGTTGGCGGTCTCTGGAATCTCGGGTTGGGTCGTCGCATCAGTCCAGTCTTCGAGTTCCAGTTGTGTATGACTGCCTGTGCGATACCAGAACCATCCTCGTCGTTCAAAACGGTTCGACGACGTTAAATGGGGGTCGACAAGCATGAGGTGTTCGCTCTCTGGAAGAATCAGCTGCCAGAACCAACGGCGAGGAGAGGAAGCATCACGAAAACGAGGCAGGTTGAAGGTCATCGCACCTGCTGCGGGACGATCGTTGTATTGAACCGCTAATTCAATCGTATGTTCCGTCTGATCCCCGCGTGGGATGCGAATCTCGAGTTCCGAACCGTTTTCACCATCAATCCAGTTCGTGGGATTCTCGACGCCATCCACGACCAAGATGACGGAGCCATCTACCGGTTGCGACAGTTGGAGGTAAACGTTGTCAGAGCCAGAGGCGAGTCGATAGACGATGCGGTCTTGTCGTGACTGATTGGCCAGCCAGGTCTGCAGCCAGGCAAGACGGACCTCGGTGGCACCCTGCGGCGATTCGGGATCAGCGTTTTCTTGTTGTTGCGAAACTCGCAAGGGTAAGGAAAGGGTGGGGAATTCGGCTGCCAACGCGAGGCTCTGTCCGGCCTCGGCAGGAATTACGCCTTCGTCTTGCTCCCAGATGGCTTCCGGTGATAGTTCGACCTGCATGGGCCCGCGCGGAGTCAATCTGGCCGTATTGGCCAACAACTGTCCATCGGCAGGCATCGCGAGTGGAATGGAATGGAAGCGAGTTCCGGAAGAACTGATTCGCCAAGGGTATTTGAACAGTACGTCAATGGTTCCGAGTTTGGGTTGGGGGAGGGCGATGCCAATGTTCACCGTCCGCGAAGTCCCATTGACGTCGTTGCTGGCGATCAGCAAGTCGTCAGAATTGAGGATCTGATTATCGACTTGTAATTCCACGGCGCTGCGATACCGCGGATTGACCAGCAGGCGGTAGAGCTCGCGCGGCATCGTGAGTTCTAAACGTGAAGCGGGTTCGTAGAGCACGCGGTAGGTGAATCTTTGTGATACATCCGCGGTTTCGGCCGAGATGTCCATCAGCGCATCAGCTCTCACACGGATCTCGCGACCGCGAACTTCGTAGTCCATCACAACATCACCAGACGCTCGGTCGTTGCGGATACGGAAGGCGGCTGGTGGTTGCGCTTCGGGCGAGGGTGCGGTGGCGAATTCCGGAGGCACGGATTCTTGGACCAAACCAACCATCTCTTCCAGGCGATAGTTCAGGACAATTGCTTCCGCTGGACTCACAATGACAATTCCGGGACTCATATTGTCGTAGGTTGGCCATGGCAACGGAAATCTTAAGGTACCGGATGGCTCGGTTACCGGACGGTGTAAACGAAGCACCAGTTCAAATTCGCCTGTGCGTGGTTGAGTCAGACGCAGCTTTACTTTCGAATCCGAACTGTCCTGGAAGTGGTCGTTTTCAACCGTGCTGCTGGGACCGACATCGTCAAGTTCCCAGCCATTGAGATCGAAGTTGAGGAAGGAGCTTCGTGCACCGCGGATGGTGTACCGCAGGAAAACTTCCAAATCCACTCGGTCTTCATCCACCTTAAGGCGATAGCTCGGCTCGACACTGACTCGCGTACTTTGAGTTTTGATTTCGATTGCCAGCTGACACGGTTGTCGAAAATACTCAAAAGTCGCTAGTCGTTTACGGTCCTGTGAATCCGTGGTCTCTTCGGTGGCTTGAACTCGCCGTACCGATGGTCCAAGGTACCAGTACACGAGCCAGTCTTCACTCGACATTAAGGTCACTCGTCCCGACTGCCTCAAAGCCCCTAAGACTTCGAAACTTGCGACGTCAAATCGACTTGAGTCGCTTTCATTGCCGTTTTCAGAACCTGTTGTCTGTGTGGAAAAAAGAAGTTGGATTTGTATGCCAGGCTTGTCCAAGATGACTTGGACTGTGCGTCGCTCGTTGTCATCCGTGATCGTTGGACGATTGAGTTCCGTGATGCGATAGCCTTGTTCTGAGGTGGAAATAATGGTGGTCCGCGGAGGCAGTCGCAGTTGAAAGGATTCAATCTCCTCGCCGTAACTGGTGACGTCTAAAGCAATGTCGCTGCGAATCGTTCCTGGACCTTCGATCGACACTTGGATCTCGCCTCGAGCATCCAGATAGGTGGTCTTGTCGTCCCGTGCCTCGACTCCGTCACGCCAAACGACGATCACTTGGTTCCTGAGGTTATTCGCAGTGATGATCGAGCGGGATTCCGCACTTGGGGTGATCTTTAAATCTCGCCCGTTTTGAATCTCGGATGTGATCCGCTCTCCAGGAACGTCGAGTTCGAGCGTCGAGACATTGGCAGCGGGTGGGAAAAAACGAACTTGAGTTGCCAACGCGGCTTGTGACAGATTTGTTGAAAAACGCAGCTGCAGCCGATGATCGCTCGTCGACTGGTATCGAATCCAGGCTTGATAGCCATTGGTCTTGTCATGCGTCAAAAGCAACTTGCCCTCGCCCTCATACTCAGGAGCATCCAAGAGAGAACACTCGTGAAGACGCAACGGAATTGCGACCCATTGATCCTGGGTCGAGTTCGCTTCATCGGCGAGGGTCGTAATGTCCACCGATACCGTTAGCGTTGCCCGGTCAGTCTCCGCAAGACCTTTGAACTGAACCCGGTTGATCTGATATTGAGGAGGCTCGCGGTTTTCTTTTTGTGGGTCGTCGGTGTTCAGTAGCCGAGCAATCTCGTCAAAGGTCAGATTGACGAACGGAACTCGCTTACCGTTTTCGTCTGTGGCGTAAACGACCCGCGGACGACGTTCGACCACGTCGACATTGGACGGCGACGAGACCGTCGCTTCATCATCGACCGGTTCTGGTCGCTGAGCCACAGCTGATTGAGTTATCAACAGTGACACGCAATACACCAAGACGGTGATCGTGAGCCAACTTTTGAACGCGTTCCAGGACATCGTCGATCCGATTTCCTCTGCAACCCTCAGGTTCTTTATCAAGGCTGGAGAAATCAATCTCACCGAACAGAGTCGTTGACCCTTGGCAGCTCGTTCTCCGGCCGCCGCGATCCCATCGCGGTGCCTCAAATCTTTTCTCACTCGAGATCCAACGCTCTGCAGCATCACGCAGCATATTCGTTGCCCTTCAAGTGCGCGATGTCCGATTCGCTCGGGGACAGGTGATGGGATTCCCGACGTCGAAGACAGCGACTTCTCGCGATCATAGGGACGAGCCAGTGGATTGGACCGGCACAAGCTTTCGGCCCCACCTACCGGTGGATCGCGGTGTGAGATGTTGACGGCACGAAACGTGGCCCCACACATCATCCCACTATGTTTCATTCTACCCAGAGAAAACACGACCTTGCACAGGATCTGGTGCGTTTGTTGACAACCCTTTGCTAAGGGTTTCTTACAGACCCGTTTAAGACTTGAAAAAGCTCTTGATGCAGTTCCGGCGTACTAGCCGCGATGAAGCGAGGGTCTTCGAGGCAAAAAGGAGCCCCCGAAATGTCGGATACCGTGCCACCCGCCTCCTGTACGAACAGCATTCCGGCCGCAACATCCCACTTTTTTACCGAAGTTGCCCAATAACCATCGAGTTGACCGGCGGCGACATAGCAAAGATTCAAAGCTGCAGACCCTAGCCGTCGCAAAGCCTGACAATGGGGTAAAGCTGCCACAAATCGCTTGATTTCAGGGGAATCAGCTTCCACGTTGGCCGAAAAACTGGCCGCTACCAACGCCGAGTTTAGCTCTGTAATCACACTGGTTGCGAGCGGACAACCATTGCGGAACGCCCCCTTACCCTCGATTGCCGTAAATAATTCTTTTCGTATCGGATCGTACACCACCCCTAACACAGGTCGGTTCTCGTGCTCCAACGCGACTGAAACGCAATAATTATCCAAACCGTGGACGTAATTCGTCGTTCCGTCCAAGGGGTCAACCACCCAGCAATACCCATGAGGATCGCGTCTTTCCGACGGCTCCGTCTCTTCCTCTCCCAAAAACTGGAATTCAGGGTAAGCAGTCGTCAGGCAGGCTTGAATCGCCTTCTGGGATGCCAGGTCGGCCTCGGTAACGAGATCTCGAGGGGCCTTTTCTCGAGGTTTAATCGATTTCTGCATTTCCAGCAGGATCGAACCCCCGAGACGGGCGGCTTTTTCGCAAGTCTTCAAGATTTCTAGCATTCCCAACGATTCCTTGAAACGACGGTTAGGCGTCAATAATTGAACTCACAGCCGCTTCTTGCGGCGGTTCTATCATAACAGTCATGGAAACCTTACCACGACGGGGGGCTGTAACCGAGTTCACCGATGGAAAACGATGTTCAGAGTTCGAGAAATTTTCACACACACACTGGACAGCATGGACAAAGTTGATATTATCGGGACTGGAACGGAATACGTTCTGCGTTAGAGAGTGAGTGGCTTCATATTTTTCATACCTGCCTTCGGGCAATGTTTTGGCCTCTTCTCTGTTCCGGCCCCGCCGTCTGCTTTGCAAGCGGCGGGGTTTTTTTGTCCCCCGTGTATGGCATTCTGCCGCACGCTCGTCAGGATGACTTCCCATGACTGCTTCGGTACCGTGGCGCCTCTGCTCTGATGGAGCAATGTTGCGTGCAGGTTCTCTAGAATGTCGTGTCGATCCCACCCATTTGTCCTCAGGAATTCAGGACATTCTTTACCAAGATCACCGTCTGGATTCTCATCGACTGTTGTCGCTGAAAATTCCCGGTTTGTATGGGTCCGTTACCGGGCCTACGGTTGCCGAGTCCTACACACGCGGCGAAGATTTCATTGTTACCTACCAGCCTGTTTCTCCCCTGCAGTTTCATCCACAGGTCTACTGGCAATACCGCCAGAAATCAGCAGCCTGTGGAATCGAGACGATGATTTCGATGCAGACTGATGTTTTGGAAAGTCGTCCGGTTGTTGAAGTCAGAGCGGTCCATCCAGGTGAAGTCTGGCGCTATGATGAATCTCGAGACGCATTCGAACCGTTGGCTGTCTCCACATCGGGTGTTTACTCCGCCGATGAAGTGACACCCGTGTTTTTGACCCGTGAAAATGGGCGACCTTACTCCTTGCTCGAAATGGCTTATCCGACGGACGCTCATGAACTGCTGCTGGAATCGGCCGGGGCTAACGAAGTCGCTGTGACCTTTCGACTGATGCACGAAAACCTTGAGCGAGGTGTGATTCGGCGACTACGCGTGGCGACATGGTTTCTGCCGCGGGAGGATGATCTGCAAATCGCCGCCGAACTCTTTCGGGATCTGCTTCAGGCAGATCCCCCGCTAACAACTTGATTCGGTAAACGTTAAACTACGCCACAGATCTGAATAATTGTCAGGTGTGCCAGCGTATCTGGACGTATCGGAGTACCAATTTCGGGAAAGACAATCTATGTCGTTGGAACTACGCAGCCAAATCTATGAAGAACTCAGTTCTTTTGATTTCATTGATCCTCATACCCATATCGACGCGCTCAAGCCTGCCTCAGAAACGCTTGCAGACATTCTCGGTTACCACTACTACACCGAACTCGCGCATTCGGCAGGGATGAGTCGTGAGACGATTGAGGAAGCTGATTTAGATCCTAAAGAAAAAGTTGAACGGCTTGTTTCTAATCTCGAACCATTGCAGAACACGATTCAATACAGCTGGTTCATCGAGATGGCTCAGGAGTTCTTCGGCTTCCAAGATGATGTGATCAATCGCGATAACTGGGAGGCTCTCTATAATTTAGCCTCTGATCACATGAGTAAATCTGACTGGGCGGACCAGGTCTTGAAGAAGAGTCGCCTGAAGGGCGTTTTCTTGACCAACGATTTTGATGATCCGCTCAACGGCTTCGATACCAACATTTATATTCCCTGTCTTCGTACCGATGATCTCGTGTTTCATTTGGGCAAACCGGAAGTCCGAAAGCGTTTCTCGAAATGTACAGGGCAAGAACCAGAGACAACTGAGTCGGTGCGAGCGGGCACCCTGCAGCTTTTTCGAACTTTCGTCGCGAAAAATGCACGTGCCTGTGCGATCTCCTTGCCGCCCCATTTTGCGCCCGTAAAAATCTCAGACGCAGCGGCCGACCAGGCTCTCGCCGAATTGACATCCAAGGGCGTGGAAGCAAGTGATGATGCTAAGGCGACTGCTGCCTGTTTTACTTTTTGGACTCTCGCCGAGCACTGTCGTGAGTTCAAGCTGCCCTTCGATTTAATGATTGGTGTCAATCGTAGCGTCTACTCGGCCGGGGTCTATCAGGGACAGGATCTCTACGACAGCCGGGTTTCGTTGATCCAGTACCGAGAATTGTTTAACGCCTTTGCAGATGTCACTTTTCCCGTTTCCGTACTCGCGAGCGTCACTAATCAGGAACTGACCAGCTATTCCTGGATCTTTCCGAATGTTGTGACGAACGGTCATTGGTGGTACTCGAATACTCCCACCTATATCGAACATGATGCGGCCGCACGGCTCGAAGCAGTGCCTCAGACCAAGCAGATCGGCTACTACAGCGATATGTACAAGCTTGAATTCGCCCTGCCGAAGTTCAATATGTACAAACGCATTCTCGCAAAAATCCTTGCCGAGCGATTTGTCATCGACCGTGGGTGGTCGGAGCAACGAGCAGTGAAGTTGGGGACTGCTGTGTTACGCGACAATTCCGAACGGATCTTCGGTCGCTAGCACTCTGTGAGCTAGGTTCCTTTGAGATCAGGGCCGCCGCCGATTCGCTGCGCCGATAGCAGGGGGACTGAAGGGCACAGTCTGATGCCCCGTTTTTTTTGATAAATCAATGACCGATTTTACGGTCGATGGCGTTAAGGCGTCAGGCGTGGTTGCTTGTGGGATCGACGGAAACGTTGAAAGGACAGTGAACCCGACCTGTAGATCGTCGGCGTCGCTGGCAGTAGCCCGTGTTGGTGATCATCGAATTGAACATGGATAAATCCGTCAAGTCGGTGAGAAAAACGGTCTTAGCGCGAACCTTTAGGTCGATGAAGCGTCTATACGGGCACGACGATGCGAGCGATTGGGATGACTTGCCAAACCGTGGTTTGCCTCATTTCACTAATCGTGATATCCTCGAATTGTGGGACGTACGCCGTACGTCGTCCCAATTAGCGGACGTCGGGCCTTCACCTCAAACCGAAGGTGAATGCCACATTGGCGTTCATTTTATTCTTGTTTTCTCTCACTGCGTTGAGCGCAAGGAGAACGATCATGCGAAGCTACCAACAAACACAGATGACCGAAATTATCACTGGTACGAGCCAGGATCACGTCGGCGTTATCGTGATGGTACTCGTGCGCCGTTGTCTCCGTTGGCTCAGCCTCTGTGCGGATTTTACGGCGGTCGCCGTGAATTCCTGGCTTGAAAGTGGCACCAAACGTCGCTCTGCAACCCGGTCCAGCCTGATTGATTTTGGCAGGGACCATGCGTTGCAACCGTGTTGGTGCCCGGCGCGGCGTACCTAGTCATAAGGCATCCCGGAAATAGGCTTCATTGCAAATGGAGCTGCGATTTTTCGAAGCCTTGATTGGGTGTCGTCCGGTCTGAGCCTGGAGTCATCTGACAATAGCTCAATACCGGTTCGGCTGTCCTCATTGAAGAAGCCATTCACCGTGGGAGTGAAGGAATGTCTCAATACATTCAAAATAAGAATTCAATAGCAACCGTAGCAGAACTCGTCGTTTGCGCTCAACGAGGTGATCGCGGCGCGATGGGGGAGCTATTTAATCGTTATCGACAACACGTAATGACAATTGCCTACCGTCGCTTGGGTGATGAAAACGAATCTCAGGAACTTTGCCAAGAGGTATTCTTGCAAGCGATCTTGAAGCTGAATCAACTTCGGGATCCGGAGTGCTTCGGCGGTTGGATTCGAAGTATCGCTCAGCGCATGGCGATCAATCGCGCTATGCGACGTCCTCCGTCGGTGTCGACAGAACCTCAAACCCTCGCGGCCACCTGCATTGAGCAACGTACTCCGTGTGCGGATGCCCTGGAAAAAGAGCGAGCCTCGCAGCTTCGTCTCGGAATGCGGCGTTTGAAGGATATGGATCGAGATACGCTTGAAGCATTTTATATGCGGGGCAAATCTCTGGTTGAAATGAGTGATCAATTCGACGCGCCCGTCGGCACGATCAAACGCCGGTTGCACGTTGCTCGTCAGCGTCTGGCACGTGAGGTGGAGCAATTGGTTAGCGTCTAACCGATCAATAAATCCTCAGCTTCTCGTTGGGGCTCCCCTGGTTTTTGCCCGGGGGCCCTTTTTTTTTTTTTTTACCGGAGGATGAGTCCTTGGGAGGCGTGGACTACGTTTTGGCAAAGATTCGGGAAAACAACCGCAGCAACGGTCCTGTTCCTCGCTCGAGTGGAACGGTTGGATCAAGTCGCATCGATTCAGCAGGGGCACCTGCAGTAACGACCGCGTCTAGAGTCTGCGGTGAACTGTCTATTGGCAAGTGTTCCTGTCGCCAAGCGTTACTGTAATTCGCTTCCCAATCTTGTTCGGCGAATTCCCAGCCGACGTCATGCCCCTGTTGCTCGCTAAGATAATACTTGTGGCGTTCTATTTCTGTGATTTCGGCAGTCGTACGTTGCATTTGTTCCTCTCCGGCAATGGGATAGTTGAGTCATCTCTGGCCCCCGCCTTTTAGAACGTTCGCTGCCTAACGCGAAATCCGATTCGAGCCGCTACAATAATTCAAGTTTACGGATTGTTGCCTTTCCGTAAAGATGCTGTTGAACCTTTGGTTTCTGTCCCTCGCCTACTGTTTTTTGAATTTTGTTGTATGACGCCCCCTTTCAAGTCTCTTCCGTTCATTCCTCATCCGTGGTTCCGAGGAGGCCATGCACAGACTTTGGCGGGTGCCTATCTCTGGCGACGAGTGCCTCATCGCGCAGAGCCGTATGTGATCGATTTGCCGGATGGCGATCAATTGGTCGCTCATGATGATGTTCCGGATGTTTGGCAACCAGGCGACCGAGTGGTGCTGCTGTTGCACGGGCTGGCGGGATGTCACGAGAGTGGATACATGATTCGCATCGCGCACAAATTGGCGGCAAAGGGATATCGGGTCACGCGACTTGATCAACGCGGCTGTGGTGCCGGAACCCAATTAGCAAGGCAAACCTTTCATGCAGGCCGGAGTGAAGACGTTCGTTGCGTGATTGAGTTTATTCGTCAAAAGTGCCCGGGTTCGCCGGTCACCGTTGTCGGGTTTTCGCTCGGTGCTGCGATCTTGTTGAAATTGCTTGTCGAAACAAGTTCGGGGACTGTCGCCGGACTCGATTCGGCAATCGCAGTGGCCCCGCCAATCGATCTTTTGGAATGCAGCCGCAATATCGGACGTGGTTTGAATAAGGTTTACGATCGAGCATTCGTTCGCAGCCTAATGCGCTATGTTCGACAACGACAAAAGGGTGATCCTGTATACGAACGAGCTCAGCTGGTCGGGCGACCTCGTTCGTTGTACGAATTTGATGCCCTGTTTACCGCGCCTCTTGGCGGTTTCACTGATGTTCAACATTACTATTCGAGCTGTAGCACGGCTGGACGCCTGAGCCTAATCCAGATTCCCACTCGCTTGTTAACGGCCGCCGATGATCCTCTCGTACCCGTTCAAACATTTTATCAGGCTGATTATCCCGAAAACCTGGAATTGTTAGTCACTCCGTCAGGTGGTCATCTCGGTTTTGTCGGGAGTCGACAGACGGATGCCGATTGGCATTGGATGGATTGGCGCGTCGTGGATTGGATTGATCAATTCGACCATCGTTAGCGACCAATGCAGTACAACGCACGGTTCGAGCGGAACAGCAATTGACCCGCGTGCGGAGTTGTGGATGCGTGAAACAACTCATCGTTTTCTCGGCTGAGTTGATTTCGAGCGTGAATTACAAAATCCTGATCGGGCTCAATCACGAACACCTCACCAACTTCGTTGTGCACCATGAATTTCTCGTTGATGACAAGTGGGGAAGCCGTGAAGATGCCACCAAGTCGCTTTTTCCACAGTTCTTTTCCTGTCTTTAAGTCGTAACAGCTTGCGACTCCTCGCAGGCCGACGGCCAGGATGAAGTTTCCTGCGACGGCGGGAGAGGGGATGTCCCGCCCGCCGCGAGGCGTGTGCCAAGCCATGTGCGTGTCTGTGACATCACCTTCGCCACCAGGCCGGACCGCATAAATGTCGCCCGGTTTTCCATTGAGCGCGATCAATTTGTCGTCGTTGTAAATTGGGGTCGGTGCGCCGCGGCCATTGAAGCTTTGGCAAAACCATAATTCTTGACCGGTGAGAGGATCGTAAGCACGTAGGCCCCGGTGACCATTCAGGATTAGCTCCGACCGCTCTTTTGTTTCAATCAGGAACGGAGTACTCCAGCCTCGGTAATCGTCTCGGGCGACTTTCCACACCGTTTTACCTGTCTTCTTATCAAAAGCGATCAAATACGCATTCTCGTCTGCGTCACAGTTTTGGATGACCAAGTTGTCCATCAGCAGAGGAGAAGCTGCTGTTCCCCATGGACCAGCGAATGCCCCAAGATCGTTACGTGACCACAAGGGCTTCCCCTCGACGTCAAAACAGTGCACTCCAGCTCGACCAAAGAAAGATACAACGTATTCCCCATCCGTTGCGCAACTCGCTGCTGCGTACGAGTTCATGTTGTGCTTGACCGCTGGTGGCGGCGATGGAATGGTCCGTGACCAGGCGATTTTTCCAGTCTTTCGATCGATGCCATGCACATAACGATTCCGGCCATCTTCGTCGGCTGACGTGAGAAAAATTCGATTAGCCCACACGATCGGAGTCGACTGGCCAACACCCGGGATGGTTGTTCGCCATGCGATTGATTGGTCGTCCCATCTCAGCGGAAGACGGGGATCCGTCATGCGACTGTCATC
>Ga0163179_10002528_pt1 | contig 12700 bp, 6 predicted proteins | sample AtlANTMetagenome_FD_109643 | JGI IMG/M metagenome (GOLD analysis project Ga0163179, IMG submission 109643) | Marine eukaryotic phytoplankton communities from the Atlantic Ocean - Atlantic ANT 2 Metagenome | ecosystem: Environmental > Aquatic > Marine > Oceanic | place: North Atlantic Ocean...
CTTCTATGTAATGTTTTTTAAAATCTTCTTCGTAATACATATCTACAACTTCTTGAGATACTTTAGTTCCTACTTCCCAATCATACTCAGGGTCTTGTGGTTGACAAAGATGTCCTATACCTAAAGTTTTATAGCCTAAACTATCTTCATAGATTTCAAGGACCTCACCTTCGTGTCTTTTTATTTGTGCTTTGCATTCTTCTACATTCATTTTAACAAATCCTCCATTTGTTTAGATATCCCTCTCTCTTCCTCATCTTTCATTATTGAACCTGCTTGTTCATCATAAGGCACTCCTGTCATTCGGTCTTGTCTTTCGTCTGGTTCTATTCCTACTTTAGGCACATCATAAACTAATCCACCTTTAGCATAATAATAAACTCTTTTATCTTTTTTATCATCATCTATCTTTTTACCTTTGTCTAATTCTCTACCAAATTTACGTAAAGATTTTCTAGTTTCCGAAGGTAATGCTTGATAAAAAGGTACGTTTTGCAAACCAACTTCAGCAAAACCTCTTCTAAACAACACAGCATCTATAGCATCTTGTGGTAGTGGACCAGCAAAAGTTTTAAATAATCCAGCAACTGCACCTACATTTCGTTCACTATCTTGATTATATTTATATGCATAATCATATGGACCTAAACCACCAAATCTTCTAACAGCTTCTAATACTAATTCAGCATCATCTTTTCTTTCACCAGTTTCATAGTCATATAAATTTTCACCTTGACTTCTAATTGTATTTCCTAAGTGAGCAATAGAAGCCATAACTATAGTTGTCATTGCTACTTTAGGAAAAGCTTGTGTTGGGTTATTTATACTTTCGTTTACATATCTTTTTAAGATTGTATTACTAAATACTGTAGGATATCCAGCAAACTGTACTAATAGTTGAGCACTTGGATTTGAAAACCACAAAGGTCTATTAGCTTCTGCAGTACTTGGATTTAAAATAATTTCTTTAGAAAATCTATTAGCTCCTGAAGTAAGTTTGTCCATATAAAAATCTTGTGACTCTGCTAAACTTTGACTAAAGTTTCCATTACTATCTAAAGATTTTTTATACCAATCTATTGCTTCTTGTTCATCAATACCTAAATCATTTAACTGGTCTCTATAGTATCTAGTAGTAGATGTTCTGTTATCACCAGTTAATTTAATTAATTTTTTACCACTTTGGTGTTCATACAAAGCTTGTGCTCTTTGTTTAATTAATCTTTTACCTGTAGTAAAAGCTGCAAGTTGTACAGACTTTGTCCATTGACTAAGAAACGTAGCTTTAAAAAATGCATTAGATGTATTTTTAATTAAACTATTATCCATAGCTTCACCAACTAAACCAGCTAATCTTTCTTGTACAGCTTGTTCTAATCCTAACCCTGTTTGATATAACTCTTTCCAATCAGCATCGTCTAGTTCTTTTAAACCTGTAAAAGAATCTGTATTTTTAGTAGTTTTACCTTGCATTCTTTTAATACTTCTAACTACTTTATCTACATTATTTCCTACTTCTTTACCTACTGATTTAAATATATCAACAGTTACTTGTGGGGCATCTTTTATACCAGCTCTACTATAAAGAATAAAAGGTTCTGTAATACTTGATAAAGTTACAAACGGAAGGTGAGCCATTTGTTGTGATAATTTTAAAACATCATTAGTCCAAGAAGCTTTTTGATTTTTAATTCTTGGAGTTTCAATACCAGTAACACGTTTATGCATGTGACGTAGGCTATCAGCTACCTTGTCAGCTTCTCTAATAGCGTCTTCTTTACCCATTCCTCGTTTAGTACTAGCAGCAATTAACTCTGCACGTATAGGGTCTATAAAGTTTTTATCAAAGTCAGCTAAAGATTTACCAAACTTTTCAGTCCTAGCAATTCCCTGTGATAAATTTGTAAAGTAATCTTCTAAAATTAATTCAACATCGTTTTCTAAAAAGTCTGCAATCTCATTGTCATCTAAATTTTGAAAACGTCTAGACTGAATAAATCCTGTGCGACTACCTGTTTGATTTGCAGATTTTAATTCAAATGGAGTAGATTTATATTCTAACATATCATCTACAATTTGTTTAGCTTTCATTTGTTGTGATAGCTCAATAACTTCAAAGTCTGACATACTACCATCTTTGTTTAAAGCATTAGCTTCAGCCTCAAAATCCCTACCAAATGTATTTCTATCTACACCTTGGTCTCCTTTAGCAAATCTTTCTACATCATCTTTAATTTCTTTACCAGCTTCATCAAAAGTTTTAATTGGAGTCTTTTTATTATTAGGAGTTGCGTGTCCTGCTTTAATTAATAATTGTTCAAACCTATCTCTGTTTTTCATAAGATAACTATAGTTAAACAATCTAGGTAAATAACCTGCTGTATATCCTGTAGTATCTAAAAACAATCCAGACTCTTTACCTTTTTTATATCCTTCGTTAAGTAAAGTTTTAATTTCTACATATGCATCTAATACATCATCATTAACTTTAAACTGTCCTTTGTATGTAGAGTTTCTTAAATTTTCAGCATTAGTTACTGTAAGTTTTTCATCTCTTAACATCATAACTAATTGGTCATTAATATTATTTTCAAGTTTGTTACCAGTTCTTAAACCAAAATAATTTTTAATGCCCATACGGTCTAATTTTTTAGTAGCTTGTTGTAGTCCACCAAGAAAATATCCGTGATATTCTTGTAATAATAAACCATAAGATTTTTCTTTAGGTCCTTTTCTGCCTTTGCTTCCTAGAGTAGAATCATAATCATATCTAAATCTACCTAATAAATCTGCTAAAGTTTCTGAGTCTTTAAGTTTATTTATAAATTCAGTAGTAGGTTTACCAAAAGATTTACTTAAAAACCAATATAAACCATCTTTAGAATTTTCTGCTATATCTTCTCCTTTCTTTTTTAAAGGATTTATTCTATTTAATACTTCACCTGCTTTTATTCTAGCTCTATCAAATCTAGAATCTTCTAATACTTCTTCTCTTGTTTGAGCATTAGCTGCTGTATCTATTTCGTTTTCGTTAGTGTGTTTATATGTTTTATCGTTTAAGTATTTAGAATTTTTAATAGCACTTACACCAGCAAGTCCTCCACCTATACCACCACCAAGTATACCACCTAATGCAGTAGTACCTGCTATGATTCCTAAGTCTATTTCGTCTCTAGCACCTAGGTCAATATCTATATCTTGTAAAAAATATTCGTGTGGTCCAGCCCATAAAGCACCTTCAGCAGCACCTACTTTTGCACCAGCTTTTGCAGCCTTTGCAACTTTAGCTTTTCGTAATGCTTTTCGTTTAGCTAACTGCCTAGCATTTCTTTTAACACCTTCTCTAGCAGCCATAGTTAATGCACCTCTAGCAGCAAACGAAGCTCCTAGTGTTGGTCCTGCAAATATAGCAGCTACAATATTTAATGGGTCAGTCAATGCATCTACAGCAAAGTCTTTAACAAAATTAAATCTTTCTTTAAAACCTGATAGTTCTGCATTAGCAAACTGGTCTCTTAAGTATACATAGTCAGCAGCTTGTTCTTCTGTCCAACTATTTGTTTGTACAGCTCTAACTGCTGCTGCACTTAAACTGTAATCTGAGTCTCTTAAGTATTCAAAGATATCGTCATCTTCTCCAATACTTTCTAAAAATCTATTAGCAATCTTAGCAAACTTAGGGTCGTTCTCAAGTTGAGTTAAAGTTTTTTTACCACTTGTAGATACATTGGGAGAGTAGGAAGAAGGTTGATTAGTAGATATAATTTCATCATACCCAGTAACAGTTCGTTCTTCTGGCTGTGGTGTTTCATCTTGTAAAAAATTATTATATTCTAAAAGACTATCTTCTTCTTCTTTACGTTGCTTATCAGCTTCTACATAGTTTAAATAATCTTGTAATTGATTTGGCATATTAATCTCTACCTAGTAATGATTTAACAGTTTGTTTTGCTGCTGAAGAATACCTACGATTTTTAAAATTAAATTTAGCAACATGGTTTCCATAAGCATCCCCTGTGTTCCAATTATCTTGATAGTATTGACCCCAATCATCTTCATTAACCGGTATAGGGTCTTCAATTCTTGATAAATAAGCACTTGCCATTAATGCATGTTTTAAAGGTATTTGCATATCTTCCGGATTATAATTAATTAATTCATAATTATCTTTATCAATTACTTTTAACTCACCACCTATTTTATTTAAATCATATTCTGAACCTAGTGTTTCAATAATCATTTGATTATATTTAACTACAGGTTCTCCTACACCATCAGCAGTTATAGGATTTAAAACTCGTTTAACTTCTAAGATTGATTCGTTTGGAATCATTTGTGTAAATCCTGTAGCTCTGTTAGGGTCACTTCTAAAAGTATCTTTATTTGTACCATAATCACTTTCATAATTAGAAAAAGCTTTTAACATAGTTCCTCTTCTATTAATAATATTTTGTGGTTGTGTACTAATAGACACAGCAATATCTATTGCATCTGAAACAACATTTTCGTTCATTTGGTCTGGAGTATAGGGTCTAGACAAAGACTCTATTCTAGAATTACTTAGTTCTTCGGTGAACTGTTCTGGGTCAGTCGATTCTTTTTTTTTTAAGTAGTCAGCTACTGGGGTGTTTAGTGGTCGAGGAATCATTTTTTCCATTACACCACCCCTCATCATCATTTTATTAAGTTCTTCTCTAGCTTCTGCCATTGCTTGTAAATAATCTAGTTGACCCATGCCTCTAGGATTAGGAACATTGTTAAATAAATTATCTAAAGTCTTTTGTTTTGCTGCATCACTTAATTGAGTAGAAGGAGCTTCTAAGATTTTACGAACTGTTTGGTCGTATACTGCTATTTGTGTATTAAGATTTCCAGTTGTATATTCTTTTGTAGGTCTAAATTTATCATTTCCGTTTGCATCTACTACAACTTCCATCCTACTAGTACCTATTAAAGCATTAAAAGCTGAAGATGGTTCATAGTTTTGGTCAGACAATCCTTTACTTGCATAGCTAGAATCCCAACTACCCCAATCCACAGTTGTATCAGCATCAAAGTTTTCTTTAGCTGTAATAGCTATAGCAAATTGATTAGCAAATTCAGGGTCATTCATAGATACTTTAAATTTTTCTAGTTGTTCTGGGCTAGTAGCAAACGGAGCATATAAATCTACAGCAACACTTGGGTCTTCTCTGAAACGTAATGCTAATGCTGTTACATCATTAAAGAATTTTTTATTAAGAGCAGAATTGGCATCATCCTCCATAAACCTTTGCAATACTTCAAAGTCTTCTTCGACTATTAAAACTGAAGGGTCTTGTTTTCTACGTTTGTAATCAAACCCTAATCTATCTACTCCTATTTTTAATAAACCATCTGCATCAATACTTTCAGGGTCAGACTGACCTACAAGACTTTGCATTTCACCAAAAGTTATTTTAATAGCTTCTTGTAAAGGAGCATTTTTTTCTGCACCAGCTTCTTCACTAAACCTTTTTGGAGCTGCTTGTACATTAGCAATAGCTCTATCAACAATAGGAATCATCAAACCTTTTAAATCTAAACTTTCTAATACTTGTGATAGTTTAGGATTAGCTAAATGTTTATCATCTATTTTACTAAATAAATTTACTCGACCTTCTCGTTCTGCTTTTTTACCAAGCCTTCCAAATACAGACTTAATACCACCAATCAAACCTGACTGGTCTCTATATTGTCTTTGAAGTAATTTATAATTTTCAGCTTCATAATCTGTAAGCTCAAACTCATCAAGCCCTACACCTTTTTGAAACAATTCTAATCTGTCATAATCTTTATCTTTAAATATACCAGCTAATTGTGTTTCAAAGTTTTTATATCTTTCAATTCCATTATCATCTTTTTGAAACATGTGAGCTGCAATCGCTTTAATAGATTCGTCTGTTACTCTTTTGTATCTTCCAGTATTTCTAAAACTATCCATATCAGGAAAAACAGCAGCTAATTGTGTATCTACATACTTACCCATTTTAGCTTTCATATCATTACGATATACATTATCTTGCATTAATAACTCAGCTCTTTCTTCTGCAGTTTTATCAGTATGAAAGTTTTCTGGAATAGAAGGTACTAAACGAGATAATACATTAATTTGCTGTGCTTGTGCTTTGTTATCTCTAGCTTCCCAAGTCTTAGCAGCTTCTAATTCTTCTGTTCTTCGTTTGTAAGCACCTTTAAAAATAGCTTGACCAGTAAGCATAAGTGCTAAAGCTTGTTGAACTCTATCTTGTTTCTTAGCTCGTTTAGCTGCTGCTGCTGCTTGGTCAGATTGTCGTTGCAATAAAGAACCACCAAGCTCTTCAATGCTCATATTTTTGTAATTACTCATTATATCGCTAAAACTCTCAGCCATATCTAAACTCCTGTTTTACCTAGTAAACTTTCTTTTTGTTGCATAGCAGGTCTACGTTTTTGTAGTATACTTTCTTTTACTTTACTCATATCTAAGTCTGCTAATTTTTGTTGTATTTCTCCACCGACTGAAGCAGGGTTAATATTTTTAACAACTGCATCTTGAAATCTACCACCAGCACCTATAAAGTTTTTAGTTGCTTCTCCATCTTCCATATTAGTATCAGCATTAAACTCATCGTTAGGTTCTGGTTCTGCTTCTCCGGGTCTGTCAAGTGTTGGTCTAATACCTACTTTTTCTGCAATAGCTAATAGCATATACATAGTAGGTTCTAATAGTTGTAACATCATATCAGGATTAAACTTACCCTTTTGAAATCCTGTCATTAATAACATTTGAGCTACATCATCAATAGGAGTACCTTCAGCCATCATGTCTGTAACTGTAGTTAAATTTTTATCTTCAAGTAATCCTAAAAATATTCGTTGTGTAGCTTCTTTTACAGAAGTCATTTGTGGGGGTTGTTCCCAAGGATAAGGTTGTTCTTTAGAATTAGTAAGAGACTGACCGGGAGTATGCCTCTCAAAAATATGTTCCTGTGCTCCTTGTGCTATTTGGTCTTCCATCAATTACTCCTATGCAGTTGCCAGTCTTTCTATTACATCTTCGTAAGTAGTACCATATCCACCTACATCAAATCCAGATACTTTAGGACCTTGTATGTTCATAGACATTAAGAACTGGTCATTTAAATCTTTACCTATATCAAAAGTTGTAGTATCAATAAAGTTTGCAGGTTGTGTTACACTATAATTTGTTCTGTTTGCAAGACTATCAAGACCTACATCTGTAAAGTAATCTGCTTTATCTTTTTTAACTCTAGCGTTGTAAGCAGCTATCTGAGCTTCTCCTTCCATTTGAGTCATGCCATATGTACTTAAAGCTCCTACTTTTTTATAAACACCTGCTTCATCACTACCACTTACATATTCTCTAAAACTTTGGTCGTCTTGTCTACCATCAAACACACTATACGATGTATCTTCTACTGGTAACTTAGCTTGTTTAATAAAGTCATCCATTTTTGTTTTCACATCAAATTTTCCAGAAGTCCATTGTTTATAAGATTTTTCATCTTTCCAAACTTGATAGTTTCCGTCTTTGCCTGAACCTACAAGAACTTCTCCAGAGCTTACTTTAGGAGTTTGTCCAATTTCAACTGTAATTTCTTTCATATTTTTTTCTAAGAAAGCATCTCGTTGATTTATAAGTTTAGTTTGTTCTTGAATTTTAGAAAGTTCAGCTAAACCAGTTTCATCTTTAGCTACCCTAGAACCAAAGTCTCCAAAGTTTTCTGATGTAGGGTCATCAAAACCAACTTTAGTTTTAAACTCAGTTCCAGTATCTATATCTTTTAAAATACCATCTTTAGTAAATGGGTTATCATCTGTAAGTAAATTACCCATATCATCTTTTAAATTAACAGTAGACTTATCAATAAATCCTCCAGTTGCATCACTTACAAAATCTCTAAATGCACTACCCATTCCTCGTGCACCTTCTTTCATAAATGGTTGACTAACTTTGTTCATACCAAATTCAATAGCATCACTTACTTTATTAAACACAGTACCTACTCCTTCTTTAATCCAAGTAGCACCTTGTTTAATTTTAGAACCTACGTTCATAATAAATTTACCAAACTTGCCCATATGTCCAAGCCACCCTGTCAGCATATTACCTATGCCCGGAAGTAGAAAAGATAAAGCAATAGAACCTAATGGACCTAACTTTCCAAAAGCTTTAGCAACTTTACCAAAACCTTTTTTAATAGCTTTGCCTATTTTCTTAAATACTTTTTTTATTTTCTTTCCAACTTTTCTTAAAAATCCCATGTCTTTTTCCTATATTAATCTAACCAACCATCAACTAAACTTTTAATTGCAGTTAGGTTTGTGTTCCAGTTACTTTCTTTAGAAGCTCCTGTCTCGTTTCCTAGAGCAGCAATTAACAAAGAAGCTTTACGTTGTTCATCGTTATCCCACCTTCTAAAGTTAAAGTCTGCTTGGTCTCTAAGTTCTTGCCATAAAAAGTTTTGTGCAGAAGCAGCTAGTCCAAATGCATTCTGTGCATTCTGTTGATTAACTGCATTTTGTGCTGCAGTATCTACTGTATTAGCTTGTCGTCTCCATGCTACATTACTTTGTGCTATAGCTGTTTCATTTGCTGTATTAAACTTTTCTTGCTCAAAAGATTGTGCAGAATTAAATTGACTTACTTGTGTATCTAATTGTGCTTGTAATCTTGCAGCCTCTGCTTCGTTACCAACCCTTCTAGCTTCAGCAGCATTCTTTTGAGAGTTGTTAAATTGTTCCATAGAGTTAGTTTGAGAAGTATTAAACTGACTCATGTTAGCAGCCATACTAGCCATAAACTGGTCTGTCTGATTTGCACTAGTAGCATTAAATTGTTCAGCAGCATTTAGTGCAGCTTGGTCAGATAACAATCGTTGCTGAGCCTGTTGAGCTTTCATCATGTTAGCTTGTTGATTGTTATTTAAATTAGCCATGTCCATTGTTAAAAAGTTTTTAGCGTTCTCAACAGCTAGTCTTTCTCTAGTGTTTAAATTTGCAATATCCATCTGAGCCATAGCTGTAGCTTTTTGCATAATAGCTTGTTGTTCAGCATTCATGTTCTGTATTTGTACAGTCTGCATAAATTTACTGTTAGCTAATTCTACTTGTTGCTCAGTTGTAAACTTAGCCATATCCATGTTAGCAACCATACCAGCATTTTGCATAGCTCTTTGTTGGTCAACATTAAGTTGGGCTACACCCATTGCATTTGCCAACTTAGAATTATTAATGTTCGTATTCATCTGAGCATTAAGATTTGCTAATTCAGTTTGTTGGGCAGCACTTAAGTTTTCAGAACTTGCTTGATTAAGAGCTGAAAGATTTGCTAACTGCATCTGTTGTTCGTTAGATAAGTTAGCTAATTCCATCTGCTGTTTAAATCCAGCGTTCTTAGCTAAGAAATCTGCAGCTACTTGCATCTCTGCTAGTTTAGCTTGGTTCTCTGCGTTTTGATTAGCTCCTTCAGTTTGTGCTTCAATCTGTAGGTTAGCTAAATTTACTTGTTGTTCGTTTCCTAAATTCTGTGCGTTAATCGCTTGTGCTTGTTGTGCATTTAAAACTGCAGCATTTTGTTGATTCTGCAAGTTTTGCATTCTAGTCTGCTGTTGTTGGTCAGCAGTTGTCATAACAGCTTGTTGTCTAAACTGACTTTGCATTGTCTTCATTTGCTGAGACATCTGTGCAGTTTGACTAGCAGCATCTTGTCTGTTTGCTAGATTCTGTAATCTTAGTTGTTGTTCTTGAGTAGACTCTTGTAAGTTTGCTTGTTGTTGATTACTTAAATTTTGAGCTGCTCTAGCTTGTAAAGCTTGTGCGTTACTTTGTGCCATTGGCATAGCACTTTGTATAATAGCATTAAAGAGTGAGTCTCTACCTACAGTAGATACACTAAGACCTCTTTGAGCCATACCAGCATTAACTGCATCAACAGCAGGTTTAGCCCATGCAGGTATGTTACCATCTTCCATACCACCCAATAAGCTTTCCATCTGTGAAGATACTAAAGCTTCGGTAGGCAATGCAGCAACTGCAGCTTGTACTTCTACATCTTCACTAGCTATCTGAGCTGTCATAGTTGCAGGGTCTTCTACAATAGCAGCAGCAATAGCATCAGGTATATTAGCAGTTTGAGCTATCATAGATGCAGCAGCACCTTTAGCAGCTTGTCCTGTAACTACCCTAGACTTAGAAGCTTCATAGCCTACTGTGCCTATAATTTGTGCAGAAGTAGCATCTTCAGCAGGAGTACCTGTGATAGCAGCTCTTTCGTTTTTTTCAGCTTCTGGAGTAGCAGCAACACCTGCACCACTATTTTTTACTTCTGGTACAAAAGCATTACCTGAGATAACAGCATCTACATTTTTAGCTTTACCAATAGCAGCTTCAGCTTCGTCTATCATTGCAGACTTAGCTTCTCCAGTAATCGTACCTTCTTCTACTGTTGCTTTACCTTGAGTAACTGTACCTTGAGCAGCATCGACAGGAATAACTGTATCTGAAACAGTCTGTGCTGTCATTTTGTTAGCTGTTAAATCTTGACCTATAGTTTCATCTGCTTGGTCTGCATCAGTTGTAGAGACATTTTCGGTAGTTTCTGGTGTACCAACTGTAGCTGCAGTAGCACCAGTAATATTTTCACTATCCATTTTAAAAGAATCAGAAGTAGCATCTAGTTCTGTACCTTCTAAAGGTTTTCCGTCTTCGTCTAGTAAAGTTTTAGCATCTGGAATAGTAGGCATGTTTTCTGGCATTGTACCACTTGCAATAGCTTCAGCACCTGTACCAGTTCTTTTTACTCTTGCTTCTCGTTCTTCAGCAAATGTAGGTTCTTTAGGTGTATCATCTCCACCACCATCATCATCTCCACCACCATATTGGTCTTCTCTAACCCATTTAGTTCCATCCCAAATTAAAACAACACCAGTACGTGTAGTTCGTCTAGTACCTATAGGAATATCATTAGTAGTTTGTCCATTAGTTGCTGTATCTTCACCTTGCATATCATCAACATTAGAAACATTTATAGGAACATTTATAGGAACACCTGTATCTATTTCTTCTCTATTTCTACCATCATCTATAGTAGTAGGCATAGTAGGTGATACAGGAGTAGAACTTCTAGGAGGTATTACAGTTGTAGTATCTTCTTTTTCAAAATCAACAGCATCAAAACCATCTTTTTGTTTTATAGGTTTTTTACCTTTTAGACTTTCTAAATTTAATTTGATACCTCTAGGATTAAAACCTGTATAAGCTTTAACTCTTTTGGCTTTTACCTTATTATATCTTTTTCTTCCTTTATTCTTCTTCATAAGTATACCTTATAGTTTACTTGACTTCAAAGAGTTTGTCAAGCTTTTCGTCAAGTTTTTCTAGCCTGTCCATTAGTCTAGACATGTCATCTTTAAGTTCTTGTTTTGTTACGTAGTCTCGTGCTATTTCTTCTCTGGTTTTGTTTAACAATATATCTAACCTTTTAGCTTCACCAGTATTTTGTTTTATGTTATAAAGGATAGGTCCTAATACTAAAGTTATAAAGACGTTCCAAATTATGTAAGTTGATATTTCCATTATTCATCTGTGTTATATGTCATAGATACATATAATTGAGTATTAGATTGAAGTGTATTTGCATTAGGAGTAGTATGTCCTGTATTTGTATTATTTATGCCTAGAGTAATAGTACTTGCATTATTATTTATATATCCTCTTAAATTATCAAAATGTGTTGAAAAATTTCTTGCAAGACCTACAACTAAACTAGCTACAAATTTTTCTCCATTTCCTGTGTTAAAAGGCAAACCTACTATAGATAAATTACCAGATGGGCTACTTACACCACTTAATCCAATACCTATGACAATATTGACTACACCTCCAACTTTTGTATAGCTTCCTTCTTGTGTGGAATAACTTACTGAACCTGAACCCATACTAAAAGATGGAGTAAAGCTACCTTCTTCGTAATCGTCTAAAGCATTAGCTGCTGCTGTGTCTTGGTTGAAACAAATACCACCATCAGGGTGTATCATTAATTCTTGTGCTGGAGTGCCACCACCTTGACCTACTTTAAATGTTGCTCTACCATTTTCACCATCAGCTTGTATAATAAATCCATAAGTTTCAGAAGAGCCATTTGTCCCATCAATTCTTATTTCTCTTTTTGCATCTGCTCCTGAAGCACCAATGTGTAAATTTGAAGTTGGTGCAGTTTTTAAAATTCCTACGTCGCCACTCGTGTCTATGGTAAAAACAGTTCCTGTGCCATCTGAATCAGAAATTTCTAAATTTCTACTTGATTGAACATTTGTAAAAACCCAATTACCAGTATTCGCAGCTAAAGTTAAAACAGCGTTATCTCCGTCTGAACCTCCTAAAGAAATATTTCCACTACTTGTAATATTTCCACTACTTAAAGTTCCAGCAATAGCTATGTTAGTATCTAACTTAGCACTTGTAACAGCATCATCTACAATTTTAGCTGTAGTAATTGTATTGTCTACAGGAACATTAATATCAGTTTGAGTAAATGTCATAACCTCAACAGCCACACCAGTTGGAGGAGCTGTAGAGAATGTTAGAGTTGTACCTGAGATACTGTATGTTGATTTGTTCTGATATACACCATCAAAGAATACTTGTGTATTGTTTTCATTTACAGGAGCTATACTTA
>Ga0163179_10002531_pt1 | contig 12678 bp, 9 predicted proteins | sample AtlANTMetagenome_FD_109643 | JGI IMG/M metagenome (GOLD analysis project Ga0163179, IMG submission 109643) | Marine eukaryotic phytoplankton communities from the Atlantic Ocean - Atlantic ANT 2 Metagenome | ecosystem: Environmental > Aquatic > Marine > Oceanic | place: North Atlantic Ocean...
CCCACTGTTGTCGGTATCATTGTTACCACCGAAGCGACCCCGAGTTTCGTTGATATCAATCCCTTCGATGTTGTCAGTGATGGGGGATCCACTGTCGCTAGGGCTGTTGAGTGTGGCTCGACCCAGAACAATCAAGCCGCCCCAGAGGCCACGGTCTGTGGACCCGAAGTCTTCAGGGTCATTTGCGTCGTCTGCTTCAGCGGTGAAGATGATGGGAGCCTCGGCGGTTCCTTCTGCGAAGATCTTGCCACCGCGAGCGACGACTAGTGCGCTGGCTTCAGCGCCTTGACCGAGTTTGCCCTTGATGACGGTGCCGGGTTCGATGGTGAGGGTTTCGCCCTCTTCTACAAATACCAGCCCGTTGAGGACGTATTGGTTGTTGGCTGTCCAGGTAGTGCTCCCGGAAATGTCTGCATCGGTGATCTGAATGGTTTCACCCTTCAGATTGATTCCAATCAGTAGGCAAATGATGGCTGCTAGATTTATCAATAATCGGTTGTTCATGAGTCTTTGTATTCTGAGTCTGTTTTAAAGTTCTCAATAAGACTATTTCAGTCCATGCCCCATCTGTGTCGCGAATATGTCCTTGCTGTGACGAGTGTGTAACGATGGAGCTCTTAACCAGGTTTTCTGCCTCCATTTATGGCAATGAAGTGACTCAAGATATCTTCTATCCGAACTTTTGAAAGGTGGGGGAGCGATGTCCTTAATGCCACGAAATCAAGAGTATAAGACGCTTTAGTGAACGTTTTACGTGGGCGGGAATCAGGGCTATGTCACATAATTGTAACAATTCAGGCACCATGCTGTGACATGGCGGTTTTCTAATCAGAAAGATCAATGATTAAGCATGTTATCACTTTGGCCTTGGTGCTGTTCTCGCAGTTGCCCGTTTACGGTGCCTCGCCCTACAATCAAACGCGGTCATTGGTGGAAAAATGGGTCCAAACCAAAAAGCTGGTTGCCCAGCTCAAGGTAGACTGGAAAGAAGAAAACGAGATCCTCAATCAATCGATCACAGCACTCGAGCGAGAAGTGTCTTCAGTGGAATCTGCTACGGGAGCGGTCGACAAAGATCTAACTCAAGCCGACAAAGAATTCGCGACAGCTACTCAGGAAAAAGATTCTCTTACTCAATTTGGTGATCGTCTCAAATCATTACTTGCCAATTTGGAGCAGTCGGTCATCTCTCTGAATCGTCGATTGCCTACAGGGCTTCAGCAGTCGGTGTCCAACATGATTAACCGAATTCCGGAAGACCCCGAGAATACCAAAGTTTCTCTCTCCTCTCGCATGGTCAACGTTGTTGGATTTATCAACGAGGTTAACAAGTTTAATGGTTCCATTTCGGTTTCATCCGAACTGCGCCAAAATGAAAGTGGAGCCGAGCTCCAAGTCAAAGTGCTATACGTCGGATTGGCCCAGGCCTACTTCTCCAGCCCTGACGGATCTTTTGCGGGCATCGGTCTCCCAGGAGACGAAGGCTGGGAATGGTCGAACCAGCCGTCATTGGCACCTGCCATCCAGCAGGCCATCGAAATCTATGAAGGGTCTGCTCCAGCGGCATTTGTGGAGTTACCCATGACTATCCGCTGATTTGAAACGCACTACCTTCTAAAGAACATGTTGAAAATCAAACTATGGATTCTCGTTGCCCTACTGCCATTGTCGCAAGGGGTGGGGCAAAACCTCGATGAGCTTCAAACAGGTTTTCAGGAGGATCTAAATGCCGTGCTTACTGAGCTGGCAGAGCTCCAGGCATCGATCTCTGAGCAGAAGATCCCACTTTCCAAGCGTCTTACAGAGCTTGAATCAGAGTTGGTCTCAAAAAGATTTGAACTGACCAAATCGGAGCGAGAGGCAGATAATCGACTCGTCGAGCTTGGAAGTTTAAAGTCTCAAACCAAGGCTCTTTCTGATGAGCAGGCCTACCTCAAGGGGCTTATTTCCGAATACGCTGAACTCTTTGAGACTCGTATTCACATCACCGAGGTGGATGCGCTCCAGCCTCTCATCGAAGAGACTAGAAGTCGGTTGCAAAATCCTGATACCACTCCGGAAGCACTGGCCAACCAGTCTTTTGCATTGCTCGAAGGGTCGATTGATCGTCTCAATCAATTAATCGGAGGATCTATTTTCGAGGATCAAGCTTTGAGTCCCAAGGGACTTCTCCAAGAAGGTAAGGTGGTTCTCGCCGGGCCTTTTGCTCTATTTGCCTCGGCCAACTCGGAAGATTCCGGTCTTGCTCAGCTTCAGCTTGGGTCTGCCGAGCCGACGGTCACCGCCTTGGGGCCAGCCAAAGCCGTACGCATTGGTGAATTGGCAAATGTGGGTGAGGGTTTTTTTCCTGTGGATCCCACGATGGGCAATGCGCTCAAAATTGCGGCCACTGAGGACAGCTTAGTAGATCACATGAAAAAAGGTGGGCCAGTGATGGTGCCCATCATCGGACTGGGCTTGGCTGCCGTGATGATTGCCTTACTCAAGTGGTTTCAGCTCTCCCGCATTCACCTGGCTACTCCAGCGGATCTCAAATTGATTTTGGCACACCTTAATGCAGGTCACCCTGAAAAAGCCTCTGCGCATGTCGCCAGCTTCAAAGGTCAGGTTGGGGAAGTCTTGCGCTCTGCACTCGAGCATCGCAAGGAAAGCAAGGCGTTCCTTGAGGAGCTCATGTATGAGAAAATGTTGAGTGCCAAGCCTGCCCTTGAGCGTTTTATTGCCCTCATAGCGTTGACAGCAGCGACGGCTCCACTTCTGGGCCTCCTGGGAACGGTGACCGGAATGATCAATACCTTCAACATGATCACGGTCTTTGGCACGGGAGATCCTCGCATGCTCTCAGGTGGTATCTCTGAAGCGCTCATTACCACCAAATTTGGTCTTGTGGTCGCTGTTCCTGCCCTTATCTGCCACGCGTTTGTCACGCGTAAGGTCAAGGGTGTGTTGGGGTCCATGGAGCAGGTTTCCATCGGCTTTATCAATGGTTTGCCGGATGCCCAAGAGGCCAAATGAATTCTTTTACCCAAACTTGAAGCAATCTCAATAACAGACAAATGAATACATTTATCGAAAAAGTTCTAAACACTTGGATGGCAGGAGGATGGACGATGATACCCTTGGCTGTTCTGGGACTCATGACTTACGCGGCAGCGGTTCGACTCTTCCTTTATTTTCGCCGTCGTGATTTCAAGAATGTTTCTCAGGAAACCTGGACTCAGTGGTTGAGGGATCCTCAAAAGGGTCGGGGTGAGGTGGGAGAAATTATCCGCTATGCCCATGAGGATATTCAAAGGGAAGAGGATATCCGTAGTCGTTTTGCTGAAGTAGCCCTTTCCAAAATTCCCTACATGGACCGTAACATCGCTTTCATTAATATTCTGGTCACTGCGGCTCCCCTTATTGGGCTCTTGGGAACGGTGATGGGGATGTTGATGACCTTTCAGTCCATCGGATTAGGTGGCGGTGAAATGGCCGAGATGATGGCCAAAGGCATTTCAGCAGCACTTTTCCCGCCGGAAGTGGGGCTTTGCATCGCTCTACCAGGGCTTTTGATGGTGCATCTTCTCAAGCGCAAGCGGGATGAATACGATTCCTTCCTAGGTAAATTGGAGAGCTTGTCCATCCAGCACTTCAAGCAAGATCATGGTGCCATCGTAGCGACTGAAGTGGTTTTTGAAAAAGAGCCTTCCAACCAAAAGGCTCCCGAGGTTGAGGCTGCTTTCTGCGCTGCATGAGGGCGCGTCGATCCATCAACGAGGTTGAGGAAGTTTCAGAGATCAATGTCTCACCATTGATCGATATGGTCTTCATTCTCTTGATTTTCTTCATTGTCACAACGGTGTTTGTTGAGGAAACCGGAGTAGAAGTTGACAAGCCTCAGTCAGCTTCTGCGGTAGCCCTCGAAAAAAATAGCATTTTACTGGCGGTGACCAGCCAAGGTCAGATTGTCTATGGTGGGAGAGAAATTGGGGTGGCAGGCGTCAGGCCTCTGGTCAAGAGGTTGACACAGGCGGAAGACATGCCGGTGATCATCCAAGGGGATGAAAACTCCAACTACGGCCTTATCGTGAGGGTGATCGACGAAGCAAAATTGGGTGGAGCTCAAAATGTGAGCCTTGCATCCGAGCGGAACAGTTGAGACCGATGCTCTGCCTTTTGACCCTCATCGACCCAAGCTAGCATGCGTCCTATTTACGAGCCTCCATCGACCAGGACGAATCTTCCGCTCGTTTTCTTGGGGGCGATTCTCATCACCTTGGCCGTTTTTTTGGTCTTGCCTTTGACTCAGATGATTTCAAGCGGCATCCAAAAGCGCTATGACCTTTCTCAAGTAGATACCGCGGCTCCGCCTCCTCCGCCTCCATCCGCTGAGATTGAGCCTCCTCCGCCTCCAGAGGCGCCTGATGAACCCCCGCCACCCGAGCTGGCTGACATCCCCAAGCAACTCTCTTTGAGTGATCTGGACCTGGATCTTAGCATGGGCAGCGGTGGTTTTCTGGGTGGGAGCGCCATGGGAGTGGATCAAGTTGCACTGGAAGAGGTAGCTATTTTTGACATGGCTGATCTGGATCAACGACCTCAGGCCATTGCTCGAGTCGAGCCTAGACATCCACGCGAATTGCTCAAGGCCAAGATTGAGGGATACGTCGTCCTTTTGTTCATTATCGACGAAGAAGGGCGGGTCATCGATCCCAGAGTGGAGAGCTCGAGTCATCCAGAATTTGAGACAGCGGCACTCAAAGCTCTTAACCGCTGGCGCTTCAAACCGGGTACGCTCGACGGAGAGCAAGTCAGGACTTTCGTCCGGCAGAAAATAGATTTTCGTATCAACTAAGATGAACTCCTTGGATCCTCATGTTTGCTAAAAAAATAACGTTTCTTCTATTTTGCACCCTTCTGATGTCCTTTGGAATCTCCTGCTTGGACAGTCAGGCACAAAACTCTTTTCTGGACCCACAGATTAGCGAAGCATTTTGGAACAGCCCCAAGTTCCAAAAGCAATTTCTGGCTTCCTATGGTGTGCGAAGCAATGTCGAGCCCCGGTTTGAGAACCCTGAAGAACAGATCTTTTACAGTCAGCTGGGAGATACCATTCGGGACCAGCCTCAGGAGGCCATAAAAAAAATCACTCAACAGCTCAATGCTTCATCCAGCGCCATCCTCAGTTACACCCTGGGTTCTCTGCATTTTCAGGAGGGGCAGCATGAAGAAGCCATCAAGTATTTTGAGGTGGCTTTGAGTCAGTTTCCTGACTACCTGCGAGCCCATAAGAATCTTGGTATCGTGCTGATTCGTGAGGGTCGTTATGAAGCATCTGTGGAGCACTTGGTCCAGACCATTAACCTGGGGGGAGCCGATGGGACCGTTTATGGCCTGCTCGGCAATGCTTACCTTAATTTGGAAAAGTATGCGTCGGCACGTCTGGCCTATCAGAACGCGACCTTGTTGGACGCTGATAATCCCCTCTGGGAATTGGGAATCATCAAATGCTCCATCGCTACCGAGAGATATCAGGAAGCGGTCAGTCTGCTGGACGGTATTCTCGCCAAGCAACCCGACAGCTCAGCCCTGTGGGCTCTCCAGGGCAATGTCTATTTGCAGATGGAGGAGTCAGACAAGGCAGCCGTGAATTTCGAAATCCTGCGTAAATCAGGCAAGGCATCTTTGCAGCATCTCATGCTCCTTGGCGATATTTACATGCTCAGTGAATCCACTGATCTGGCGCTGGCTGTTTATCTTCAGGCGATCGAACAGGACGGTCAGGGTGATATCCGCCGTTCACTCAATGCCGCTCGCATTCTTCTTAATCAAGGTGCCTGGGAATCGGCTTCCACGATGTTTGAAAAGATTCGTCAAACACACGAACAGACCATCATTGAAGAAGAGAAACTTCAGCTGCTTAAAATGGAATCCCAGGTGGCCATTGCCAATGGGAAAGGGGAGGAAGCCTTGAGCGTTCTTGAACAGATCATTGAAAAAAACCCTCTGGATTCCGAGGCTTTGCTGCTTGCCGGCGATTTTTACCTGCAAGCCGAAGACTACGAAAAAGCGCTTTTTCGATTTGAAATGGTATCTCGTATTCCGGGTGCAGAGAGTGATGGATGGGTCAAACAGGCCACGGTGCTCGTCAAGCAACAACAATACGGCAAGGCGATTGAATTGTTGGAAAAAGCCCAAAAATCGAATCCTAGAGACAATATTCAGAAGTTTCTCGATTCCGTAAGACGCGTGGCCAATGCAGCGACTTCCTGATCGTGCTTTACTGCCTTGCGTGGCTTCATAATTCTCCAGAAGATGACCAGAAAATGGAACACCATGCTTGAGACAAGAGTCCTCCTCGGGTTCATGATGGTGTGGGCCTGTTTGTCTGGCCTGTTGGAGGTACATGTGTCTGGGCAAACGACTGGGGGGATTCAGGGGAGTATTACCGACTCCTGGGAAGGAAATCCACTCGCTGGGGTGAATGTCACCGTCAGGGGAACGACCTTGGCAACGCGTGCCGACCTGCAGGGGCGATTTGCTCTCACCGGAGTTCCACAAGGAAATCACATTCTGATTTTCACCAAATCTGGTTATGCACGTGCCAGCATTTCGGATGTGCGCGTGTTGATGGGGCAGGTTGCCAATGTCCAGCTCGAGATGAAGCCGGAGTTTTTCGATCTGGAGCCCATGGAGGTGATATCGGATCCACAGCTCGAGCAAAGCATTGCCCTCCTCAGCGAGAGACAGGATGCGGCGGCTCTGACCGATGCAATTGGTTCTGAGTTTTTCAGCCGTGCCGGAGCCAGCAACGCCGCTGACATCATGACCAAGGTCACAGGAGCTTCGGTGGTGGGGGGGAAATACGTCTTTATTCGAGGCCTTGGTGAACGTTATTCCAATACCACGCTCAATGGAGCCGAAATCCCCAGCGCCGACCCCGACAAACGTGCTGTTCAGATGGATATTTTCCCTTCCAACGCCATCGAGAGCGTTGTGACTGCCAAAACATTCACTGCGGATCGACCCGGTGGCTTTAGTGGAGGTTCGGTGGACATCATCACCAAAACTTTTCCAGATGCCTTTACGGCCCAATTGGGGATAGGAACTTCCTACAACACTCAAGCGAGTCTTAAGGATGAATTTCTTTCATATCCTGGTGGGAAGACGGACTGGTTGGGCATGGATGATGGAACTCGATCTCTTCCATCTGAATGGCAGGAAGGAGAGATCAATAGTCAAGAGCTAATTGATGCTACAAGATCGGGTGGCGGGCGAACTGATGCATCAAGAGACGCAGCGGCAAAGGAATTGATACGGTTGACCAAGGCCTTTGAACCTGTGATGCGTCCTTCTGAAAATACTTCCGGATTGGATCACAGTTTCAATGTCTCGGTCGGAGATACTAAAAAAGTGGGTGGTAGAGATCTTGGATTCCTCTTCGGTTTGAATTACGACCGAGATTATTCTTTCTACGCCAACGGCATCACGGGCCGACACATGGTCAGTGACGTTGGAGTCGATACGGATTTATACCTTCAAGACACAAGAGGGATTGAAGAGGTCAGTTGGGGAAATCTGGCCACGCTGGCCTATAAAATCTCCGACCATCACACCATTGGTTTCAATTTCCTCTTCAATCACAGCAGTGAGGACGAAGCCCGCATCCAGCAAGGATTCCTACAGTCTTTCGAGGACAGTCATTTCAATACCAGCGTGCTGCACTATACCATCCGAGAATTGCGCTCCATGCAATTCAAGGGAGATCATATTTTTCCAGAATTTCTCGACTTGAAAAGCAACTGGGTAGCAGCGTTTTCCAGCACCTCGCAGGATGAACCAGATTTGCGATTTTTTTCTTATGATCAGAATGTCGATTCCGATCGTATCAACATTGCTCTATCAGGCTACGATCCGCCGACCCGCTACTTCAGGGAACTCAACGAGGACAATACGAACTTCAAATGGGACAACGCACTGCCTTTCGACGTCTGGGATGGTTTGGAGGCTCAGTTCAAATTAGGCCTCTATCATAGTTCCACTCAGCGCAGCTACGACGAAAGACGTTTTGCTTATAATACAACCACCAGTCCCAGATGGAATGACCTCGTTCAAGGAGGTGATGCCGACGCTTTTTTGGCTGACGAGAATGTGGACTATGAGGCCAGAGGGCGCGGCAATTACCGATTCAATAAATATATTTATGAGCTTCCCTACAACAATTACATGGGAGATCAAAACATTTTTGCCGTCTATAACATGGTGGAGATACCCATTACCGAACCTTTGAAAATAGTTGCTGGCTTACGCTACGAGACCACTGACCTATCTGTCGTCAACTCGGGAGAACGCACAGGCGATTCAGCCATTAGTGAATCTGCAATCTTGCCAGCTCTGAGCTCGGTTTATGAACTCAAAAAAGATATGAATCTTCGCCTTGCTTATGGTAAGACTTTGGCGAGACCTACTTTTAGGGAAATTGCCTTGGTGCCTGTCTTTGATTTCATGGGGGGAGACATATTGATAGGCAACCCCGATTTGGAGGTGACTTCCATTGATAATTATGACCTACGATGGGAATGGTTTCCTGAGCCAGGGGAAGTGTTGGCAGCCAGTCTTTTCTACAAGACTCTAAGCTCTCCGATTGAAAAACAGTACGTTACCGCCAATCGGCAAGTTCAGTATCGCAACCGCGATGAGGCCACCGTTTATGGACTCGAACTTGAGGGCCGCAAGAATCTCGAGTTTCTTTCGACGCATCTCAAAAACTACTCCGCTGGAGGCAATTTCACTTATGTGGTTTCCGAGGTCAATGTCACGCCTTTTGAGTACGAGTACACGATTGGGAATGACTCCAGACCCTTGGCTGGGCAATCCCCTTACATTTTTAACTTTGACGTTTCTTATAACAATGATCAATCAGGCACGATCGTGAGTCTTTTCTACAACATATTCGGTCCACGCCTTGCTGTGGTGGGAAGCAGTTCTCCTGCGAGACCGAACGCCTTTGAACAACCAGTTGCAACCTTGGATTTAACGATTTCGCAGAGACTTACCGATCATTGGAATCTGAAGTTCTCGGCCAAAAACCTTCTTAATCCGGATGTGAAAATCACCCAGGAATACAATGGAAGGGACTACATTTACTCCTCTTACACCCGCGGGCGATCCTTTGGCATGTCTCTGAATTATGATTTTTAGATGGTGACCCTTACCATCACTCCCGAGGTGGGCCTGTATCTCTGTCTTCAGATAATAAGCTTTCCTGGCAGTGGATATTTGAAATGATTCCCTCAACAACATGGAACTAACGGCCTTTCACTACTTTTTGGGTTTTATTGCCCTCTTCATGCTGATTTACAACACGATCGAGGTTGGCAGAAACGACGCAGCAAATATTGTGAACGCCGTGTTTGGCGCAAAGGTCTTGGATGCCAAGCGTGCCATTCTGTTGGCGGGTCTGGCCGTGATTCTGGGAGCTGTTGCCGCTTCCCCCGTCATGGAGACGGCTCGTAAGGGCATCTTTGACCCGAGTGCCCTTGGAAACCTGCAATCAGCCATCAATGTCTATCTGGCTGTTTATGTCACCAATACCGTTCTCCTATATTCCTTTTCCGCTTTTGGCATGCCAGTCTCAACGACTGCCTGTCTGGTCTTTGCCCTTTTGGGTGGGGGATTCGCCGTGGGTGGAATGGAGGCGATCGATTGGCAGAAAAGTTCACAGGTGATTCTTGGAATCATCTGCTCTATCCTGGCCAGCGGTTTTCTTGGTTACATGGTTCAGCGACTGTTTCGATATTTTATCCAAGGAGATTGCCGCTCCGATTCTTCGGTTCAACGACATGGGGCCTGGATCAGTGGTCTTCTGATCACCGGCTTGATTTACTTCATGATCATGAAAGGGCTCAAGAATGTTGCTTTCGTGAAACTGATCAAGGCGTCCTTCTTTGCCAAGCTTGGCACACCGGTGGCGCTTCTCTGTTTATGGGGCCTTTTTTCCCTAGTGATTGGTGTTGCCATGGTCGCTTGGAAACAGCGTCTGAAGTCCTATTTATTTGCCAGCCTGGCGATTCTTGGAATGATTTCCACGGCGATTGCTTTTGGTCAAAATGACTTGGCCAACTGTGCTTCACCCGGGCTGGCCATTTTGATGATTCTTAAACACGGCACGCTTGCGACCCAAGTCGATGTAGCATGGTGGATGCTTTTTGGATGTGGTGTCCTTTTGTTCCTGGGCATGTCGACCAAAACGGCGAGGAGAGTGACTGAGGCAGGTGTGCGTGCGGGAAGCCAAGGGGGTAACGTGCGGCTTTATGCTCCCAAGTGGTGCCTTTCTTTGGCTGAATGTTTGGTTGCCAAGGAAGCTTCAACCGCACCACAGGCCGAGGGAAAGGACTCGTTGGATGAAGGATTTCATTTCGATGCACTGCGCGCGGCGGTGATCACATCAGTGACCGGCAGTGTGATTGCCGTTGCTTCCGGTTTGGGACTTCCAGTTTCAACGACTTATGTCTCTTTTGCAGCTGTCATATCGACTGGATGGGCAGATCGTATTTTTCATACAGGGGATGCTGTGGTAAAGATGGGGCGGACGATTTGGGTTGTGTTTTGCTGGTTTTTTTCGGCACTCATCGCTGCGTTGGCCACAGCTATCATGCTTCAGATCATCTCTTTTGGTTGGTGGGGTATCCTCCTGGCTCTGGGCGTCAATCTGGCTATCCGTCAAATCATGCAGCGTCGATCGGATCTGCATGAACTGAGGGTCAATGAGTGACTTTAACAACTGTCTTGGATTTCGGATCTTTCATAGCGTTTTTCTGTCACAGAAATGTCACATGGACGTCACATAGGCACAACGGTTTGCATGCATGGTTTAATCAGGTAAAATAAGCAGTCGACGAGTGGCTCACCATTATCAACAAAAGCATTTGCAGTCATGGTAAACTTTCCGCCCACTGGTGGTATTGTTGGGAAAAAGAAAAATGATTCTCTTTTCCAGCTTCTCTTTGGTCGGTTTAGGTCAAAAGCTGGTCTAAAACAAAAATCATCCAAATCATCTTTATCAGAGAACTCATTTCAATCACCGGAAGCCGATGATTTTTCTACTTCACGCCTATCGCATCACTCAACCATGAATAAAGATTCTCATGATACCCTCAAGAGCCAATTGCTTTTGATGGCTAGCAATGCCGAGGAGTGCGTGAAAAATGCCATCCTGTCCTTGATGCAAAGAAAGGAGTCTCTTGCAAGGACAATGAAAGCTCAGGATGATGTCATTGATCAATTGGAGATAGAAGTCGATCAACTAGCTATTTCCATGCTGGGTGAAACCACCAAGCCGGAAGACCTGAGATTTATCACGATGGCCATGCGTATTTCCAATGAGCTGGAACGAGTCGGGGATGAGGCCACTACGATTTCTCGGCGTAGTCTGGAACTCATGAAGAACGAGCCGCTTCGGTTGGATGTGCCGATCGAATCCATGGCTCAGATGGTCACTGATATGTTGAGGGAGGCGCTAGACACCTTTGTCTATCGCAAGCCTGATCTGGCGCGCGAAATCGTTCTTCGTGACAAGCAAGTCGACCAGCTCAACAAAGCCATTCAGGCTCAGATGACCGAAACCATGTTGAAGCATCCCGATTATATTGTCCGCTCCCTGCATCTCATGACCATTGCCAAGAGCATGGAACGGATCGGAGATCATGCGAGCAACATTGCTGAGCAGGTTGTCTTCTTGTGCGAAGCGGAGGATATCCGTCATCAGTAATCTCTGATGACTGGTGTGTCCTCTCCTCCATGGGGGCAGCCTTTGGTTTTGACGAATCCATTCCCGCAATTAGGTTAGGTGGATGACCCCTACCGAAGGGCACTTTGAAACCAGCTCCTCACTCTCTCGAGAATCGAGGTTTGGGCAATGGCCTCTCTGGAAACGTGCCTTGCTGGGGGGAGGTTTTTCCCTGCTGCTGTTGGGTCTTTTGTCAGGCAGTTTCGAATGGGGCTTCAGGCTGATTGGTATCGGTCACTCGGCGTCCTTCTTCTCCCATCTTGCCTCGGGTGAGGTGGTGGAGAATGAGGCCTTCATCTGGTCTTACCACGGTTCTGAAAGTCCTCTCAAACCGCACCCATTCAAGTTTTCTCATCCCAAGCCAGAGGACACCTTGCGTATTTTCGTCTTGGGAGAATCGGCTGCGATGGGTACGCCCGAACCTGCTTTCGGTTTTAGCCGTATTTTGGAAAGACTGCTGCAGCATCGTTATCCTGATCAGGCCTTTGAGGTGATCAACCTCGCCATGAGAGGTATCAATTCGCACATGATCCGACGCATCGCGATGGAAGCGGCAGCTTACGAGCCGGATCTGGTCATTGTTTATGCTGGAAACAACGAGTTGGTCGGTTGGCAAGCCCCAGAACCCGATCAGGCTCCCCTTCGGCCACTGAAAATGATTCGCGCCCAACAGGCATTGCTGAGCACGCGACTGGGGCAATGGCTTTGGCAGCGGATTCGCCCATTCAGGGACGAGTGGAACCAGGAGCAGGACATGGCGTTTTTCAGAAAGCATCATCTGAGTGCCAAGGACCCGCGCCGGGAGGAAGTTTTGTCTCGTTTTGTTGGCAACATGAGTGAGGCCCTTGAGGTTTTTGTGGTTCAGAGAGTTCCCGTGTTGGTTGGGTCGGTGCTGGTCAATGAAAGGG
>Ga0163179_10002532_pt1 | contig 12673 bp, 5 predicted proteins | sample AtlANTMetagenome_FD_109643 | JGI IMG/M metagenome (GOLD analysis project Ga0163179, IMG submission 109643) | Marine eukaryotic phytoplankton communities from the Atlantic Ocean - Atlantic ANT 2 Metagenome | ecosystem: Environmental > Aquatic > Marine > Oceanic | place: North Atlantic Ocean...
TACGAATCAAAGATTCAGAAATATAGCCCCACCACCGCCGCCACGCCCGCGCCCTCGCCCGCGCCCTCGCCCGCGCCCACGCCCTCGCCCGCGCCCGCGCCCGCGCCCTCGCCCGCCTCCGCCGCCGCCGCCTCCGCCGCCTCCACCTTCAATTCTTAATTGTTCTAATCAGAATGGTTTAATATGCATTAAATGTAATGATGGATATAAATTGGTTGATAATAAATGTAAGGTTAAAGATATAACACATTGTGGTGATCAAGGCAATCCAAAAGGTCCCAAATGTTTTTCTTGTGCAGCAGGATATCAATTATCACCCAATCAAAGAAATTGTTCTTTGAAACCAATTGAAGAATGTAAAACACAAGATGGTATAACATGCAAAGAATGTAATTTGGGTTATCATTATGATAAACCTCCACCCACTCAAAATCGCTGTTTAATAACTCCAATTAAATATTGTGTTGATCAAAGAAAAATATTTTGCCATAAATGTCAAACGAAATGGGAACCATCTCAGGACAAAAGAAAATGTAATGTAATTCCAACCATTAAATGGTGTCAAGTTCAAAGAGGGAATGTTTGTGAGACTTGTATAAAAGGTTATACTTTATCCGGCGGCGCTTGTAATAAAAATCCAAATCCTGAAAAAGCTGTTCCGGGTAAGACAGGAGATCGGGGGAAGATTGGACCTATGGGTCCCCGTGGACCACAGGGACATCAGGGACCGGAAGGAAGACCAGCAGGTATAGGAGACCTTGGTTGGCGAGGTCCAACTGGACCAAATGGTGATGTTGGTCCTGACGGACCTCGCGGAAATGTGGGATCTATTGGTGCTAGTGGGCATAAGGGAGCAATTGGTCAAAGAGGGGCTACAACAATAGTAGATCCATGGTCAAATAAAGCTATTGTAAAAAGTTTGAAAAGTATTTATAATAAAATACAAAATAAAAATGAAGAATATAAAACAAAAAAAAATCCTCCTATAAATTTAAATATAAAAATGGGACATATGGGTGATGGTGAAATACAAAGTATTTATCGTTCTTCTGAAACATTGGGAGAAAAAAATTTAAATCCTGCGAAAGATGGAAAAGAAAATTTGTCAATGTTAGAAGAATTTAATAATTATAATTATATATGATTAACAGAACTTTAGTAATTATTTTTCTATTTTTGTTATTATTATATATTATTAATGATTTAGATGATAAATATGAAATGGAAGGTTGTCATTGGGCACCAAGTACAGCCGAAGGAAGACGAAGAGGATGTAGACGAAGGACATCGCGAGGTCGTCGTTCAGCATTAGCTCGCCGTTCAGCATTAGCTCGCCGTTCAGCATTAGCTCGTAGTGTTCCTCGCCCTCCCCCGAGACCACCGCCTCCCCCACCACCCGCATTACCAAATGATCGTGCCGTTGGTTATAGATGGGCAAGATAACAACTTTAGTAATTTTATAAGGTATTATATATATATGATTAATATTTTTAATAAAAGTTTAGTAGGATTTTTAGCTTTATTATTTGTATTATGGATTATAAATGATTGGGATGATGTTTTTGAAAAGGAAGCGTGTGCAAATCGTGGTCGTATAGTTAGACGCGCTCCACGACCTCCCCCCCCTCCACCGGTATATTGTACAAATTTTAAATCAAAATGTCCATCTTCACCAAAACATGATCCAAATCCAAAGGGAGTGTGTTGTAGAAGTGGTCCCTGCAATTGCACACCAGCTCAATGTTGTAAAAAGAGATCCTGCAAATATTCAGGTTCAGGTGATAAGGGAGGTTATTCTTGTTTGTCTACGGATCAAACATGTGGAAAAAATGCTGGAAATTTACTTGGGGAAATTAAAATAAGTAAATCTGAAAAAACGGCAATGTTAGAATTAGCAAGAATATGCGATAAAAGTCCAACGTGCCAATATATAGAATATGATGGAGCAAATGCAAGATTATTAAAAGGAGGATCTTGTAGTAATTTAACTGATTTAACAGGTCGTGATATATGGGCAAGACCCAAACCTAGTTCGGGTGGTCGTGTTAAAGAAGGAACTTATCCTGAATTTTTAGAAAAAGCAACGAGTGGTGAAAGGGGGTCGGGATCAAAAGGAACCCTTTCAGCTGCAAAGAGTTCAAAGTTTAAAAATCCATATGCATATAATGCGAGTGAAGATTTGTGTCAAGGATATTGTGACGGTGAAAAAGCTTGTAAAGCGGTTCATTGGGAAGAACCTACGGATGGTAAAGTTTCAAGATGTTTTTTGAGGGGTGGACCGGTTGATCCTTCAAAATTTTCTGATGAGGGAGGTGGTGGTACAAAGGGTGCTAAGAAAAAGGAAGCATTTATTCAATTAAATCAAAACAATCAGAACAATCTTAAGAGGTTATTGAGTTGCAATTAATTTTATAATTATATATATATTATGAAATTAAATATCATTCTTTTAGCCATAGTAATAATGTTAATTATTTATTACTGGCGATTACAAGTAAATAAGAGAGGTATAGATGGATTTTCATTACAAAATCCTCAAACACCCTGTCCAAATGGAGGAGAAATTACGAGTGAAAATGAATGTCGGCAAACAAATGATGGAAAACGATGGGGTGGTGCGCGTCATTGGGGGTTCTCCTATCCAAAGGGATGTTGGCAATATAGAAATCAATGGAGATACTTTAATAAGAGTGGGACACCAACCACAAATCATTATTCTGCACGCAGATATGCGAAAAAAATATGTAAGGGCGGGGAAAAAACTTCTCAAAAAAAAATTCGTTTGGTAGGAGGAAATAAAAATGAGGGAAGATTGGAAATAAATCATAATGGAAAGTGGGGAACTGTTTGTGACGATGGTTTCGGAGATAAAGAAGCAAAGGTAGTATGCAGACAATTGGGGAAAAGAGATGGAAAAGCTATTTTAGGGACAAGACATAAGTATGGGAGAGGTAAAGGGCAAATATGGTTAGATGATGTTAGATGTAGTGGAGGTGAAACAGAGATATCAAAATGTTCTCATCGTGCTTGGGGATCTCATAATTGCGGTCATCATGAAGATGTTGGGATTGTTTGTGGTTCTCAGGTAGAACCCGCCGCAGGTTGTCCCGGTAATTGGTCGCAGGTAGGATCCACGGGGGCTGATATAGGAGGTTGTGGAATAGATTCTTGCAATGCAAGATATTCAAAAAAAAATATATCTGAATGTGCTTCTTGGTGTAAATCAGACAATAGATGTAAAGCTTTTACCTGGGCACCTTTAAATGGTGATAAAAATCATTCGGGAAAGCGGGTTTGTACCCGTTATTCAAGTGATCGTGCAACAAGAACTTGGAATGCTACAGATGGAACAAGAAAACAAACCATGTGTAAACAGAATATTCCTCGCGTTACACCTGAAGTTACAAATGATTTTTGGAAAGGAATTTCAGCTTGTGGTTGTGATTGGACAACAAAACATAGTGCAGCAAATTTTGATGGTTCACAATATAAAGCAGGAGATTATAGATGGTGTTGGGCACCTAACAGTACGAATCCATCTCATAAATATAATTGTGAAAATAAAACAAAACATTCAATGTGTAGATTAAATAGTAAGGGGCATTGTGTTACAAGATATCAAGTTCCAAAATCACCGAATCAAGGTGCTTCAAAAGCATTTACAAATAAAGTTTTAAGGGTAAAAGGTAGTGGGTTATGTTTAGAAGCAGATGGTGGACGGGGTGCTTCAATTAGACAAAAAATATGTACAGGTGGAAATAAACAACAATTTTCATATAATCCAAAAACATTAGAATTAAAAACAAAAGCGGGCGAATGTTTGGATGTAAGAGGGGGATCAAATAGGGCAGGAGCAAATATTATTACCTATCCTTGTAAAACTAGAGATAATCAATTTAATCAGAGATTTTATTCAGAAGGAGAATTTTTTAAACCAATGGGGTTTTACGCAAATACAGGAATATCTCCACGCGATCATAATAAAGGAATGTGTTTAACAAGTACAAGAGGAACATTACAACAAAATACATGTAAAAATGGATCTTTTCAACAATTTGAGATAACAGATGGTGAAAAAATAAGACTTTCTACAAATGAACCACATTCGGGATCTCCAATTAAGGATTTTGATGGACATTTAAAAATACAAAAATACAAGGGTTATTGGAACGATAAAATGGATTTTTTCAAAAAAGCACCAAAAATAGGATCTGTTAAAAAGGTGAAAGCTATTCATTTAACGGACGAGGGAGAAATGTATAGTTATAAAATATGGGGTGTTTTTTCACCACCAAAAACTGGAAAGCATTATTTTAAAACAAATTCAGATGATTCTTCAGTAATGTGGGTTGGAAAGGAAAAAGTTGTTGATAATTCAACACCACATGGTATGAGGGTTAGAACAGGTTCAATAGATTTGGTAAAAGGAAAACATTATCCGATTTTGATATATTTTGGAGAAAAAACAGGATATTCGGAATTACAATTTTATTGGTCATCCGGCGGTGGTTGGACAAAAAATCTTTCAAAGTTTTATACATCTCAAACATATAAAGATATTCCCTGCGCAGTCAATTTTAATGGTGAAACATATACCGTAAAAAGATGGACAAAAGTTCACGGAAATCGTGATGAGGATGTTGTTGTAACGGGTGGTGGTTTTGCAAATAGCGAGGGTGTTATTACAATTAAAGCTCAGGATGTTGAAAAAATAAAAGGATCTGCAAAAATACATATTTATCCAAAACAACCACCCGGAGGAAGTTTTTTTGCGGACCCAATTAAATGGAGAAATACAGATAACAATGGAACCCTATATTTATCAACAGGACAAGCAATTGTTCCATTAAGAATACACAATAAAAATCGGAAATGTTTTGAAAGGGTTTCAGCAGTTTATATTGGAACTGTTCTTCCCGAAGCTATTCAAAATTGTCGTGATCAAAGTATATTGGCAGGAAGATTTTGGTGTAAATCATGTAATAGTGGATATCAAAAATCTAAAGATGGTCAGAACTGTAATTTAATACCAATAGAAAATTGTAAAACACAGAAAACAGGTATATGTAAAGAATGTAATAACGGTTATGATTTGTCTGAAGATAGAAAAAGATGTATCAAAGAAGCTCCGGCACCGCCGATTTTACCCGCTCCCACCAATCCTCCACAAAATCTTCCCGGAATAAAAGGTAGAAAAGGACCTGTTGGAGAAGTAGGTATAGAAGGACCAAGAGGTCCTAGAGGTCCTAAGGGACGTGCAGCAAAAGCTTCAGAAGTAAAGGGTTTACCGGGTTTAAAAGGAGTTCAGGGGGTTGTGGGTCCAAAGGGAAGAAAAGGAGAAAAAGGATATACAGGATATGATGGTCGGCGCGGTTTAAGGGGTTATCAAGGACCGGAAACAATTTATGATCCTTGGGTGGATAATCGCGTTGTTAAACAATTAAGAAAGACAAGAGATAAATTATCGGACAAAAACAAGGAATTAGATTTAAAAATGAAAGGTAAGCAAAATGCTGTAAATATAAGGGTTCAAATGCCAAGAAATAAAAAAAAAGTTATTAAGAAAAGGATTTTATTAAAAGAAGAAGAAGAATCAGATAATTTATTAGAAGAATTTTCTATATATCCCCCCGGTAGATATAAAGGACCTGAAATTAAAATTTTAAATGCATTCAATAATGATAATTATTGTTAAAATGCGGCGTTAATACATAAAAGAGTTCATGTCGCGCAACTGAATTTATGAATTTATATATTTTATTAATATATATGAAGCAAAATACAATATTATTATTTTTATTTGGAGTTATTTTAATTTATTATTTATGTAAAGGTTGTCGCGAAGGAGTTAATAATTTAAAACAAATGGATGAGGAACCTAAGGAAGATGAGGAACCTGATGAGAAATCTGATGAGAAACTTGATGAGAAACTTGATGAGGAACCTAATGCGGAAGTCAAGGAGGGAGACAAACAAAAAAAGATAAATTTAGGACCTGAATTATTAAAAAAAATAAAAGAACTTGAAAATACAGTTACCAAACTGAAATTTCAAACAAAACGTGCAAGATTACAAGGACAAAATATTGTTGCGGTTGATAAATTAGATCTAGGAAAATTAAGCACAGATTTATTCAATTGGAATAAATTAAATAAAAAATCTAATGTGGATGTTAATTTGATTTTAGGTGATCATATAAAAAAATCTGCCAAAGAAACAACCGTTAAACATATAATACCTTCAGAAAAAAAACAAAAATCATGTGATCCAATAGCTGACGAGAAAGAACAAGAGCCACCGATTGAATATAAAGGATATCCTGTTTTTGACAAATCTGAATTCCCAAGAACTCAAAAGTTTGAATTACCAAAGGGGGCGAAGGGAGGTGCCCAAATAAATATTCCAATAGAAAAAAGTGATGTAAATACAAAAAAACCCAAACCATACAATACTGAAAGTTATGATCAAAATGCAGATACCGGAATAGAAAAATCCCATTAATTTTTAGTTTACGAAAACTTTATTTATATAAAATATATATATATGAAGTTAAATTTTATTCTTTTAGCCATAGTAATTGCCTTTATTATATGTTATTTCTTCTCTAAAAAAACAAATATTCAAGAAGGGCAAATATCAGCATCAATTGGTTCATCAGGCGGACTTTTAAATGGATATGAAGATGTTTTAATTGGTATAAGTGATGATTATAAATTATTTAGATTTGACAATGCAAATAAAGAATGGAAACAAATAAGAGGAAAAAGTTGTTGTGTGATAGATATGGGTTATTGGAATAATACCCTATTGGGTGTTGGTAGATACGATCATCGGTTATATAGATGGGAAAGATCGGGATTAAATGGTGGAATTTGGAAATTAGCAACAAATTTACCTATGGAATGGATGAATTCAATTGGTGTTTGGAAAAATAAACTTTTAAGTGCAAATTTACAATCTATTTTTAGATGGACCGGAGTTGCCGATGGAAAAAATTTAAAACCTTTTTCAAAAGATAATGGAAATAATCCAAAATGGAAATCGTTTACCACGAAACCTGGTGTTAAAAGTATAAAAGAATATAGAAATCAACTTTATATAGTAGATAAAAAGGGGAGATTAGAAATGTTGGTAGATCCCCGCATAGATAGTGCAGGTAAATTGCATGGAAAATGGAAAAGAATAGGTCAACCCACAGAGGGATTAATATCTATTTGTGAATGGAATGATAAATTAATGGGATTGGGAACAGATAATCGTTTGTATCAATGGAGTAATCAAAGACAAAATTGGTTTTCAAAATCTACAAAATTCAAATTATTAAGTATTCTTTCATTGACATATGATCAGTTTCAAACACAATTTAGGAAACCAGTCCCCACTTTTAATTGTGCCGATGGTTTTCAATTAGAACCGGGTGACAAGAAAAGATGTTATCGTGCTGAGGGAGAAGAATTAGATTGGTGGTCAGCTTTTAACAAATGTAAGGACGCAGATTCTTCTAAGAAAACGACATTAGGAGTTATTACCAGTGAGAATGAAAATAATTTTGTCAAAAATTTAATGCAATATCCAAAATGGATTGGTTGTTCAAAGCAGGAAGGGAAATGGAAATGGCCTGATAGTGAAACATTGGAAAAGAAGGGGTATTCTAATTGGAATAAGGCGGAAAAAAATGAAAATGAATTTTGTGAACAATATGAGAGTGGTGTATGGAATGGTGCCGATAAAAATGAAAAAAAACCTTATGTATGTAGTCATATAACAAGTTTAAAACGAGAATTTGGTGGAAAGGGGCGATCATGTACAGAACATAAAGATAAAAAGAAGAATTTTCATTATTGGAATTCTAATAAATGGCCTGTAAATGTAAAAGACAAAGATGAATGTAAGAATATGTGTCAAAATGATGATAAATGCCCACAAGCGGATTATTATGAAACAGGTAAACGTTGCTATCTTTATGCGGAGAATGGTGCTCCCGGTGCACGTCGTCCAAAAATAACCGGAAGCACGCCCGGAGATACATATTTCAAATGTAATACTGAGGCTTTTACAGGATCAATGAAGGAGGGGTTTGCGACCAGTAAGGTTAGGTTGGCGGCTCGTGGTCAAAGATGCCCCTATTCGCAACAAATTAAAACACCCGAGGAGTGTGGGAGAGCAGTCCTTAAATTGAGGAACGAGCAAAATATGTTTAAAAATGGGCCTGGTTTGATGTGGCCGTCGGGGAGGGGCGGGTACTGGCAGTATGGCGACCGCGGCGCACCAAAAATTCCCCTCCCGCGGGGACGACATTATAATAATATGGCTCAAGGATGCAATGTAGCCATGGGGAGTGGGGGGCACAACTTCGTACGTTTTAATAAACGAAGAGGTGCTTATGTGAGTGGGGGCTACCAAGCGGTTTGCAAGGGCGGAACATCATCCCCGCCACCGCCGCCTTCAACAACAGGTAAGCTTCGGTTAGCGAATCGTAGACAAAGTTGTCCCGATTCGGAACGAATTAAAACACCCGAAGAGTGTGGGAGAGCAGTCCTTAAATTGAGGGACGAGCAAAATATGTTTAAAAGGGGTCCTGGTTTGAGGAGTAACTCCGTCGCCGGGGCGCGTGACTGGACGATGCGAGATAACCAGCATGGATACAAAGGAAAAACTGCACACCCATATCAATGGCAATGGAGTCATCTTCCTCAAGGATGCAGTGTATATACCGCACATCCGCGAAGCCAAAACTACGTATATTTTAATAAACGAAAACCCGGACCTGTGCATCCGCATTTCCAAGCGGTTTGTGGAAATGCGGGTTCATCACCTCCACCGCCACCCACGCGTCGTCCACAAGCACGTCGTCCACAAGCACGTCGTCCGCAAGCACGTCGTCCACCTGCACGCCCTCCGCCTCCTCCATACAAAGCTTCTCCTCCTTCTGTTGGTTTTAAAGATGGAAAAAATCTGGTTTTTAATAATGTTACCATTGGATCAGCAAAACAAAGAAATGCTATTTTTACATTGAAAAATATTGCTTTTGTTACCAAAATAATTTTCGAACATATTAGAGGAAAAATTAGTTGTAATGGAGAAAAAGGAAAAAGTAATTGGGGATGTTCGTCCGATATGGTTGGTCTTCTTATTACAGACAAAAATAAAAGAGAATTACTTCCAAATTTAAATGTTAAGGGATATTCAAAAACAAACCATAAAAAGACACATTGGTATAAAATGGCGGGAGTTGGAAAAGATAGTAAAAAAATGATTTGGGAATTAAAAACACCACAAACATTTATGCCCGGAGATTATCATTTGTGGTATGGTGAAGATTTAACAAATTGGTCAGAGAGTGATAATATTGGTTGGGCAACATATAAAATAACAATGGTTGTGGCAGATCCCCCACCGTCATTTCCAATTTCTTCATATAAAAATTCTGCAACATTGGTAAGAGATAATGCCGTAACTTTAAAAAAAAATAATTTACTTGGCATAATAAATGCAGAAAAAAATTATCGTTTAGAATTTACAATTATACCGATAGGAAAAATTGGAGGATTATCAAATATTTTACACGCTACCACTTCGGACAAAGATTGTTGTGGAATTGGCGATAGAATGCCGAGTATTTGGTTTTTAGGAAATACAACTAGATTACAAATTCGTCAAGGAAATAAAAATAATGGAAATGATGGTTTAGATGTTCCCAAACAATTACCATTAAATAAAGAAACAACAGTAATTATAGAATTAATTGAAAAATATATGACTGTACAATTAACAGGAGCAATTTCATGGAAAGGAGTGAAGATGATGTCAGCGGATCGCCCTTATGGTAAAGCAAAAATATATTTATCAAATCCATGGCATAATGCATCTCAAGCAAAAATAAAGAATTTGAAATGGACCAATAAAACTTCAATGGTTCTTGGAAAAAATTCGGTAACTTGCTCATTAAATGTTGCAGGAGAATTAAATGGTGTAAAATATAAGGGAAAAGATTTGGAAATTTTTGGAGATAAAACAAATAGTGAGGTAGTTAAAACAGTAAATTTTGATTCAGATCCGAAAAATCCTGGTAAAATTATAGTTGATGCTTATAATAAAAATGATGCAGATGGTTGTAAAACAAGTGGTTTTATGATGTCTTGTAAAGCTCATTCTTCAAATCCTTGGAATAAATTTGTAACAAATAAATCTCATTGGAGTGCAACAGGTATTACTGGTTCATCATATAGAAATGCGTCAGGTTTCCCATGTGAAAGTACAGCACCCTTAAGTGTTGGGAAGGAAGGTTTTATAGGTTTTAGAGAAGGTTTTAATGGAGAAAAGAAAATTTGGGCAAATAGTGGACAACAAACAGTTAGGTTTGAAGGTGGTCCTCGCATATCTCCCGAGGTTTCATGCCCAACTGATTTTCATGGTGTTCCATTAAAAATAACTGCGTGGGGTAATCGTCAAGGTAATGGAACTGAAAGTTTACAAACAGTTGGTGGGGCTTTTAATATATTTAATAAAGATGTTCCAAGGTTGAAAGGGGCAAAAACAATAAGAGTTTGGCCATCCCAACCCAAAAATGGTAAATGGTTTGCAGATCCAATAAAGGAAAGAAAAGTAGATTCGGAAGGAACATTATATTTAAAAACACATATGAATCCTCAATGGATTAGAATATCAAATGAATATAGAGAATGTTTTAAGAGCGCAAAAGATATTTTTGTTAGTTCAGGAGAATTGGGCTCAGGGGGTGGTGGCGAACAATGTTCTGGTGGATTGCAGTATATCTTACATCCAAAGGGAAGTTTGTGCCCACCAAAAACTCAAATAAAAACAAAAAAACAATGTGAAGAAGCGGTTCTTTCCTTAGGCGTAGGAAAATTAGAAAGTGATAATTATCCTTGGGAAAAGGTATTGGAAGCAAAAACACCCGCGGGTTGTTCTTGGACAGATAGATCCGGGGGAAGGGGAGGACCACAGGTAAGGTGGAATGCTTGGCCCAATTCTTCAGGAGATCCAAATGAACATCTTCATCCAATATGTTATTCAAAGCCTCCGGGTCAAGCAGCAATTGAATTATTAGAGGGTGACGGTTGTCGTAAATGTCCTGCAGGAACATATAGCAAAGAAGGATCAAACGAATGTATTGTTTGTACAAAAAATTCAACAAACCCACAATGTAAAGAGGGAGGAAAAGATCAGACGTCAGGGTTGGTATGTCCGGCAGGAACTTCTTCAACAGGAGCAGTTGTTACGGCTGAAGGAGAGCCAATGAATTTGGGAGAAGAACAATCATCCGGTAATAATTCATCTGAAACATTAAAAGAACAATGTAAAGCTTTTAATAGTGGAGCAGTGTGTAATCCAGCATGCAATAATACCCATGGTCGTTGTATTGGAGGCATTTGTATGTGTGGTGGTGGATATCGCGGACCTACATGCGATGAACCACCAAAAGCAAGAATTCCAACGATTGAGGAATGGAATGCGGCGTTTGAGAAGAAAAAAGATGAAAAGGAAGCAAAAGAAGAAGAAAATAAACCGGATACGGTAAGTTATGGATATCACGAACATACACAAATGAACAAACCTTTTACGGATGGTTTAAGAGAATTAAATAAAGATGTTCAAGAACTTTTAGTAGAAGCACGAAAACAAAAAGAAAAGAAGAAAAAACAACGTTCTTTCTTACCTTCTGAATTTTTAGGATGGAGCAATGCAATTCCGGGATTGTTAGGTAAATCATTCAAACGAAATGGTGGACCCAAACCGATTGATGTTGGTATTGCTATAGATGATCGTAGAAAGATTCATTTTAGGCAACAAGCAAAAGAAAAGAATACAAAATTAGCGCCAATAAAAGCCTCGCCACAGGTTATTAAAAGTGATGTGAAAAAAATTACATCAGGAGCTGCTCAAGATGATTTGAAGGGAGCAAATTCTTTTAAAAATCCGGATACAGCAAATTATCGTGGTTATAATGATGATACCTATTTGAAAGGTCCGAATAAACCAATTCAAAAAGCAGGATAATATTTTTTCTAATCTAAAAGTATTATATATGAAAGGAAATGGTTTTCCATTTATTTTAATTGTATTAATAATTTTTGGATGTATATTTGTAAAAAAAGAAGATCAGATAAGGGAAGCATTTATGAGCTACCGGCGCACAACGCCGCCGCCGCCCCAGCGATGGGTGCCAAACCGCCGCTGCCGTTCGGGGCGCAGCTCGCGGCAGGGGTGGTGCCTCCCGCGCCCGAGAACGGCCTTGGGGACGCGACCGGTACTGCCAAGACCGGCACCCCGCCGCCCACCGCCGCCTCCGGCCTCAGCAGGTTATAATGTTCCTGGTTCTTGCACACAACGTGATGTGGTGAGAGTGAATGGACAATGGCGAAATTGTTGTGTAAGATGTAAAGTGCCTAGATATAAAGCTCTTAGTGCTATTGGTGATGGTGGAAGATGTTTAAGTTGTGGTGTTGCACCCCCCCCTCCTCCACCAAGATTATGTAGTAGTTTTTCTTGTGGTTGTGGATATATAAATACAGGAAATCAACAATGTGCAAATAATAATTGTACAAAAACTCAATGTTGTTCAAAAATTCCCCGGGAAGAAATACCACATTGTATTTCACAATTAGAATGGGGAAAAAATTGTGTTAAATGTGATCCTGAAGGTTGGGAA
>Ga0163179_10002533_pt1 | contig 12672 bp, 3 predicted proteins | sample AtlANTMetagenome_FD_109643 | JGI IMG/M metagenome (GOLD analysis project Ga0163179, IMG submission 109643) | Marine eukaryotic phytoplankton communities from the Atlantic Ocean - Atlantic ANT 2 Metagenome | ecosystem: Environmental > Aquatic > Marine > Oceanic | place: North Atlantic Ocean...
GTTATTCCCACCCAATCTCTATCATCAGGTTCATTAGTGGTAGAACTGATTGGTGTTGGTCCTTGAGGAGCAGTAATAAAGTTTATTTCATTACCAACAATATTATAATTACCTTCAACTTTAGTCACAATAGAATGGGCCGTATGAACTCCTAAATTAGTTCCCATCCATGCACGATCTACTAAAATATTCTTTTCACTTCCATAACCTACCGTATCTACTTTCATTATTTCTTCATTAATTTTAATTAAATCTCCACCAAAGAATGAAGTCACACCTACTGTTTCAATAACTTTTCCTCCAAGATCAAAGATTGTAGATATACCTGTCGTAACAGCAGTTGAAACAATAGGGGACTGAATCGCATTATCAAGGGCAATTAAACATTTTGTGTTCTGATTTCGTGCAGTTATGGTATGTGCAGCTCCTGCACCTACTGCTCTTAATTCTAAAATGTTAGGAACAGACTTTAATGCATCTTCTGCAGTTTTAGCAAATTTAATAGTGCTTTCATCTATCTTCACTATGTAAGTAGTAGTGGGAAGAAGAGTAGTAACACCTATTCCAGCAATGGTAGTAGTAGCAATTCCAACAGGACTTCCAGCATCTACATCATAAGAATAAGTAACTTCCTCTCCTGTTACATAAAAATGTTCTGGGATTGTAACTGTATTTTTAGTTAAATTAACAACCGTTGAACTACTCCCATCAAACTCTCTTTGGAAAATACCTCTTCCATCATGAGTTAAATTAAATGCTCTTAGAACATCAGTTTCAGTGCCCGTATAATCACCATATCCAGCAGTAATAGAAGCATTATTTAAATCTATCTTATCAACTGAAGTTACATCATCGTTTTGAGCAGCAATCTGTACACCCATTTGAAAAACACGAACTGATGCTGCAATACCTGCAATAGGAGTATACATCAATTGAGTTTGAGAAGTAGAAGTAGAAACGGCCGCTCCTACTGTTCCTAATCCAATATTACTAATAATATTTCCATACTCAGTCATATATACTTCAGAACTGCTATTTAAAACAATTACTTCAGACATTTCATAACGATTATTAGTTGTATCTTCTACACTAATCAAATAATATGCAGCATTATTATCATTAGTAGAAACAGTATTGTTTATATCATATTCAGCAATTTTATGTGCGAGTGGGGAACCTGCCGATGGGATAGCAGTAAATGTAGAATTGACAAATGCAATGTCCTGAACACCATCTCCCAAATACTGAGTTCCTATTCCCGTTCCACCAGCACCAGTATTAGCACCTGCCATCGCAATACTTACTGTATCCACAGAACAAGCAATACCTGCATTAGGAACAAAATCAATATTAAGAGGACCAGTTTCCATTGATGCAATATACGTTCCTAGTCCAGTTCCACTATAATCTTCATCAAATACAGTTGTTATTTGACCATACTCTAAAAGTTCTACTGTAGTACCATCATGAAGAATATTGAGTTCATCAAATTCCATTTGTCCATTACTATCATTAATCTGCACAAGAACTTTTGCACTTCTATAGGTAGAAGCAATACCAACAATTGTAGTGGTTGTACCAGCAGCCACAGTGGTCTGAGTTGATCTAATGTCAACAGAACTTCCTAAAGTAGTAGATCCTATACCAACTGTACTTAAACCAACGATATCAAAACTAACATTACTTACATTATAATCATTAACTGCATATTTTGTTGGATAGAAAAGAAGTTGACCTTTATTTCCAGTAACTTGGAAATCAAAACTTCCAAGGTCACTTACAGTTTCAACTCGACCATATTGATTCATAAATCCATTAGATTCATCCTGCAATAAAGTCACCAACATACATTGACGTTCACCAGTAAAGGTTTTATCTTTTACTAAAGTCAACCATTTTTTAGATCTTTGTTTTACATCAAAATTAGCAACTACAGAAAATCTAGTTGCTCTAGGATCACTATTAAACTGAGTACTAATATCATCAATGATAAGAGCTCTGTTACCTACTGATTCATAATAATCTGTAAGTATTTTTGAATTAAAATAAATTTGATCTGATGCTATTTTGGTATCACTAATATTGAGAGAATTTTCAGTGACTAGATCAAAATTAGAATAACAATTTATATCTATTTCTGCATCTAAATTTATAAATGCAACTAAATCACTATTCTTTCCACTCACACCACTGAAATCATCGTCTGTAGATTCTATACGTAAATCACTAAATTTAAGGAATCCTGCAGGATGATTTAAAGTGCTTACAGCTTCATCCCAAGTTCCCATATCAACTTTAGATTTTAAAGAATAAGAGAATTGTTGATAGTAATTATTATCTGCAATTCTTTCAAGACTATTGTTTAAAAATCCAGTATCTTTCTTCCAACCATTATGAACAACGGATCCTGCATCCATTTTAACTTCTGCATTGAAATCAATTTTAGATTTAACTTTTCCATGAGTCTTTGAAGTTCTTCCTACAATAATATCTCCAACATCAAACTCAGTAGTGGTTGATAGTTTTAATAATTCAATACGATTATTCCAACTTTCTACTTTACCTACTTTATTTGCAGAAGTGATATCTTCACCAACGATAAAATCATTTTTCTTTAATTTAATATCAAATTGAGGGAAGTATTTCTCAGGTACAACTATTCCAGCTGAGTTTACGGAATCAAAATTACCAGGACTAATACCTTCTGCTAAGTATCCCTCTAAACTATAAGTAACAACTCCAACTCCTCCCCCTAAAGGAATATTAACATCTGCAAGAGTAAATAAAGAATATGCATGATCTACCGAATTATATCCTACTCCTGTTGTACCAACACCAACACTTACATTTTCTATTAAAACTTTATCTCCAACAGCAAGTGGAGCTTCGTCACTAAACGCAGTATTGAATCCAATCGTAACATTCTTAGTAGAAATATCAAAAGTGATAGTTGCTATACCAATACCATTAACATTAGAGGTAGGTATAATGATAGGATCAATACTATTGAGATTTTCCGTATTTTGTAAAATAGTTACTTGAGAATCTCCAATTTTGTAAGTTAAGTCAACATCCTCAACTTCCTTTTTAGTAAGTCCATCTAATACATTTAAATTAGGAGCTATTGTATAATTTTTACCAGCAGAACTAATTCCAATACTTTCTAATGAATTTAAAGCATCCATTACAAGAATTTCTGGTAAATTAAGAACAGGTCTTAAAGTAGTATCTGTTGGATAATCAAATCCAATATTTTCAATTGTTGTTGAATTTATTTCGCCAATAGTATTGCTACTGACTTCAAAAATAGCTTTAGTACCTATACCAGTTTTAATGGAGGATACTCCTACGATCTCTGAGTAATAATTTCCTTTGGTTGTTATTTCAACTTCCGAAATACCACCATATGTAGTAGTAGAATCAGTAAAATATGCTAAAGTTCCTTCAGATGTAGTGTAAGATGATTTTTCGGGAGTATCTAATAAATTATAGGAGAATGTATTTGTAGATCCAATACCTGCTACTGGGAAAAGTCCTGAGTAAATACTTCCTCTTATTTCTAGTTGATTGTATCCAACAACTTCATTGTCAATAACAATTTCTTTTTTAATGTCATCAATTAGATCACTTTGAACTGGATTGAACTTATAATGTAATACTTTTGGAATATCATCACCAACAACAATTGTAAGATTTGCATTTGTAGAAATTCCTACAGTGCCTGATTTAGTTACTTCAAAAGATCTATTAATACCTGATGAATAGAAAGGATCTTTAAATTCTTTATCCGTATATAAATTTAAATCAAATGCAGCATAAGAACTTAACCCTACAAAAGAAGCCAAAGAAGAATCAGATAAATCAAATTTAACAGTATTATTGTTATAAAGATCTACATTAGGATTAATAGGTGAAAGAGTTCCTGCAGAAGCAGATGATATACTCACGACCTCTGGAGTAAATTCTAATGATTCATATCTTGTTAGACATAATTTTACTTTATTTTTAGAATATCTAACAACATAATAAATTTTTTCATTTTCTAAACCACCTGATGAGGTAGAAGCAGTATGAATTACTTTATCTCCATCATTTAATCCATGATCAGTAATGGTAATTGTATTATTAATCGTATCAACATCACCTGCAACGAATGATTTGGGATCAAAAACTATTCTTCGATTATAATCATTATATTTTACAGTAATATTAGTATGAATACCTGGTCGTACATTAACTCTTATACTATCATCAAATAATAATCCATGAGTAGATCCAGTAGCTACAGTAACTACATTTTTATTTGCCTCCCCTGTAACAACATAATCTTTTAGAGTTTTAAAACTATGATATACTCCTGTTCCTAATCCAGTAAATCTTAATAATTCACCTGTTTGATTAGTGCTTGCGATACCTACAAAAGTACCAGTAGTTCCAAGTCCAACCCTAAATGTAGAAATTCCAATCAAATTATTAGAAATTTTTCCAACATATACTCTAGACTCATCTGGTAAACTAAATGATGTAGTGCCATCAGTGGAAACTCCAATAGAATTGCCACCATTATTTCTATATCTTAAAAGATCACCAGTATCTAATCCATGATCGGGTAAGAAAATAGATTGGGTAGGAATATAAACCTGAGTTAATCCCGCACCAGGATTAGAGAAGAAAATAGTCGTTCCAATACCCACTCCAGTAAGAGTGCCTAATGCTACTGCTTCTTTAGGTTCAAAATAAATCTCTTTTGTTGATTCAAAAATTATATCATTTTCAGGGGTAGTATCGAAAGTAAATTTCCTAGAATCTTCAGTTATAACTGCAGTTGCTGTATGAGCACTAGATACTGTTCCATCTTGAGCTCTTAGAACTCTTAATCTTGAATTAAATTGATCAACTGCTAATACTTTTACATTTTCTGTTCCAATTCCTAAAATATCATTTTCTCTAATCGATAGTGCATCTTGATTTAAAGATCCCGCAACTCCAAAATATGTAACTAAACCAGTAACGCCACTAGTACTAACTCCTGGTGTTAAACTGAGTTGTTCTGTTCTAACCCCAATATTAAAACCTCCCTGAAGAGAATTAATTGAAGTGTTAAATCCAGCTAAAGAAACTAAATTTTTATTCACAAATCCATGAGGAGAAGTGGAAATAGCAATATACTTTCCACTCGCATCAAACGGAATAACTTCTACTCCAGAAACTGTACTAGAAGCAACACTAATATTAGTAACTTCTGCTCCTTCAATTTCAGAAACCTTACCTTTAGCAGATTGTGCTCCAAGTAAAGGTTGGAAAATTAAAGAATCATTAACTTGATAACTATTTCCTCCTGTTAAAATACCAACTTTATCAATACTTCCTTTAGAAACATTGGATATATTTACATTATATTCTCCATCTTTATTAGGTTGTAAAAGAAAATCATAATATACATTATTTTTAGTTAAAGAATATGGAGTAGTATTTCTAAACCAATCAGATTTATTTAAACTATAATCTAACTGATTGGACTTAATATCATAATTAAACTGATTTGGTTTAGACTTAAATGTATTTCCAATCAAATATGGAAATTCGGGAATTCTATACTTATTAAATGGTCCTGAATTTTCAATTAAAGTAGGATTAATAGTAGTAAAATATGCATATACCCCATTTGGATAATCTGGAGTTACACAAAAACGTCCATTATGTTCATCTAAATCACCTGAGTTGTCAAATTCATAATCTTCAACAAAAAATCCTTGAGGAAATGCTGCTAAAGATGGTCTATTAGATGTAGTGGATAATTTATACCCAGATTCCATAGGTCGTACAGTACCACCGTCACGATTACTATAACCATAAGGTCCATATATTGGATTTCCATCATAAGCCCATCCTATAATTGGAGAATGGTAAGAAGCAGAAACTTCTTCATTATTAACTTTTTCTAAATCACTTAATCCATATTTTATTTCATTATTTTGATTTTTTACATAGATGGATTCTCTTAATTTTCTAGGTGCATATAAATGAGTATATTGAATACCTCTATCGGTATTTTCTGATGCATCCAGTATACCATCATCAGAAGAAATAATATCTATGTACTTATTGAATAAATTAACCGTCCAAGGTTTAATATGTGCTCTAAATTTAGCATCTGAACCACTTGGTCGAATATTAACTAACACCTCACCAGTATACCCAATACCAGCATTATCTATTCTAACATCTACTAATTTTCCACCACTTACAATAGGAACTAATTTTCCATAACTTCCTGATCCATCAGTATCAAGTGTTACTATGGGAGGAGCGTCATATCCATATCCTTCATTAGTTACTACACTTTCTATAATTTTACCATTATCCAGAATTACACTAGCTTCTGCATTTGTACCATTTTTTAAAGTAAATAATGGTTGATTATCATAATTTAAAATATCTGATGATCCATAACCTACACCAGTATTAGTAACTTGAACAGATTCAATAGATCCTTTAAATAATGGTTGAATTTTAGCTTTAAAGTCCTGTCCACTTTGAGTAGTAACTCCAATTTCACCAGTTAATGAAATTACGATAGGAGGATAATTGAATGAATGAGTACCTGACCCTAAAGATGGTGAGGTAAATTGTATATATTGATTCGTTTCATAATATAGACTCTTTGCAGTGGTTCCTACACCTACACTTGAGAGTCTAAAATTATCACTATCAACTGCAGTAACAAAATAATCAGTATTTGAATTTATACCTAAAATTCCATCAGTAGTATAGGAATACTGAATAATTTCACCTGACTTATATCCATGATCTCCTATGTTAATTTGATTAAGAGATGTATTGATACCTGTTGCTGAAATTATAGTTCTTTTCTTATTCTCATAACCAGATCCACTTGAATCAACTACAATACTAGATACTATTCTTTTTTTCTCAAATGTTTGTAACTTATGAACCCCTGTTCCAAAACTTGTCAATGAAATTGTATTTACACCAGCATTAATTGCATCTGTTTGTTCTTTATAAAGTCTAACGGTAGATACACCTACAGTATGAACATAATATACTGCATCTGTAGATATTCCCCCTATTGCGGTTCCACCATTAGTTCCATAAATTACTTTTTCCCCATTTCTAAATTTATGGAATGTAGAAAAACCTATTGAATTATCTTCTAAAATAACACGATCAGATCTATCAGTACCTAAACCAACAGCTTGAAACTCAACATCATGATATTTGTTAATCATATTAACAGATGCTTTAGCACCTTTACCATTTCCTCCTGTAATTGAAAGAATGGGATCGGAAACATAATCATATCCTGTGTCAGTAATTTCAATTGATTGCAAATTACCTTTAACAGCACATATACCTGTTGCTCCAGTTCCTATATTATCATCTATATTTAAAAGTGGTGGATTGATAATATCATAATTTTTTCCAGATGCAGATACATCAATTTTATTAATAGGTCCATTGTAAACTGTATCTATTGATTTGTAATTTAATATCTCTACTCCATTAATTAAAATACCAGTTCTGGATCCTGGTTCTGTTGGATAATTACCAACTTCTTTATTTGGTGATTTTATTTCCCTAAACAATAATTGATTATCGACTATTTTATCATGAAAATCAATGTACTCTAAAGTATTGGATGTAACCATTCCAGATACTGATACAAAACGACTGTTATCAATATTAGTTGGACTAGTTGCTAGTTGTAATTGATTTTTATTTACTCTTTTTACAAAAAATATACCAGGATCCATTTCAGGAAACTTACTGATTACTTTATTAACATTTCCTAAGAAATCAGTAGACTCAATGGTGTATGAATCATAATAAACTGCATCTCCAGTATAATATCCATGATCCTCTACATCTAAAAATGTAAAAGTATCACCACTATAATCTCCATTTAAAGTGAGTTGTCTATCATAAAAGTTTAATGGAGCATTTGCGTAATTAGGAATAGAAGAAGAAGCAACTAAAACATCTTGATTAAATTTTACATAAGTATTTTGAATATTTGCAAAATAATTATCAATATATTGATAATCGGTAAGATTAGTATCAACCTTACTTCTTAATATTTTTCTTTCAACAGTAGAACTAGCATTAGTAATACGGCCTTGTCCTTTGATGGAAAAACTATATGCACTTATTATTTCCGTAACTGTAGAATCCTTAGTACTACCAGTAACATCAGTTACAACAACTTTATCCCCTATCTTTAAATTATTTTTATCATAAGTTACAATAGTGTAAGTGAAATCAGATTCATCAATTAAAGATATTGATTCTATGTCATATTTAATAGATAAGTTATAAAACCAACCATCAACTTTTGGACTAGAAGTAGTAATTCCTAAGGTTTGTATTTTTGCAGTATCATTTGCATCATAATAATAGGTATTTTCATTAATTACTGGTTGTGCCAATACATTTCCTATTCTTACCTCTACTTTACTTGTAGTTCCTATCCCAACATATGCATATGCACTTACATTTAATCTAATAGTATCTTTTGAAGCAATAGCATCTCCACTACCAATACCAGCAACGGTAGTATTAGCTACTCCTACCCCATAAAATTGATTTATGGATTTTGATCTATAAGTTAGGATACCAGGAGCTCCCGATTCATAGGTAATTGCTAATTCTCCAGTGGCAGGAAATCCAATAGTTGAATCTACGTCTATTACACTTGATCCTGCTGAAACATGAGTTACTATCCTTGTAGAAGGATGAGCAGCAAATTCCCCATAAACACTTCCTCTTAAAGCAATGTCAGTAGTAGTGCTATAGTCAGTTCCAAATTTATAATAATCAGTTTGGTTGTAAGTTATTTTTTCTACGTTAGTAATTGGAGCATATGCTTTTTGTATACCATAAGACTCATATGAATCCTGAAATAATGTACAATTTAAAAGTTTAGAAGGATCTCCATTTATCGATTCAACAACTAAATCTTTAGTAACTCTATAATCTGCATCAGAAGGTCTAAAGAGAAACTCCCTTGGTCTTAATACTTCACAATCTTCTCCATATAATGCTCCAAAAAGAATTCTAAAAGATTCATCACTACCTTTTGATTCATAAAAATCTCTAACTCTTGAAATAAACACTCTTTGGTTTAAATCATCATCTAATACTCTATTTTGGAATCCAGGAGAATATAAACCTTTGACTTTAATTAAAAATCTAGCAAATAATAAAGCACTTAAATTTACTATTTTTGCACCAGTGACATGTTCTGCAATATCGGATCTTGAAAAAGTTAATTGATCACTATGAATTGAATTATATGAAGTTACTCCACTAAATCCTCTTATACATCCTTTAAACGAATTATTTGTTTTTTCTTTATATAAAATAATTTCATTGTCTATTTTAATTAGACCATACTGATCAGGAAATTGATATGTACCAATAACTCCATTATTTAAATCAAAAGATACAAATATTTCCTCATCAACTTCATCTATATCATCTCTCAATACAGTACTTTCCGTATTAGTTGTTAAAGTTACTAACTTAACGTATTCATCAATATTCTGAAGGATAGCAGCAGAAGCTGTAGGATATTCTTGAGAAGTATAATACTCTCTTAAGAATTCTCCTAATAATGGAAAGTCGGATTGTACAAAGGAAGGAAGTTGATTTTCAACTATACTTTGTAATTTAACTCTTTTTAGATCTGTTGATATCATTTGTTGTATACGTTAATCTTAGTAATAATATGAAAGTTAATATCCGCCGCCGCCACCGCCACCAGTAGCACCACCACCTCCAGTCATCATTCCCCCTCCAGCTGAGGATGTTTGTGTATTCTGTGTGATAGTCTGTGTACCATCTGCAGTGGTAGTTGTTGTAGTTATAATGTTTGTTATGTCTGTAATTTCTCCATCAGTATTACATCCATAATGAACTTCTCCACGAACTAATATATTGCCACCATAAGATGAAACAGGATCAACATCATCACAATATGAATTTACCTTAACTCCATCATTAGTACCATCATTACCATCTCCATCCCCTATTTGTAAATAAAGATCATGTGCTCCTAAAATATCATTAGAACATGGTGCAGAATCTATTTCGATTAATGGAAAATCCCTAGTAATTTCAGTATCTGTAATATTAATAGGGGCTAATTTAATTTCGCCATGTTCATAATCTATAGTACCAATATTTTTCTTTACAACTACAGGATTAGTGGGTGACATCAATCGGAATAAGAACATTGTTCCTTTGGAATGATCATTAGGGTTTGGTTTATCTGAAAGATAGACATGTCCCTGTATTCCAGAAACATTAAATGCCGATGATCTTATATTATGACCCTCACAGTTTTTAACAAACATACAATTGCCAAAACAAATTTCATATTCGGTAAAACTATTTAACGCTACTCTCAAGTCCCTTCTCATTCTTAAAGAAGTAATATTAGAGGTAATAGAAGGATCAGCACCATCAATTAAGCATTGGAATTTACTAAACTTGAATCTACCCCCAAAACCCATTTGATCTTCATCTCTCAAATACTCTAAAATAGCATTCATTACTGCATTATTAATATCGTTTTTTGATCCCCCTAAATTGCAATTATAATATACAGATACATTAGGTTCTATATACAAATATTTTAAATCAGTGATATCTAGATTTATTCCTGCTACATTATACTTTCTAACTGTATTTTTAAGGTTTTCTTTAAGTGCATTTGACAAATATGACCCATTTGTAGGTTTTACAGCACAAAAAACTTGGCCAAATCGAGGAGGAGTCAATTCTTCTCCTCCAAAACAAGAAACTGCCTCAGTTTCAGGGAATACACTAGGAATAAGTGTCTCATAATCGTCTGCAGTAACTGCTCTATTCTGCGTACCATGAACTTTAGGTCCATATTTCTTAATAGATTCAATAGATTCTATATCCGCACCACCTGCACTACCGCCACCGCCAGCACCACCACCTGCAGCACCGCCAGCACCAGCACCAGCACCACCAGTGCCAACACCACCAGCCCCAGCAACACCAGAACCTTCAGGTGGTCCTACAGCTAAAAGTGAAATACCCGATGTTAGAGTAAGAGCTCCTCCAGACCCAGAACCAGAACCAGAACCAGAACCACTTCCTCCTCCAATTATACTTCCTCCAGAACCAACAGAGGTCAATTTTCCGTTAAAATTAAGAGAATTTATGCCATTTCCGTTTTTTCCATTAGTTACAACATAAGAAACTTCAATATAAGCAGGAGATTCTAGTTTTTTACCAAAAATACCGTCTCCAAAGATCAATTCATACCTTTCTCCCTCTATTTCACGAATCCAATAGACTGCTGAATTACCATTTACCTCAAATAAACTCTGATTTGTCGTATGATGTCCATGACAACTCGTTACATTACCTGTTTGAGCATATTTTCGACTTGTATTTGAGAATTTTGATGGTTTTACAGTAACTTTAATCGTAGTTGTGTCAATTCCTGTATTTGGAAGAATAAATCTTTGATTTGGATCATATGAATCTACTGTAAAATTAGTAGTAAGATAATTTCCTTCAACTAATTCAACATCAGTAAAAACTGCTCTTCTATTAAAGACTGGTTTTGTGATATCATCTAATGAAACAAATGTATAACTTTCATTTGTAAATTCTGTTGTTGTGGCTACTAACCCTTTGTTTAATTTGATATTTGAAGGTTGTGTAGCATATCCAGAAGTATCAACATAAAATGATACGTTAATTCTTGCTGCTCTTTTCGATCTCGGCAAATAACCAACATTTTGTATCAAGGAAACTACATTTTCTCGCAATGTAGCACTATCCAGAAATACCTCATTTGATACCATATTGGCATTGTAAGAGGTGATGTACGTATTATATGCAAGTACATCAATAATCGTGGATAAATTAGATCCCTCAAAGTCATAATCAGTAAAATCTGAGTTAGATCTGAGATAATCTTTTATTGTTACCTTAATCTGGTCAAAATCCAGATTAGAAAAGTTAACTAATGGCATTTATCTTGTTGGTATTAACACAAATGATAATTCTTGGGCAGGAGCATCAATTCCTACAATGGTATAATTGATTTTTACGTCCATTTGGTAGGCATCAATGTCAGCATTGACCTCAACTTCCCCTAAATTAACTCTTGGTTCATAATTTTGGATAACATTTATGATTTCTGACCTTATGGACATTGCCGTAACGTCATCAACATTTTCAAATAAGAGATTATTTACCTGAGAACCCAATTCTTCATTAAAAAATCGTTCTCCAGGAGTGGTAAGAACCAAATTCCTTAGAGAACGAGCAATAGCTGTTTGATTTTTAATCACAATAAGGTCATCGGTTAACGGATTAACCTGAAAAGACATACTAATGTCTTTAAATGACCTACTTATGCGTTGGACAGGCACTATTACTTAGCAAATATAACTTTATTTAGCACCTCATTCACGCACTTTTTATCTTCCTTGACCTCTTGTGCGTTTTTTTGCTTTATTTCGAGAGGAAGCGGCATACTTAGTGTGTTTTCCACTTCCTTGACGAGTTTTTTTCGGTCTGGTTTCGATCATTTCGACTCCAGTTGGACTTCTCATGGGCATTTTAAGATTCCTCCATAGTAAATCGAGACACGGCGGTTAAATA
>Ga0163179_10002534_pt1 | contig 12671 bp, 18 predicted proteins | sample AtlANTMetagenome_FD_109643 | JGI IMG/M metagenome (GOLD analysis project Ga0163179, IMG submission 109643) | Marine eukaryotic phytoplankton communities from the Atlantic Ocean - Atlantic ANT 2 Metagenome | ecosystem: Environmental > Aquatic > Marine > Oceanic | place: North Atlantic Ocean...
ATTAGCAGGATCTACATAATCTACTTTAACACCTTCTGACTTTGTAAATGAATTTTTTACAGCACCAATACCTAATACTGTTAAATCATAAGTTATTCTTTTCTTTGTTAAATCATAATGATTGCCTGTTAACAAAGTATTTATTGCCTGTTCTTCTGCTAATTCTACACCTTGTTTGTAGCTTAGCTGCATATGCAATTCCAACTCTTCTTGTGACTCTGGCAACATTTCAGGTTTGTTTTCAAACATGTTGATGCCAAAGTTTTGTTGCGCAAATTCATTTAATTCTTTTGTTTGCATATCACGTATAAGCGAATTCATATATTTTGTTCTTTTCGCTACACCATATGGATCTTGTGAATATGCTTTAATATCAAATGATCTTTCTGATATTCCGTTTACTACTATATCTACAAACTTAGGTATAATAGGTACGGGTTTCCAATCTAAATTAAGATATGACAAGTCACCATTAATAGATAACTCATCTTTATATTTTTGTATGCCTTGTTCACCTCGCGCATATAATCGCAAACGATGAAAAGTATTTTGATTACTTCTAAATCTATTAGTTCCAGAATCCGATTTAAACCATTCATCTTGAATAGCTCTACCGACTCTTAAACCATAATCGCTAGACATTTTTTCTTGATCGCTAGCAATCTGACTTGGAAAAAAACTGTTTATAACTGACTCAGCCATATGTTTATTTTATTATTTCAGATATTGCACCACTATTTTTATACTTAGCAATATGCAAGTTTAATTTTGGTTTTTCAACTTTAGGATTAGGTCTGTATAAGTGTCTATTGCATGCCATAATTGCTAATCCTGAACTAATAGTGGCATCAAATTTTGTTCTTTTGTTAATATCAAATCTACCCCAATCTAACAAGGTATCATTAAAATACATATCACCGTATCCCTCATCTTTAATACCAACATATTGTTGTATATAACTTTCTATTGCGGCTGCGTGAGCTTGTTTAATATCTTCACTTGAATTAGGTATACCACCTATTTCTTTTTCTGCAACAGATAATTTATTCCAAATTTTATCTGGTCTATTCATTGAATAACCCCTATATCCTCTACGCTTAAAATAATACAACAATCTTGGTTTATTATTTTCAGCAAGTATTGGCATTCCGTAAAACACACAAGCCATTAACACATCTTCAAAAAACATTTCTGCTGTCTGTGGTCTGGCTATATACTCCAAAAAGAAATGATTTGGAGGAGCGTTTTCCATACTAAATTTGGTTAGCCCATGCAAAGAACCCTTAGAGCCTTTACCGTCGGTAGTTCCCGATATATCATAACTATCACAACCGAATGCGCCCATGTGTTCATTACCAGGGTGACGTATACCGTTTTTAATTATTTGTGCATTTTGTAATTCTGCATTAGGCACCCAAGATATTTTAAATCTTCCTTGTGGATTAGGCGAAAACATAACTCTTGAATCTTTTATACCATTGGTCCAACTAAAGGTACCTGTATTTATAACGTTACTATTTTTTAAATCTTCGTTATAATCAATCTGTTCGTATATTTTTACTAAATTAAATATACTATTTTTAGTTTCATCCCGAAACGCATGTTCCTCTGTACGCGGGAACTGTCTATAAAACTCATTTAAAGCGTCCTGGTCGCCTTTTAAGCCGTCCGCCTCATTATGCCAGTGCTCAATAACTCCGACATCAATCGTGTCTCCGTAGACATCAACACAAGTTTCTGATGGCGTCTCGAATACAGGCATTCCAAAAGAATCAATGAATCCTTCGTAATTCCATTCCATAGGTATGAACAAAGAATAGAGTCCTGACTTTGTCTGTCCATTGCGGTTTCGTTTTGTGACGTCCGAATCATAATATAGTTTTTTAAAGTTATCACCACCTTTATCCAGAGCATTACTCGTGGATCCCATCATGCACTTACCAATAACTCTACTACCTAATCTAAGCGTAGTTTTAGTGACGCGCCAGTTGTTGAGGATGTTATCCGGCCTTTCCCACTTCCCACTTTCATCGTGGACGAGGAGGGCGAGCTTCTCACCGTCGTAGGAGTTATCACCGGTGTTCTTCCAGTCGATTGTTGTGTCCAGCCCCGTGAGCTCCTCGGGCCTTTCACCCGTGAGTATTTTTTTACGGGTAAATTTACTGGCTGGTACACGATATGCCAACTCGGTTTTGGGGCGGTCCATACCGTCCTGAATCGGTTTGAAAAAGAAGGGGTAATTAACCGATATTGGAACCACCTTGTCCGTGAACATTTTCTTAGCATCAGCACCGGACTTTGATAATATACCATATCTAGAGTCAGAGGATATGGTTGCCAAATTAACGGTTTCTCCAGAGGCCATAAAGGAAAAGCCAGACCGTCTATTCTTGAGGTAGCACATCCCATAGGATCTTCTATCTGCTTTACAAGCTTCCCAGAAAATAAAGAATAATCTATTTGCTTCCCGAAACTCTGGCTTCCCAACATCAATCTTGGACCACTGCAAGTACATATAATGAGTGCCAGTAATATAAGTAGGATTACCTTTGTTGTAAAACCAATAACCCTCTTCTCGTAATTTAAACTGTTCATCTATATATGGTTCCCATTTATCTTTAAAATCATTTGGGTAATCTCTCCATTCAAAAGCGCTGGTAATTCTTGAAAGCTCTTTATGGTATTCATGTGAAACCCACTGATTTTCTTTTTTATCTAACTTAGATGGTTTTTTTGGTAAAGCTATTTTAAGATTTTGTATATTATATATTTCACCAATTTGTCCCGTCTTACTTATTATAACAACATCATGTTCTTTGTTATATCCGTATTTCCACTTCTTAGTTTTATTTAATCTAGATATTGTATTTTCTTTTATAGGTGTTACAACCTTGTATAAAGTTTGCTTGTACATTATTTAGATCTTCTTTCCGCAAACCCTCCAAATGATTTAGGTTTGTCTTCCCGTGGTTTATCATCAAGTATATTTTCTTCTTCCTGAATTCTAGTAAGTATTTCGAAAGCATCGAATATAGCCAACTTTTTTGTTGCTGCTGCATTCTTTAATCTATCAGCCGCTAAGTCATCATCTGATTCTACAATTGGTTCTTCTGCAACTTTTATAAGCTCATCAACCGCTTTGTAACCAGCTTTTATTATATTCCTCTTTTTCTCCTTGATGTTCATATTTAATTGTAATTGAATTTGTAGGAATTCTATATAATACCTCGTTATCTATATTAAATTCGTATTCCCTATTTGGTTTGAACCCTACTATGTCGCCGACATTACCAGCTTTAAAGTAAGGATCTTTATATACTATTTCACCAACAAGCTCATTGTCTTTTATTGGTTTTATAAAATTATAACCAGGAAGCGCGTTCCATATTGTTATTCTTTTATAAGCATATATTTGTTCAACAGGCACTATATATAAATCGTCTCTATACCAATTACGACTTCTTTTTTCTTCACCTCTAATATCATTAAACCTGCGAAAAACATTATGATGTACTATTACTTCATCACCGAACTCAATACCCATTGCATTATAAGCTGGTATATATTCAACAATACCAATTCTTGAAACAAACTTATGGTCTGATTTATCTGTATTTAATATTAAAGTTTTATCATCAATTTGTTTTTCGTTGCTATAAGCCTTATCGTAAGGTCTTACAACGAAGTCAAACAAGCCCCGCATTAGTATTCTAAGTTGTATTCTATTGCAATAGCCATGTTTTTATTAAAGTCTTTCCAAGGTATAACATCATTACCTTTTTTAATATATATTGAATACTTATCTTCTTCTTCAATAATACTATCTATAATATGACCGCCATATACTTCTTGCCCTACGGAATAGTGCATAGCGTCATTCTTATAGTCTTTGCCGATACTAATCTTCCTGAGCAGGTTCATCTTTTAATTCTCCTGTTTTAATATCAACAACTTTATTACCGTAATCATCTTGCAGTTCTTTTTGTATTACAGATAATGTTTGCTCAGATTGATTTAAAGCATGCAACATTTTATGTTTGCTTGATTCTAATTTACCAACCTCTAATGTAATGTTATTTATTTCGGTAACTACTGCTTGCAATTTTTCTAATTGCTCTTTTTTAATTTTATTTGCCATTTTATTTTATTTAACTGTTCTATTGCCCAAATTTAATTTATAGTATTCAACAAACTTCATAGGATCTGCATAATATTCTTTTAGCAGATCTAATGCTCTTTGTATGTCATCATGAAGAAACACATATTGCGGGCAGCCAACTGTGATTATCCATTTTTTTTGTTTTTCACCCCATTGTATTTTAACTACTTTACCTTTGGGGGAGCCTAAGTTGTATGGGTTATTTTCCACCTTTAATTGTTTGAAATTTTTCAGCTCCTCTCGAACCAAAATAGGCTACATAAACTGTAACCAAGAGTGTTTGTAACAAATCTACCCAACCAGCTGATACACTAAAACTCCATTCAAAACTATCTAATAATATTAAAAACACCATTGATATAGTTAAAAATATCAAACTCATTGGCCTTGTATTTTTACTTAACCAACTATCTGATTTCATATCTGACTCCCAGCGTTTAGACACTTCCTGCATTTCTACCATATCCATCTCTAAAAGCTTCATAGCTTTTTCTTTATCTTCTGCAGGCATAGCCTCATCTTTACTAATTAGGTTTTTAACTACACCTAATACTCCGCTGTCAGGTAATACATCGCCAACTGTACCTAGTATACCAGGCGCAGCTTTGCTTAAGAACTTTCCTACTTTTGTTTCAGAAAATTTCTTTTTATTTTTTTGACTCATAAGGAAACATTTTATTTAAAGTTTCTTTTCTTTTTTGACACCCGCATCCACCAGGTATCTTATCAGCTAACTTTTTAATTCCAGTAGCTTTAGTAAACTTTTCTATAGTATCTCCTAATCCTTGTGATTCCATAACTTAAAAATATTAAACTGACTATTAAAATATGATATAGGTTTATGTGAGCCTCGCCACATGCCCCTGTTAAGTGTTCTAACAATTCCATCTTCTTCTTGCGGCTCTACCTCTTTCAGACTTCCAGCTTTTTGATCTTGCACAAAATGACTTTCTTCTTTTAGCGGCTTTACTGCCTGGCTTTAATTTAGATGGGTCCTTAGTTACTGCGGTTTGTAATTTACTACCCGGGTTATCTTTTTTATATTTATCTACGCCTTTTTGTGACATACCGCCACCTGCAGCCGCACCTGTACCGGTTGACTTTGCTTCGTTATAATATCCTTTAGATTTTTTACGAGAAGGCGCATCGCCTCTTTCTTTTGCAGGTGAGCCTAAAGCATTTGGGCCTACACCTTTTCTTTTAAATGGTGTATCCATATTATTTACCGTAGTATCCTTTTTTATAATTTTTACCTGGTGCTGCTTTAATCGCGTCTTGCAAATGTTGTGGTAATTTATTTTGGTTACCAACTAATGCTTTTGTCAATGGCGACTTAGCAGACATCTTAAATGGTGATTTTGTATACATTTTATATGGCGAACTCAGTTTTTTGTTTGTTGATTTAACTTCTTTCTTTTCAGAATCTTTAATAACATCCTTTTGTTCATTAATAGTAAGGTCATCCATTCTTAAATTTCTGCCCCCTAAATCAACTTTCTGATCTTTATTAGAATGACTAGCACCTTGCTCAGATCCCTTTGTTCTTACATTAAATTTAGCGTCAAGAGTTTTGCTTAATTGTTCGTTATAAGCTTTCTTAATTTCTTTTTTCTTTTCGCCTCTGCCTTTTATATTACCAACATCTTTTTTAAATTGCTTTTTGTTGGCGTCAATTGTTTTTTGTGACTCAGATATTTTATTAGACTTAGTTTCTTTAATTTTGCTTTTAGCTGCTTTAAATTCTGCATCAGTCATATCTTTTTTCTTGCCTCTAAGATCTTTCATTGCTTCACGCTTATCTTTTCTGGCTTGTTGCTTATCACCTCTTGCGTCAACGTTAGCTGACTTTTTCTTTTTAAGAGCATCTTTAAATTGACTAACTTTGCTATCACCAAGCTCGCCAGATTGACGCATTGTTTTAATCTTTTGTTTTTGCGCTTTATTTTTAGCAATTTTATCACCTCTAATATCTTGTCTTAAAGTCCAAGGAGCAACGTAGTTACCCTGTTGTTTAACTTTTAAATCTCCTATATTAGATTTTTGAGTTGATTTTCCTTCAGTACCTTTTTCAAGTACCACATCCTTTTTACCAATTTTGTAGTGGTCTCTATATTCTTGAACACCGCCTAATCTATCAATTTCGCCTTTTCTCCAAGCTGATTGTTCTTTGGTAAGTTTCATATTTTTACCGCCATAACCCATTTTGTCAGGCGTACCTGCGACATTAACTGTTTCACTAGATCCATATCCTACAGATCCGTCTTGGCTAAGCACATATCCTTCTGCTTGCTCTATTTTATTAGCATCTTCTTTTGCTTGTTTAGCTACAGAACCAACATCTAACATAGGTTCTCTAACTTTCATGCCCATTGAGGACGACTGATTTACTCTTGTTGTTATTGGTTTGTTCATGATGTTAGTTTTATAAATTGAATAAGTCCGTTGGGATTTTACTCGTATCAAAGTTTAGTTTAAATTTTTCAGGGTCGAATTTATCTGACATGTCTTTTATTTTGTCAGCGGCTGATTTTTCTGGTGGAGCAGCGACACTGCCGGAACTACCAGATTGTTGCCCTTCTTCTTTACCTATGGCTTCTTTTACAGTTCCACCAACATCTAAAAATTTGTCAGCGGCATCTGCTTCGCCGTATACTAATGCTTCATTCATCTTTGCAGGTGAACTGCAAGCTTTTTTAGTTATTGGTGTTGCTTTGTGCATATTATGAATTTTTATAAGCATCAGCTTCCCAAGGAAAACCGTGTGCTCCTTCTTTTATTTTTTTACCAGCAGCTTCTATCATACCATTATCTAATCTGGTATATACTCTTGCCGGTGACTTTGTATCTTTTTTCCAAGTTACACTGTCGTCTGTATATGATAATTGCCCCTGCAGCATCTGATCATGATGCTCATCTTCATGAGCTATCGAATCAGCTTTTTGCTTTTTAGAGGCTTTTTTATCAACAAATGTAGTTCCGTCACGATTAGCTTCTGCTATAACGTTAGGATCTAAATCTTTTTCAAAAACAGGTCTGCCAAATCTGGATAACTCATCGTTAAATCCGAACAATTCGCCTTTTGTTTTTAATTTAAGACCCATACTTATCGCCTAAAATTCTTTTAGCTGATCTTGTCATTTTTTTATTAGCCTTGTCAACTACTTTTTGTTTTTTAGCGTCAAGTCTTTCAAGCTTTCTTTCAGCTCTCGCTTCTTGTCTTTTGTTTTTTTCAAAAGCTTTTGTTTCTTTTTTGTCAACACCAATTTGCTTAGCTGGACTTTTGCCACCCATAAGTTTACCAGCTACCGCACCAGCGGCACCTTTAATTAATGCTGGAGCAACTGCGCCTGCAATCGCACCTAATATTTTTGCGGGAGACTTTGGAGCCCCTAAATTATTTGGACCTATACCTTTTTTCATTTTACCTAGTTTTGTCGTTTATCATATCATCAATAGCTTTATTGTAAACTTTATCAGTATATGACTTGTTGTTATAAAATATACTTCTTTGTGAGGTTGGCAAGTCTTCTTGCGCTAACATAATTCTGTATATACGCTTAATTAAGTTTTGACATTTAAATGATGTTTTATATACAGCAAATTTAGATGTTGTTCTATTGCGCTCTTTAAACACATCAATCCAACCCTCTCGGCGTAATCGTTCCCATCTGTTTTTATCCCATGAGTATGTATATACACCTTCTATAAAATCATTACGTGTAAAGTGAACTTTGCAATCTAAATATATTAGCAGCTCTATATCAGCGTCTTTTAAATTATATGTTTTACACGCCCACTTACGTATTATCCTGTAATATTTTAATAAATTTAATTCTTTTAAATCGTTCGCCTCTAGTCTCATTCTATAATAACTACATCAACTGCTTTAATTACATAATATAGTTTACCATCGAAATCGATACCATGACCAGCATGTTTGTCATACCGTATTGTATCGCCAACTTTTACTATTGGTACTTGATCGCCAATACTTATAACTTTAGCTTTTAAATACCTTTCGTCTTTATTTTGTGCTTCTGTTAACTCTAAGCCACCTACTTTCTTCGGCGCTTCTTTTATTTTGTCAACTACTAAATAATAACTAACTGCTTGCATTTTGTACACGTATATTACTTATTATACAATCTGCAGATAAAATAGTTGTAGCAACTGAAACTGCATTTTTAAGAGCTGACTTTGTTACTAACACAGGATCAATTATACCGGCATCAATCATTTTTACAGCTTCACCTGTTATAACATTTAAACCTGTACCTTCTGTCATTGGCTCTACATATTCTAGTTGAGCATTTTCTAATATTGTAGCATATGGCCACTTAATAGCTTCAAGCAATATTTCTTCACCAATATTTTCTGCACTAATAAGAGTAGCCGCATTTAATAAAGCAACTCCACCACCTGGAACAATTCCTTCTTTATAAGCAGCTTTAGTCGCATAAATTGCGTCTTCAACTCTATCTTTCTTTTCTTTTAATTCTATTTTAGAATTACCCGCAACTTTGATTATTCCAACTTTGCCGGTTAACATTGATAAACGTTGCTCAAGTTTCTTTTTAAAATAACCGTTTTTTTCTTCTTTTATTTTATTTGAAACTTCTTTTATTCTTTGTTCTACAGCTGGGCTTTCAATAATTTGTAAAACTGTATTTTTATCATCAGTAACAGCTTTTTCAACTTCACCCAAACATTCAGCATTGATAAAATCAAAATCATCACCTAATTGTTCATTTATAACTGTAGCGCCTGTTAATATAGCTAAGTCTTGTATTGTATCTTCTCTTGTTGGCCCAAAGCCAGGAAGATCTACAACATTGATTTTAATATTACCTTTTACTTTATTTGCTAATAACGTTGACAACGGCTGCTGATCAACTTCGGCAACTATAAGTAAACTTCTTTTCTTTTTAATAACATGCTCTAATATATTTTGTATACGTCTTATATTGGGTATCGGAGATGATACTATAAGTACGTAGGGATCATCGAGCACCGCTATGTTTTTATTTTTATCAGTTACAAGATGAGGTGATTTTAATGATGAATCAAATTGAACTCCGTCTACAAATTCTACATATGTTTCGTTTGTATCAGAGTCTTCCATCAATACCACCCCGTCTTTACCAACTGATTTAAAAGCCTGTGCTATTTTATCACCAAGTTTACTATCGTTATTACAACTAATAGCAGCAACTTGATTTAACATAGACTTTGTGATTTTCTTTTTATTTTTATTTAAATAGTCAACTACTTTATCACACGCAGACAATATACCGTTTTTTATTGTTCTGTCATCAGCATTAGAATCAAGAGCTGTTTGCAATATGGCGTGAGCTAATACAGTTGATGTTGTTGTTCCATCGCCAGCTTCCTTAACCGTATTTCTTGCAGCTTCTTTAATTAAAGTAGCCCCAATGTTTTCGACCGGGTCTAATAAGACTACGCTTTCTGCAACGGTTACACCATCTTTTGTGATCACCGGTCGGCCAAGAGCGTCTTCATATATTACACATTTACCGCTAGCCCCTAATGTGGACTTTACAGCGCTTGAGAGTTTTTCAACGCCTTGCATAATTTTACTATTAGCTGCTTGGCCAAAGTTAAGTTCTTTGACAATTTCGCTTGGGTTATTAAATTCCATTAAATTAAATTTTTATAAATTACTATTCAAATGTTTTAACGACTTTAGGACCTTTTAAAAAGTCTAATCGTTTTTGATAATGATTAATGCTACCGTCAATTGCCGCTTCTGCACCTTCAACTGTTTCTCTTCTTGTAACATCTTGCCAAGAGTCGTCTTGGTCTTTATATTCCGTTTGGTAAAATCCATTTGGTAATTGGGTTATTCTCCAGTTCTTTTTTTCTGAGAGATGTTTCCAATACTCTATTTGGTCTTCGGATATTTGTGGTTGACTAGTCCACGTTTTAGTCGAATAAAAATACGTCATTATATTTGGTTTTAAGGTTAAACGTAAGGTTGCTCTATTCCGAGCAGGTATATTGTCATTATTACTTGTTTTCTAAAACTTTTACTTTTGCTTCAAGTTCTTGTATTGCTTTTAATAAAACTGGTACAATTTTGCTGTAATCTGCTTGCTGGTAATCTTTATCCCCATCTTCCGTTAAAGCATCTTTTTCTCCATGAACTGCATTTGGTATAACCTCCCCAAGCTCATGGGCAAAACATCCATAATCTCTATTCTCAATATTTTTCCATTTGAAGTCATAAACAGGTATTTGTTTGACTAAATCCAAAGCATTAAAATCTTTTGCATCTGTTTTAAGCCTATAATCAGAAGTAGTATTATATGTAGTTCCTGAGTTGTTTGTAGCAATAGACCCTCTAATACTAGATGTAGCCGAATACCTTTGAAATACTATTTGGTATCTACTGTTTGTAGAGTGAAAATTGTTTTGTATTCTAACAACTGGATTTGACAAGCTTGTTGATGGTTGGTATCTTGTGTCTTGTATATTGAAAAATGGTTTTCCTCCACCGGAGTCTCCCCATAAATCTATATACCCTATTTGATTATTTGTATTACCACCTATTTTAATAGAATCTACTCCACTTGAAGGACTTCCATTGGCTTGTAAAAAAGAATACTGAGCACATTTGAAAATCATTTTTTCGCCAGATGTGTTGTTTGTAGAGATATACTCTATGGCTCCAGTATATTTATTATAACCATACTGCATATTACTCGCTCTACCAAATCTTATATTTGTTGATATGCTTCCTATAGCCGTACTATCTGTTACAATATCTGCTACTAAACCAACTGTTCCACTGGTTGTTCCATTATTGTTACTATTTTTGAAAACAATATGACCTTCTGTTGAATTTGAAAAAGAAGAAGTAAAATTACCTACCAAAGAAATTTTACTTGAATTATCCTGTCCTTGTATATATGTGGTTGGGACTACACCACCTAAAGCGCCCCAGGTTAAAAGTTTAGTATTACCTATATCTAAATTATTAGTTATTTCAACATCGCCATTGTAAGTAACATCTACAATTTTATTACTATCAGTATACCATTCTAAACCACCACCTATTCCGGATATGTAGTTAGATGTTCCAGTATTAAAATACATATGGCCACCGCAAAGTATATTACCATTCACATGCAATTTCTGTTGTGGTTGTGTAGTTCCTATACCTGTATTATCCCCATTGCTTCCGTTTAATATAATATCCCCATCTCTTTGCAATTGTATTTCAGCTCCACCAGTTTGTGCTCTAGATATATAAAAAGGTGCACTACCAGCTGATCCTTGAAAGTGCATATTTACATTATCTTGATTACCGGTGCCTATTGCGCTAAATCTTAATCCAGATGTATTACTACCAGCATCTTCTATATGTATGTCCGCAGCTGGAGATGTTGTTCCAATACCCAATCTATTATTGGTACTATCCCAATATAAATGGCCATCTCCATTAAGCCCAGTCCCATCGCCAAAAGCAACTTGCCCAGCGCTAACATCTATTTCTTGGAAAGCACCTGAATCAGCAGGCAGCTCTCTTTTTTCAACTTCATTTGTACTGCCGTTTAAAACAAGTATTGTATTTTCTGAATTAGTATTTGTATCTACATTATTAAGATACAAATTACCTCCGATTATAATATCTGATAAATGTTTTACCGACGCCATAATTTAATTTTATTATCCTATTTTAATTATCAATACTCTGATAGCATTTGTTGCTGGAGCTGTTGAAAAGACCACTGTAAGTACACCACTTGCTGCTCTATCAACTTCTGCATACACTGTTTCACCAGAGCTTACTTCAACGAGCTGTACCATAAATTGTGAAGAATCACTTCCTAGCCCGTGAGTTGAAGCTGCAATGTCAAATTTAGTATTACTGTTATCTCCAATTAATCCTGAGTATTGTCTTTTAGTTATTCTATCATCTATATTTGCATGAGGAACACTAATAGAAGGTGTTGATCCTTCGCCGCTACCACCAGAGATGCTTACGTTTGTACTAGCTGTAAGGCTTTCTACGTAATCACCAGTAGTTTCTGTTCCAAGTATAACACCATTATTTTTAATTGTAACTGCACCTGCTGCACTAACTGAAAAGTTATCTGAACTAAATGACGCAACACCTACAGTTGATGTAGTTGCTAAATCAACATTCTTGTTAACTTCTGTCCAATCGTCTTCATCTGATGGGCTATCAGTTTCAGCTATAATAAGATCTCCAATCTCTAATGGAATTGAAAAGAACCCGCTTCCATCACCCGCAGTTGTTACTGTATAAGTAAAACCTTTTTTAATAGATGCTCCTGATGGAGGTGATGTACTTGCATCATATCCACCTTGATATATTAACTGACCTGTTATACTATCATCTACATATGACTTAGTAGCTGCGTGTAGATCTGATGTAGGATCCGCATGTAGAGTTAAAAACCCTGTCATTGTATCACCCGCTTTAGCAACCTTGGCTGCAATAGCTGTGGTGTTAGATGATATGTTA
>Ga0163179_10002535_pt1 | contig 12671 bp, 19 predicted proteins | sample AtlANTMetagenome_FD_109643 | JGI IMG/M metagenome (GOLD analysis project Ga0163179, IMG submission 109643) | Marine eukaryotic phytoplankton communities from the Atlantic Ocean - Atlantic ANT 2 Metagenome | ecosystem: Environmental > Aquatic > Marine > Oceanic | place: North Atlantic Ocean...
CAAGAAAATACACAAATATATTATTACCAGAGTTACTAGACGGAGCCGCAGTAAATGTAAGCGTCTGACCATCTGGTACAGTATATGCGGCACTATCTTGTACAACACCATCTACTGATACCAGTATTTCTTGTACAGATCCTATTGCTCTACCTAAATCAAAGGTCGTATCGGAGCCATCACCACTAAAACGGACTACGGCTGGAGGTGTTTGAAAATTAGCACTTGGTTCATTTCCAACATAAGGCATATTAGGTTATTTCCATAATGCTGAGTGTACCTGAAAGTTTATCCGCTACACTACAATCTATTGTAATTTGATCGGTTGTTTCTAATACCACTTTATTACCTGCCATCAATTCTAATGAGGCTCCAACAGGTATTGGTGCATCTTTAATAATTATGCTTGTACCATTTGTTACATTGTTTGAGCCACCTCTGCTACCAGTATCACTTACTAACCTTACAGTGGCCGTAACTTGTGAAGTATGTATATTGCTAAGTATTAAACCTAAAACAATCGTTGTTGTACTTCCAGCGGCTGTGTACATTACATACGGAGTTCCGCTAGAAGCAGGTTCAGCTGCAAAACTCACAACTTTGAATGTATTTGCCATTTATTTCTCCTAACTATCCAAGGGCAATCGCAAGTGCCGTAGCTTCGTTTGCCGCATCAGATGCAGTTGTACCTCCAATATCAGATAAAACTTCTGAAGCACTACGACCTTCTATAGCTGTTCCATCTACTCTAAGGAAATCATTATCTGCTACACCGCTAGTAAATTTAGGAACATTATTATTTGATATACCAGTTGATAATGTAGCCGTTGTTGTTATAGCTGTGCCGTTAAGCGTCATAGCATCAGCCTCTAATGTGCCGTCAACATCAACGTCACCAGAAATATCTAAATTTGCGGCCGCTAGCGTAGTACCACTATTACTAAGTATTTCTGTGTTAGTTCCATTAACTTTTGTAGTAAATACTAAAGAAACATCTTCTGTACCATCTGTAACATCATCAAGAACTGCTTTAATATGAGCCATTTGAGTATCAGTGCCTGCACTATTATTTGCTCTAAATAAAACTTTACCTATGTTGTCATTATCCGCAGGAGAAGAAGAATTTCTATATAAATTTAATTCAGGACCAGAACTACTACCTGAATCATCTTCTGTTAAGATAAGGTGTGCATCGTGCTCTAATCTCATTACTTCTGAAGCCGCACCACTTGAACCTAACTTAAATACTAAATCAGTTTTATTAGTAGATGAACTAAATGTCGCATCTGCTTCCGCAACGATTGAGGCGGCAGTTGTTATGGCATCTGTACCACTACTTTCATCTGGTGCGGAAAACTCAATAGCACCTAGCACACCGTTATTTGAAACAGAAGTATCAGTTGTTTGTAGTTTAAGTATTGCACCATCGTCAGCCTTAATTTCAAGATCACCCTGATATGTTAAACGCATCTTTTCCGTAGCCGCTTCAGAAAAACCTAACTTAAATACTAGATCAGTTGCATTACTTAAACTACCAAAAGTGCTATCTGCTTCCGCAACAATAGAAGCCGAAGTTAAAATAGCATCTGATCCACTACTTTCATCAGGTGCAGAAAATTCAATAGCACCTATGACATCTCCATCTGCTACAGAAGTATCTGAAGTTTGTAATTTTAATAAGGCTCCATCAGAAGTTTTGGCTGTAATATCATCATTAACTATAAACGGCTTATGCACAGTCACATCTGTATCGCCACCATCCATAATATCTGTTCCGTTTTCTTCCTGAAACGTAAAAATTGGTTGACCATCTTCATCATCTAAAAAGAAAGTAACATTAGATGTAGACCCATCCATTCCAAAACATAATTGACCTGTTGAATTTGTAAAAATTATATTGGCTTGACCACCACCACTTGCACTTCCTGTATCAAGAGATAACATAGGAACACCACCTCTGCTATTTGCAAAGATTGTTAAATCACCCCCATGTCCCAACTTCATAGTTGTTGCTGCCGCTGAAGAATAACCTGTTTTAAATAAAAGGTCAGTTCGATTATCGTTAGAAGCAAATGTTGCATCTGCCTCTGCTACAATGGAAGCCGCAGTGGTTATTGCATCTGTACCACTAGCTTCATCTGGAGCAGAAAATTCTATTGCACCTACTACATTCCCATCTACTACAGTAGTATCACTTGTTTGTAATTTAAGTATAGCACCGTCACTAGATTTTATAGTAGTGTCATTATTGGGGTCTAAAATAACAGATTTTTCCGCAGGTGCTGTACAAAATATCTGTCTAGTACCACTACTCCAGTTAACCGCATTATCGCTATTACTAGACTGTAATATAGTTGTCCTGGCTAAAGTCGTGCCACTAGAAGTGTACGTTCCTACTCCAACTTCAAAATCAGTTCCGTCTGTACAACAATAATATGTCGTGTTGGTGTTGCCAATAGAGCCAAATGTTTCAAAACCAGTTACGGCTCCAGCAAGGGTATACGTTCCTGTGCCAGTAGTGGTCGTAGTTTCTCTTACACGATCAGCAACGACATGAGCCATTACGCAATCCGTATTATAGCATTAGAAGCATCCGCAGTTGGAAATGTTACCGTAAATGTACCAGAAGTAGAAGTTTTGTTAGTTGTAAAGTCTAACACCGCTACTGCCTTATCACTATTAGTATCGTTATAAATTAACGCACCCATTGCAGTGATTGTTGCAGTGGTAAAACTTATGTCTGCAAAATCGGTAATAGCAGTTGTACTTGAAGTAGTAGGTGCAACATTTGTTAATGCCCCTCCACCAGCAGTATAAGAACCACTATTAGCCACTTCTCCAGTTGTGGTGTATGCAGTCGTTGCGACTCCTAAAGTAGCCGTAGTAGAAGATTTACCTCCTCCACCTTCTGCGTATAAGGCAAGTTTAAAAGAATTGCCGTTAGTTGCAAAATTATGTGTGCCTAACATCAATTCTTGCTTAAAAGATGTACACATTGCTTGTGATATTGCCATTATAGCCTCCTTATGATATTTGCTAATTCTTTGTTACCAGTTTGTTCAATTACTTGAATAATTGTAGCACGTTCTTCTCTTTTTGCCAAATCAACATACCCTCTAAGAAGATTTCTTACACGATCTGCAAATAAACGAGCTTGTTCTTGTATAGCAGGAGGAGCGTTGTCTGCCACATATACTATCTTATCTGTAGCCATATCAGCAATCTGGTCACTGGAAAAACCCCCATTTTGAGAGGTATTTATCTTTACACTTCCTATCTCTGCTGCATTAATTTGAAACATGATTATCAACTCCGTTTGCTTTTTGTAAATCATGTCTTCCAAAAAGTATAGGTTTATTGTCTATAGGCTCTGGTGAAGCAATTTCAGACTGTTTCGTTATCAACAAACCTGTCTGATCTAGTTTTTGTACAAGAGGATCTTTTAATCTGTGGTATCCGTACAACTTTTCGTTATCTGGTACGTTGGTGTCTAACAAACCAGATCTATTTGCTACTTCTACTTTTATGCCTTTTGACACAGCCATAGCACACCAAAACTCTGTACAAGCTCTGCCAGATTCTGCCATATAAATATTATCTTTATAAGTATAATCTATCCCATAAAGACAAATAGAAGTGACATTACTGTGTATAGCAAAAGCAATAGCATAAGGTACAGTGTTGTTAAAATAACAAAGATTGGTAGATTTAATGACCTCTTCGAGTGGATATAATTTAAGATTTTTGACTCTTTTATCCAGTTCACAAGTGTAGATAGGCTTTTTGTTTTTTTTAAGAAACTCATTAGCAATACCTGTTTGTAATCCTGCGTTTTCTGTATCAAGAAACCTTGACACAGGGTCCATCATAAAAGTCTTGTCCACATGAATTATTGCACCAATACAATTAATACCCCAAACTTCATCAAATTTTTCTGATCTTATTCTAGCGGCTATGTAATCTGCATAGCTTCCACCTAGTCCAACTATTGCTACCCTCATGTTCGTGGCCTATCTGGTAATCCTCTTCTAAAAGCATCAGCATTTTCTCTTGCTTCGCCAAAATCTTTTAAACGAGATAATGATTCTGCAAATCTTTTTTCATACATTGCCATTACGTCTTGCTCACCTTTCATAAAAGTATAAGCCTCCATTAAACATCCATACAATAAAGCATTTGGAGCATTTGTGCTTAACCAAGTTGTACCACTATCACTTCCAGCCGTTAAACTTGTTGGCCTGTAATAGTAGTGAACTTCCGTCACATAATTTGCATCTGGAGTTGGTGCTACAATAAAATTACTATTATCAAAACGAGCGTAATAACGTGGTGTGCCTGTAGTTGAAGAATTTGGATTAAATTCTTGTACAAAATTTACATCTTTTTGTAATAAAAATTCTTTAGAACTTGAATTTATAATAGATATACTAAATGAAGACAAAAAATCAGAAGGAACCGCAAGATACTGATTACTTGATGTCATAGACGCTGTTGCATTTTTTCTAAAATATTCTAAATCTACAGATGTTAAAATACGATCTTCAACCGTTTTTATAAAAGTATCTAGGGTAGATACAAAAGTTGTTTCTGTATTATCTGTATAATTTTGTATTGCTGTTTTTAAAGTTGCGTATGTAAAACTCATGGTGTATTCGCTGTGCCTCCCATTCCTGAATGGTTTGTGCAATAGTAATAAAGAGTTGGAGCACTTGAAGCAACGGTTATTTGTGTATAAGCCCCACTACTACCTGGTGTGCCATTGGTAGTTACCCCTGTTGTATATTCTGAACCACTTGAATGTGTGCCATTAGAAGTTGTTGAAAAACGCAATGGATGTCCAGAATTAGAAGAATCGGATTGGTCAAAACGGTATATACTACCCTCTGAAAGATTAACTGTAGCTTGTAAAGAACCATCAATATAATATCTATTACCTGCACCAGGGTTAGCCACTGTAACCGCATAAGTTGCAGCTATAACTGTTCCTGAAGCTGTTTCATTACCCAAAGTGGTAGTGCCGACTACTCCATCAGGAGATGCAGTTATACTGGTCGCACTTATAACAGTGCCACCAAAAGTAACAGTACCCACCTGACCAGTTCCAGAAGTCAAACTTAACTCGTATTTTAAAGTTTCAATATTAAATATGGGAAAGGATACATCTACGTTGAATATGTTGTTTGTATCTGGTCTAGCGTTTCTTAATGCTTGTGCATCTACAACCCTCAATCTAGGTGTTAATTGTGGATGTTTAGATTCGTATTCATCTTTTCCAACTAAAGAACCATTCCATTCCTTACGCATATCTTTTAGTCTATATCTGAATCCAGATCTATCTGAAATTCCGTAGGCGTGTTTTCCTGTAGCAAACCTAGACAATGTTATAAAATCCTAATTGTGGTGAAACATTAAAAGAAGACCTATCTCTATCTTCTGCCATAGCTCTTTCAAATTCTTCTTCATAAGCAGCTTTTAAAAGTTGTATTCTATCTGGTGCTTTTTTCATAGCTATATAATATGCTAAACCAGCCGCTAAACAAGGATAGAACCTAAAAGGTATTTCTAAAGTATTAGTATATGAATCAGCATCATCCATTCTTGTTAAAGCATCATAATACAAAATATCTGTACTATTTTCAGGTAAAGGCCATATTTTTAAGTTAGGGGTTAATTGCCTATCTAAAAAAAACTGTGTTGGCCTTCCTGTTTGAGATTTGTTTGGAATAGCTAAATAGGAATCACGACTTATTCTTTCTAAAGAATAATAAGTAGAACTTCTTAAAACAGATATAGATAACACATCTATAACATCTGTTCCAAGAGAATACTCACCATCACTTGTCGCAACAGTCTGTGTTCGTTGTGCTATAGTCCATTGGTTAAGTCCTCTGTTAGCCCATTCTACTAACATAAGGTTTAAACTTCTTTTAGCACTTTTTAAGTCATAACCTGTTCTGGTTTCTATTCCACAACGCTCATAAGCTTCTTCTATATAATCAGATACATCTAGTTCAAAATTTGTTGATGCAGAAGTTGCCATTTTTTATCTCCGCTTTTTCTTACTGATTACTTTTTTTTTCCTCTTTTTTTTCGGAGGTTTAGATATTTGTTTACTAAGTTGTGACCTACCAATAGCCAATTAATTATCCGTAATTTTTACGCATAGATAAAATTATACTATAAGTATCGGCACTAGAATGACCAACTGTTGTAAACAATATATCTCCTGTTTTACCACTGCCAGCGTTATTTGGAAGACCACCAAACGCTGAATAATCGTGATGACCAGATTGATTTTCACCTAACTGCATCACAAAAACATTTGAAGTAGCATCAAAAAATATACTAACTTTCATACCTATACACTGCCACCATATCTTTTCTATGGTCACTCCAGTACAAGTTTCTCCATTTGGTCCTGCACTCAAAGCACTCACATCAACTTTAGCAACAGCACTTTCTCCAGAACCATCACTAATATTGGTGAACTTCATTACAACATTCTTAACACCATCTTGTATCGTTTGACTTGTTACCGCATCAGCCATTTATATCTCCTTATTTAAAAGGGGGATTTCTCCCCCCCTATGATTAATAAACTGAATACTCTATTTCAAGAGTGCCTCTAAAAGCCGTTAAAGCTGTATCACAAGCAGAACCTGCACCTAAATACAGATATTTACTTGCTATAGCTGCATTTATATTAGGTTCAAACACATGAAAAGTACCAGCAGTAGCATCAAGATCAATATCAATTTCAGTAACAGAAAGAGCTGCTGAAAGTGTTGTTGAAAAAGCCGCAACACCAGCACCTACAATTTCTGTACCTGAAGATACAGCAGCATTAGTAGCTGTACCTGAAGTTGCACTAAGTTGTAAGTTAGCTAAAGAATTAGCGTCACTAGCTGCTGCAGTTGTAATACCAAGCACTACTTTATGAATAAAGAATTTACTTGCAGTCACCAAAGCATCTGGATGATCGGTATTTAATTCACCTATTTCCACAAGAACATCATCATCTGCATAAGTTACTGATGCTGCATTTGTGTCAGCTAAACTTATAGCAAATGTTTGAATTTTTCTTGTACCAAGTGAAATTAATTGTCCAGTTGAATTTACTGAAAAGCCAGTTTCTGTAATAGCACCTGTTGTGCTACTTTCATTAATTACATTAAAACCGCCTTTTGAGCGTACTGGACCTGAAAAAGTCGAATTAGCCATGTTTTCCTCCTGTCGTGGCAAATGTCAGTCGCACCATGCGACTGTCAGGGATAACGCATTATAACAAGTAATTTGAAAAAATAAAGGGCGACTTTCGCCGCCCTCTAATAAAATAAATTTTATTGTATATTAAGCTCCTGGGGAACCAAACACACAACGAGGATCAGAGAAACCAAAAGAATAACGCTCACGAGCCTTAAACCTCATGTTTCCTGTATCAAAGTCAGCTTCCATGTTTGTAGCTAGTGCTGCTCTTTCAAACATTTTAAAACCGTTAGGAGCGTCAGTTTTAATGAAAAACGCATCTGTATCAGTCAAGAAATGGTTTACAGTATAACCATCAGGAACCATTCCCATATTCTTTACTGCGTTTACATCATTGTCTGATGTTCCAGGTCTTAAAGTTGACTCTAGTAAACGATCTGCAATAAACTGAAGTGCTGGTGGAATAATTAACTTCATTCCACGAAGAGCAATAATCATGTTTCGCTCGTCAACAAATGCTGCAATATCAATGAGAGCGTTCTCAAGAGAAGTCTCATTTAAGTCTGCTGCAGTTGAAGGCTCGTTTCTAAAGGTTCCACCACCTGATAATGGGTGGTCAGTTGCACAAAGTTCTTTGCTATCACCACCAGTATGAGATGAGCTAAACGCATTATTAAGCGTAGCTGCAGCTTTTACTTGCTTTGTGTGAGCCATAGAACGTGCAAGAGCCTTTGTATAACGTGCTCCAAGCTTGTCGTATAGATTGTCTTCGATTGCTTCTTCAGTCAAACTAAATGCCAAAGCAATAGTTTCGTGAGTATACCTTGCAGTATATGCTTCACTTGCTGAATCGAACTGAACTCCAGCACCTTCTGACTTGGTAGGAGCGTTTCCGAAACCTGAGAGCATTACCTCTTCTTCAAACGCACGATCTGATGATTCAGTATCATAGATCTCTGCGTGTTCGGTTTCATAACGGCTGTACTCCATGCCGAAAAGTGCGTTAAGGCCAGGTTCTAACTCTTTAGCGAGTTGTGCTCTTGAAATTGCCATATCTCAATCCTTCCTTATGCTAAGCCAACTTGTTTTTGACCAAACAAGTGATTTTGAATGACAACTAGAACATTAGTCGCATCAGATGAAACGTCTGAGTTCTCAGGGTCTTCTGATATGTCAATACACTTTAAAGCTAAGTTGGCGGTTGTTGCACCGTCACTTACGTTTAATTCTGCACCAGACATACCAGTAGTTGTACTTCCAGCACTTGTATAAACAATATCAAAATTACCTAACAAATCAGCGACTGGAAATGCTGCATTACATTGAATTTCAAAAATAACCATAGGGTCATCAATGATAAAAGCAATGATATCTGAAGCATTTGTGCTTGCAGGGTAATAGTTGCTATATTTCTGCTCACCTGTAGTAGGGTCAGTATATTGGCAACCGTTGAATACACCAACAATCGGAACCGTGCCACCGTCAGCGTGTACTTCTACACCACCTCCAGTAACTTGCATAACCATGTCACCTTGAAAAATTGCAGTTCCATAGTTCGCAGCGATTCGATATCGGCTTTGGCCTCCTGTATAGGGTGTTCCACCTATTCTTTTTACAGGACGCATACCAAAAGCGGCATCTTTATTTGCCATCTTTATATCTCCTTATATTAAGATTTATCTGGCCTTTGGGAACCAAAGGTCACAGAAGATTTACGTTGCGGTTTTTGCTTTGGCATCGCTGGATTGTTTTCACTCATCCAATCACGATCCACAGCATCCATTTGGGTTTGAGCCACTCTATTATAGTGTGAGTTCCGCTGTTCTACAATTTCTTCAGGTATTCTTGCTAAAATTAATCCACCGACTCCAATACAGCCAGCGTTTTTACCTTCATCAATTACAGGAGCGTCAAATTCAGGATGCTCATCTGCACGAACAAATTCCCATCCTTCACGCCTTCTTTTATGGACGTTATTTTTATCGTCATAATCCATGACGCTTTCTCTTATCCACCTATGTTTATACCCTATTGGTGCTTCGGGAGCATCAAGAGCTGAGGGAGGCTTCCATTCTGGTACACGTTCAGTTTTTTCACGAGTTGCTGTTTCTCGACTTGTGCGGTCAGACATTACGATCTCCTACTCTCTATTTTCATAACTTCTTGAGCGTACTTCTCCAAGGGTATATTCAGCTTTTTAGCAAGTGCGACTTGACCTTTAGTAAGTTCTACGCTTTTCTTCCGTCCAGATTTTACAGACCGTCCAGTATTGGACGCAGGAGTTACGGCTTGGACGTTTACCCTTTCCTCCTGTTTCACTGATCCAAATTCATTTCTATTTGGAAAATGACTTTTTAAACGCTTATCAAGCTCATTGTAGTAATCCTTACCCATAAATCCATTATCATCTGGGTAAAAACCTTCTGCTACTAATTGTTGATGAACTCCTTGTGCGGCATTTGTTAAAACAACATCTTTCATAAACCAATTGTTATTAGACATCCATCCTTGAAGATTTGCATCATTTTTTATGTCTGGTCTTCTAGGTTGAGGTTGTGCTTGTTGTTGTGGCTGTTGAGCTTGTTGTTGTGCTTGTTGAGCTATTTCTTGTTGCGAGACTTCTTGCCTTCTTTTTTGTTTGCTAAGTTCTTCTTCTTGGACGGCAAGTTTGGCGAGGATACTTTGGGCTTCTGCGACTTTCTCCATATCGCCAGCTTCGTGAGCTTCTGCCATAACTTTTTTAGTCTGAGCAATCTGGCTTGTAACACGGCTTTCAAATTCATTTAAATATCCTTGATCTAAAGTATTCAACTTATTTTTTAAGTTTTGGTTTTCTTCTTGGACACTTCTAGCCCATTGAACAGCAGCTTCTGCTTCTTGTGAAGCAGACTTTCTTTGGTCAAGAAGTTTATTTATTCTTTTTTGAACTTTTTTACTATACTCTTGAAGGTCTTCCTCTTCACCTTCTTGAGAATTATTCTGAACATTTGTTCGGGTTTCTTCTTCATTTTTTTGTTGTTGATTTTCTAAAACTACCGCATCTTCAGTATTTTCTTCAGACTCAGGTATCTCGACTGTTAAACCTTCGTCTTCTTTTTCAACAACATTTTCATTTACAGTATTCATAACTTTTCCTTTAATTTATCTTATACATAAGAAATGTCTGATGGGTCAAGTATTGTTCCTATAATATTGTCATCATTTATGATACGAACCTCTAAACCATCAACTTTAAACCGATTTCCAGCATATCTTCCCATAATTACCCAACTTTTCTCACTGCACCACGCACCAGATGGGAATTTATCAATGTCTTTATACGCATCAGGGCCAAGTCTTACCACATATGCACACACGCTAGAGAACGACTCTCTATCTCTTGTTGCATCTGGAACAATAAGACCACCCTTTGTTTTTTCTGGAAGATACCAGGGAATAACAAGAACTCTATACCCTGTTGGTTGAGGCAATCTGTCAATAACAGACGGCTCAAACTTAGAAGGGTCTTTAGAATTTTTATTTTCTTTTGCTTCAGGAAAAGCTTTATTTATAGCTTTTGGAATTTCAGAGGTTCTTCCCCTCTGTTTATTTAAAGTACCTACCATGTGATCTGGCACATATAGTTTTTTATTCATCGTCTTCGATGCCTTTCATCGTGGCTTTAATTTCTTCTTCTGCATAGGTCAAGCCACGCATCTGACCTACAACAAACCGATAGTCCTCTATTGTAGAGGCTCCACCATCCGTTAAATAGTCTGAAATAGACTGTTTTTGTTCACGGATGTTTTTTAGTAATTTTTGTGCTAACGCAACTGAATCCATTTTATACTAAGTATTGTTATGTTTTTTTAATTGTTACTATATATATGTATAAAATACCACAAAAAAATGGGGTGAACAAGTCACCCCTAGTTTTAGGCTAAAAATGAAAAAAGCAAATCACTGTACCATACTTACAGCTTTTTGTGTAGTCTCTTCATTTCTTCTAGTCCAACCACGACCAAAAGTTTTAAAAGTTGATAAACCTTCATAAAACTCCTGACGTATTTTCCCAAATTGCTCAACCATAAATTTAGGGTCTTGCTTTTCTATTAAGGCAAGGCTCTTTGGTCCTATAGCTCCATCTTGGTTTGCACCAATAATTTTTTGTATGGCTTTAGCCGCACGACCTGTACCGCTATTTACACCCCAATCAAACGCACAAAAATCTAAGCCACTAGGGAGATCGTCACATTTGAGTCTCGACCAGTAATTTTTTTTATAGATAGGAGCGACATCTTCAACTGTAAGGTCTTTCATATCTTTTGTACCGCCCCACTCTTCATAGACTTTCTTAGTCACTCCTAGATTTGTTTCTCCACCTGGGTCTTCAGGATGATCGACATATCCCCCCTCGTGATGAAGAAGCATTTTTAGACACTCTTCAAAATTTTCTTTCATTTCTTCTTACTCCCTTTTTCTTCTGCATAAATATTATTGAATATTTGATTTACGTCAAGCGTATAATCTAAGTCAGACTTTGAGTAGTGAATATGTTGTGATGGTAAAAAATCTGGAGCACCATTTCCAGTTTCAAACCATGCAGGGTGTGTAACTCTTACACGATTGTTCGGTAAGGCTACGATATTACCTGTCCATTCACCTGCATCTAATAATTCTAAAACATGGCTTTGTTTATGTTGTGCAGGATCGTCTGCTATTTCACTGTCTGTATAATCCACCGTAAAATAATATTTAGCAGGATAAAACTCGCCATCTATTTTAGCCAGCCAAGGACAAGGTGTTGCTCTATCTAAAACATAAACTGCATGATTACGAGAAGCACAATCCCAGGGTTGTGCTTGGTGCGTAAGCATTGGTTCAGGCCACTCTTCAAAAGGTGTATCACCCACCAATCCTGTTATGGGCATCCTAGCCCACATCGCACCACCATGTACGTTTGTTTTATCTGTGTCGTCTGTCTCGCATCCAGTAAAAATTACTTGGAAGCTAAGACACCTGTTCGGTATGGTCGTTACAGCTATCACCATAGCATGAAGAAATTCTCCTTGGTATCTACTATGGTTGCAAGTGTACTCCCTCCGCACCCAACATTTAAAGTGCGGTACATTGCTCTGTAGATATGCCATTACTTTTTGACTTTACCGCCTCTCTTATAACCTTTCTTACGCATACCGACTTTACCGCCCATTGCGTAACCTTTTTTCTTTATCATGCCTCCACCCATTTTTCTAACGACTTTGCCACCTTTTTTTAATTTGGCAGTTTTAGCCGCATCTTTAAAATTTTTATCGGTAGGAGCACCTTTAGCACCTTTCTTTCTCATCTTCTCACCTCTCTTACGTTTTGCGTGAATATTAGCATATAGACCTTTACCAGACATTTAACACCTCCATCTTCTTCTTGCTTGTCTAATTCTTGAATTTGGGTCGTTTCTTGTTTTAGCTGAACTTCTTTTTAACTGC
>Ga0163179_10002536_pt1 | contig 12668 bp, 15 predicted proteins | sample AtlANTMetagenome_FD_109643 | JGI IMG/M metagenome (GOLD analysis project Ga0163179, IMG submission 109643) | Marine eukaryotic phytoplankton communities from the Atlantic Ocean - Atlantic ANT 2 Metagenome | ecosystem: Environmental > Aquatic > Marine > Oceanic | place: North Atlantic Ocean...
GTCCACGAGAGAGAAGTCATCTAGCCCCGTCTCGCTTAGCAAGCCCTCAAGCGCCACATTCAAGTGCGCCTTCAGATCCGGATTCTCTCTTTTTCCAAAGTCAGGATGTCGTTTCCAGACAAAATCCGGATGACCCTTACCCAAAAACTGACTGTGAGCTCCGCCTGCCAAAAACACCCTGCGCATTCGTCCTCCTATTCGGCGTGTACAACACGTTACCGATCATCGAGGACTGCGCTTAACAGCCTTTCTCACCCGAGGTACTGCAAAGGCATACACCTTCACAGAAAAGACGAACACCGCTATGCGGTGCGCCGCTCTCTCAGAATACGCTCCACCTCTGGATGCAATTGATACAGCGTGATGACAGTACCAAAGGCGTTCTTCCATTGGCGCACGCGCTCACGACTCACGCCGAATTCGTCAGCGATCACTTGTCCGCTCTCACCCTCGCCGAGCGCTTGAAGCAGTCGGCGGAATTTTGACCGACCATAGGACTTAATAAAGTTACGTGCCACGCGTTCGCGGCTTTTTGCACTAGATGTAGCCATTTGGGTTCTCCCTTTGGCGATGTTTCTCGACTTGTTTTCCCTTATGTTCCCGCAGGAGACTCCCATCTCCTACCGACACAATACCATCGATTATTGACACGTCAATGTCTAAGTGAGCAGATCGGAAAAAGTTGATGTTACTTTACCAATCCCACCAAATTTTTTTAAATTCCTCCCACATTCGGGTAGAAAACTCCGCGATACCCACCTTTCTACGCGGATCTTCTGGAATCGCATTAAATCTGCCAAGATGGGATGCAAGCTTCATGTTCCAAGGACCCAGCGACCGCGTTATCGGCTGGTTCCTCGCCTTTAATGCAGTCAATTACAGCTTTTGGCCTTCCGAAAGTAAAAAGACCTGGTACACCGAAATTGACGGACGCCTCTATGGCAAAGACGACCCCGCCTTTGGAATTATGGCGGCATTCAGCCGAGCAATGACGCATGGATTCGCTTTAGACAGCGCCGATGTGCTCATGCGCCTGGGGCCTGAGGACTTTCATACGATCTTACAGCCCGGGCCAGGCGCCGACCCTCTACCCCTCATGTCGGCTCGACTCGAGGCACTGCACGAACTTGGGGAGGCTTACCAAAAACTGGGCGGCCCTTTGGCGCTGTTCAACACCGGTGGTGGTTCGGCATCACAACTGGTGCAAAGTCTCGTTCGCCATCTTCCGTCTTGGGAAGACAGCCGGGTCTACCGAGGACAACGGCTTCGGTTCTTGAAGAGAGCGCAATTGTGTGTCGCAATGATCTACGGCCGATTCGGGGGCAAATCACCCGCAGCATTTGCTGACATCGGCTCACTCACTGCCTTTGCAGACTACCGACTGCCTCAAATCCTACGAGAACATGGCATCTTAAACTACAGTCCAGAGTTGGCCGAAAAGATCGACACGGGCGAGATTCTCGTCAAAGGAAGCGAGGAAGAAGTCGAAATCCGCTGCGCCACCATCGTTGCTGTGGAGCAAATCAGAGAACAGCTACAGCGCCAATGGCCTGGAGTAACCGCTCTGCAAGTCGACTATCTCCTGTGGCGGACAGCCGTTCAACAAACGGAGGGCATGCGACCATTTCATCGGTGTCGAACCACCGACTACTGAGGAAAGTCCTGGAGGCGCCAAATGGCACCACCCACCGTATCGACGACATAGACCTGGCTGTCATATTCCGCAAAGGGTCCTGGCCGAGCGAGATCGGGTATGGCCCACTGCCGCGCGGGCTGGCCCACTTCAAAGATTCCGCGTTCGACATGAACCCCGTATAATTTTCCGGCGACCACACCAAGCGCGTCGGCTTTTCGGGAGTCCACCATCTCGCCGCTCACAGAAAACACTCCCCCATCATCAGAAACATAGAGTGCATCATTCCATACGGCGACGGACGCCAATCCGGATGCTGTATAGGCGGACGACACATTCTGGCCCTCACCCTCCAGCCTCCACAGCGACCCCACTTTTTCGTCCACCACATACAAATCGCCGTCGAAAAACACGAGATCTTTAGGGCTTCTAAACAGCGTCCCGTCGTCCGACTTGGCGGCCCACTCCACCTGCGTCTTGGGCGCCTCGATACGGGACACCCACCCCTCCACACCGGAGTCGCTAAAGGAGGCGAGCAAGACACCCTCCTCCACTGTAATTCCCTGAAGATCGCCAAGATCCCATGCGTGTTTCTCTGGCACTTCCATTTCGGTAGTCCAGAAATAGACTGCTGGATCATATTGGGTACTGTAGAAAACACCGCCATCTCGAGCCACGATATCCGATGCGTTGTCTCGCGGATTCAACACCTCTACAGCAGCTATGCTCTCCTGATTGGTGGCGGTATCCTTTGCACCGGTATCATCCTTTTGACCACCAAAACCGTCGTTAGCCCCTCCCCCACTTGAACCACAACCAAGCACGGGGACGACGATACCAAACAACATGTAGCGTAGAGTTCTCATTACACTTAGGCTACACCAAGACGGAGGGGAATGCCTGTGCTGATGGCCAACTGGAAACTGACAGAAGCGCTTTCTTGGAGCGAAATCTCCACATCGGCCCCAACCGGTAGTCGCATTTTTCTTGGTATTTTAGGCGGGGTACTGCTGCTGTTCGGGTCCCGTTCACGGGCTTTGGTCAACGCTGCGCCGGGTGTGTTGCTCGGAAGCATTCTCGCAAGCGTAGTTCTCCAGACTCAAAGCACTCAAACCCAAATGTACGGTGCCATCGGTGCTGGGGTCATTGGCGGCTTGATCGCACTGGCGATGCAAGCGGTCGCATTGCGTGTCGCAGGGGCCCTGATTGGAGCAATCAGCTCGGTTCTCATCTACGAAATGATTGCCTCATCCACCATCCCCCCTTGGTGGCTTCCTCTTGGTGGAGCTGTGGTTGGAGCCCTGATTCTGCCGCGCGTCTTCAACAGCGCCATGGGATTGATGAGTCCTCTGATTGGTGCGTTCTGCCTAAGCTTTGCATGCGCCCTAAATAGTGAGCACCAACTCTACGGCGTCGTAGGCTTCACTATCGCTGGCTACTTGATTCGTTCCAAACTCAAGACATCTTAAGCGGCAGCACTCACCACGCCATTCTGGCGGCTATTCGCGCTCCACTAAGGCCAGAAACGGCGGCGCCGGATTGCTACAGGTCGAACACCGAAGCGCAACCAGCCAGGTAGACTCCTGATCAAAGCCATCGAAAGCATTTCCGCTTTCGCTCGTCAATCCAAGCAGATCTATAGTACTGCGACCCTCAATATCCGCATTCCAGAGTTCATCCGCCAGCTCATCCACGCGCAGAAAGTCCTCTTCCAAGGTTTTGAGATCCTGGTCACTGTAGCGAGCAATCATCAGCCAATCGTACTTGTTGATCGGAAAAGACCCGCAGTCGGTCGGGACCTCTAAACCAGCCCAATCGAGGGAGGTGGTATCCAACGGAACCCGCTCACCTACCGAAAGATCCACACTATACGTCACTGCGGCACTGTCACTCGTAAGCAGGATTTCCTCGGACTCGGAGGTCGCTTGAGGCTCCACAAAGGTCAACATCCGGACTCCAGGAACCCCTTCTGTGTAGGCGCTCAACAAGAAGGTGCCCATTCCCTCCTGAAACTGCTCCGCCGGGTCCACATTGTAGCCAATCAATTGAAAGTCTGAGAGTTGAGCGCTGCTTTGGTCTTCAGCTGGGAAGAATTCCACCACACCGGTGATGTCTTTTTGTTGGAGACAATCCACTGACGCCTTAGCGAGAACCTCTTGCTGCGCAAGATCCTCAAAGCGCACAATGATCAATTGATCCACCTCGGAAAGCGCGATTTCTTTTCCCAACTGATCTTGGCTTAAATCCGACCAATCCACCGTTGCATCCACCCCGGAAGCAATGGTTTGGGAAGTCACCGCAAGTGAGCTGTCAAAGGCGTAGTTTTGTTCGGCAGCCAGAAGCAGTAGACCTTCTTTGGGCTTGCAAGCCACACCCACTGCGAGTCCTGTCAATACAAGGGTAGTTCGCATCAACGATTGTCCTCATAAAAACTATCAACGAACACCAAATGCCCAGGGAATGTGCCCGTTGCCGTATACATTCGCCAAACAACCTCTCCTTCCGGAGAAATCTCTTCGACAATCCCTTTCGACCCAAAATTCATCAAGGTATTCCCATTATCAAGCCGCAACACCTCACCCATGACCAAGGTGAAGTAGTTCAAGCCTTCACCATAGCTCCAGACCACCTCTGTACTGTTGGTGCTGTCGTCAAAGGCTAACTCCACTCCGATACTCTCCTCGTTTTCACCCAATCGAGGCGTTGTAAAGAACAGCAGGTTTCCGTCATCCGTCCACTCCGCGCTATGCGGGCGACCCAAGAGATTTCCAGGAACACTATGCGTACCTGCCTGACCGATAGAGCGAAGATGAGCCCCAGTGTCCGCATCCACCTCCACAATGGCATCTGCATGCGCAAAAGAGATGGTGAAGCTGTTTCGGTCTTCATCAAAATAGAGATAGTTCGCGTGAGTCCAGTCGATGCCTTGAGGGTAAAACGACACTCCCCACTGCTCATGAGGCTCTAGCAGAATGTGCTCATCGTCCCACGTCGTGTACAGCACCTCGGAGGTGACTCCATCGTCAATGATGAGCGCATCACCTACAACGGGTCCGTACTCCTCGGTATCTCGAACATCAATGGCAAGATATGCCAAGGAGCCATCTGGCAAGTTCGTAAAGGAGTGGTGCCCATTGGGTGTGGAAATCGACTCCTTCACTACACCGTCAAAACCAATGGAAACGATACGACTTTCATCAATAGAGAAGTCACGATTGAACTCGTTGAAGACAAAGCCATCCTTCGCATGCGCCATACTCATTTGAGGCGTCAGCGCATTTGCAGGGCCTTTGTGCCACCACACGTAGTTTCCGTCCCGATCCAGCACATAGGCCAATGCTGGATTGATGGCGTTCGTTCCTAACCAAAATCCATCCGCATAAGCCGTGTCATCGAAAATCTCGACTTCCATCGGCTCGAACGCCGCGGGCGGACTGGAGGTTCGATACGTCTGCATTACACCGGCCTCAACTACGCCATCTTTTTCGGCATACAGAGAGAAACAGGCATCCGTGGCAGGGGGCAACCCAATCAAAAGAACCTCACCGCTCAAACCACGCTCTTTCGGCGTCTTCCAGCGATCACAGCGAGGTGAAGGTCCAAACTCCACCCAAGCCAGCGCTTCTTCCTGCAGGGTCCATTCCGCCCGAAGAACCGTTCCCCCTTCAGTGGCCTCCCAGTCCAGTGCGCCAATCAGATTTCCCGTCTCTGGCCGACACGCAACCAGGCCCAATCCAATCCACAAGCATCGCTTCACGTCACTGACTCCCCTACACCGTGTTCAGGCTGCAAAAAATCTTCGTACACGAAGGCACAATCACGCCGGATTCGTTCGGCGTCAAGACCAAACTTCGCCAGGTCATATTTGTGCTTACTTTTCCGGGTCCGCTGAGACTCTGCCTGCACGGTGATGCTTTCCTTCAGATCCGGCGAAATTTTCTCACCGAGGAATTCGTAGAGTTCCCCCATCAACCCGTCATAATCCTGCATGAGGCGGGGGTAGCTGCACACGAAGACCTTATCCCGGTCGATACGGCCCTCAATCCAGTCATCGTGAAAGCCCCGATAGAGGTCAACGATGCCCTGATAAAGCCGCTCTAAGTACCGCGCACGTAGCGCATCATCCAATTCCCAAAATCCAAATTTGGCATCCAATGGACCGGAAACCAGACTCATCGTTGACGGAATCACATCGACTGGGTCTCGGACCATGTAGATGATCTTCGCATCCGGAAAACGCTCTTGAAAAGAAGGCAGCCGCATACACAAGGTAAACAACTTTGCGACCACCCTATCGGACTTGTGGGCCACGAGATTTCGACGCCAGAGCGTCTCCATCCACCCAAAGTCTCGCGCGGACGTGTCCCGAACTCGGGGATCGACCAAACTCTTGTGGTCCTCTTCATCCCAAGCGAGAAAAAAACCGTAGATAAAAAAGCCGTCTAAGTATCGAAAAAGGACCGACACGTCGTCCGTCTCAACCGATACCAGGCTCGTCTGGTGCGCCGCAGCCACATGGTGCCGAGCCGGACTGAGCTTTTCCATCAGCGGCAGGAAGGGCCGGATGAGCAACTGAAACAGCAGCGATGGAAACAACATCCGATACAGTTGAAACCCTGCCCCAACACCCTGATCCACCAGTGTTCGGTGCAAGAAAGTCGTCCCGCTCCGTGGAGTACCGACAATGACCACTGGAGCCCGGACCTTTTTGGTAAAGAGTCTCCAAAAGCACAAATAGTCGAGCAGCATGCACACGGCCATGAGAAGCCGCAACACGCAAAACAAGACAAAAGTAAAGACTGGGCCGACCCACGTACCGAAGGTCCGACCCAGAACGCGATAGGTCAGCAGAACGCGATTGAGCATCGTCTCCCCCGATAGGGGTGGATACGGCTACTCAGCGCGAACGTAAGGAACCAACGCAAGGTGACGAGCCCGCTTGATTGCGGTGGTCAACTCACGCTGTTGTTTTGCGCTGAGCCCGGTAAGGCGACGAGGAAGGATTTTTCCGCCCTCAGTGAGGTACTTGCGAAGTCCCTCTGCGTCTTTGTAGTTGATGGTAACAGAAGCGCTTGAGCGCCCATTGCGACGTCGATCAGACATGTCGTTATCTCCAAGGGCGGCTTTTTAGCGCACTTCCATCTTGTCGGCAATACAAAAGCCGAACTATGACGCTAGTCTTCCAGAGCATCCCGAAGACCACGGAACGCCTGGCGCCATGTCTTCGCTAAAATTTCCCGGCGTTCTTCGTCCTGCAGCACGCCCCCACCGGAATGCACCAAGGACACACGGGTCTCATCTCCGTCCCTTGCAATATTGAACGTCAAGGTCGTTCCCTTGGTCTCAGCCTTGCCTGTCGAGTCCCAACAGATTTCAAAGCGAGAAGTCGGCCTGAAGGTGTGAATAAAACCCACCTCGGAAATCATTTCCCCTTCGTCATCCTCACTGACGAGTTCGACGCGCCCGCCCTTACGGGGGTCGAGCCTTGCCTCGTCAGCATAAAAAGACTTCCAGCCATCGGCTGTCGTTAGCGTTCGCCACACAACCCGCGGGCTTACAGCAATATTGATCTGTTCACGAATAGCAGCCAAGAGCGCCTCCGCCCCACTTCTAATGCACTGAGAGTTGATTGCCCACGAGACCCTCGCCGATCCGCCAAACTTTGACTACAATCCGTGCCATGCTTCTCCTCTTCTTAGCTTGTAGTGAACCCCCACCCGACATCCCGGCGGATTCACCTGTACCCGTTGAACAAAGCGAACGTGTACAGACCCGCTATGACGCTCCTCAAATTGGCGACGGATTTGGGTCCACACTCGCGATTGGCTCTTCCGTCTTTGTCGGGGCACCGAACACAAGCCAAGGCCGGGTGTACAGCATCTCTCCCGCAACCGGGGTCTCTCTTTTCTTTGAAGAGCCCACACCAGGAGCCGCTGGTAGTGCCTTAGCATTTCGAACAGATGACGAATTGCTGATTGGGGCACCACTTTTCAACGACGGGGCGGGACGCATCTACTTAAACACCGAAGCACTACAGGACGGAGGCCGAGTCTTAGGCGGCCGGATCTTCGCCCGAGGACAAGACCTACTATTCACCGAGAGCTTAGGCCTCTGGGAAAACGGCGTCTACCGGAGTGTTGAAAACCGTATTTTCGCTTTAGAAAAGTGGGGCGCACTGACCGTGCTTGGACACCCGATCGGCGACCCAGCGCTCCTCATCGGGGAGGAAGCCATCCCACGCGAGACCGCCTATGACGAGCTCGGGTACGCCATTTGCGCCGCAAATTTTGATGACGACGAAGAAAACGAGCTAGCGGTTGGTGCACCTGGATCAGGGAAGGTCTACATTTTCAATCTTGGCAACAGCCTCGCTGAGGCCTCTGTTCTAGAGGTTGGTGAGGGTCGATTCGGTCACGCACTGGCCTGCAAAGACCATCTCCTTCTCGTCGGCTCTCCCAGCTTTGGCGACGACCTCCGCGGAGCCGCATGGTGTTTCGAGGGCTCAATGGACACCTGGTCTGTCGATGAACCGACATTTCAAGGGCAAGCCTGGGAACAACTTGGAGCCGCCGTAGCCGTGGGAACGAAATCCATGGTGATTGGCGCACCAGGTAATGCAAGCACGCCCGGCAGTGTCCAGCACATCACCTGGTAGTCAGGAGCGCACCTTCGCGTTCTCTGAGTACACGAACAGACACACCAAGGCGATAAAAATCCACCCCTGCAACAGCGCATACACCCCAATCACTGCCGCCGTCGCCAAGGATACTTGCCGCGTGATCAATCGCGCCCGATACGGAGACATTTTCAGCGCTAAAGCGTGCCACATTACCTGACCACCATCCAAAGGGTACATCGGCAGCAAGTTGAACAAAGACCAGAAAATATTGATCCAGATCAACAACCCGATTCCGAACGCCACCAAAAAATGGCTTCCCTCTTTGACCATGACGGGCTCAATTAGCCAGGCGATAGCGCCAAGCGTCAAACCCGCCAAAGGCCCAGCTATGCTCACCAAAAATCCCTGCTTATTGGTGGGTCTCTTCGAAAAAGAGGCCAATCCACCAAAGCCATGCAGCATGATCTCCACAGGTCCCAGCCCCATACGACGTGCAACAAAGGCATGACCCAGCTCATGAACCAAAATCGAGACCACAATGACCACGAAGGCCATAATCGCCATACTCGCCCCGTTTCGCCCAGCCCCACGGAAGGCAAACGATAGCAACAAAATAAGGAACACTGCGGTCGGGTGAACCCGAAGCGGAAAGCCAAAGATCTCCAGTCCCGGGCGCCTTTGCATACTGCGACTCATTCTGACCCTTCCTCCGAATTCGCTCTCCCATCAGCGGAAGCATCGCCCACTTCAGAAGACCCATCCACAAACACGCTCAGCACCAACGCCACTCCCAAAAGAATAGCTGCAACCACCGCGACATTGGCAAATAGCTCGGTACGCCGAACGCGAAATTGTAGTGCACTCAAGCGCCGCTCCAACACTCTGCGCGATGCGCCTTGTCCGTGAACCCAGTCTCGAAGCGCCAGTGCAGCATCGGGATCAGCGGGATCAGCACCCACGGTGCGATACACCTCCTCCAACACCGTCCCGCTCTCCCTCGGCACCCAAAGCCCAGACGCTGACAACTCCGCCAAAATGGCGCGAGCATCCAAAGCCAAAGGTGGCTCCATCTCCAGCGCCTCCGACAGGACTCTCGCAGCCGGAGGGATACTGCCCAGTGCATCCGAATCAAGGGCTTGCTTCAATCCATACAGTGCATCGTAGAGCGCCACAGTAGCAGGCTCTGCGCCGTGGTCGGCAAGCTCTTCAATGCAGGCTGCGACCTGGTCTTTCAACGCCTCGGACACAATTAGCCCCTCGTCACGATGCTGCGCAAGGGTACACCCACCCACATCGATAGCTGCGCTAAACAGCCTGGCTCAAGGTCAGCGCTTTCTGATCTGCGAAACACAAGCGCCCAGCGGGCTGGAGCTGCCGGAGGAAGAAAAACAAGCTTCTCAATGAGTTCCTTATGTTCACAAACACCACACTGCGCGGTTCGAGTTCCACCACTCCGCCAATCTTCCAACGCCACGGACAATGCGCGGACCATATTTGCACCGCAATGAGGACACTGAACCCGATACCCGCCAACACGATTGCCGTAGAGAACAGGTCGCTCAGGTCGGTCCAAATGCATGCGAGCAAAGCCACCCCGAATCCATTCATTCGCGTGAGGGCCCGCGTGCATGTCACTATCGACAAGCCCAGACTCCACCGAGTGTCCCAACAAATCCGCCCGCCCGTTCTCCCCTAAAACATGTTCCGGGTCTTCCGGAAGCACCACCAGGGATATGATATGGCTCGCATGTGGCACATTGGCTCCAATCAGAACTTCCATGTACGCTGAAACGAGACAACTGCCCAACTCCAAAATCTGAGATCCACACAAAAGACGATGGCTACACGGAATAAAACGCGGAGAGTATTTCGAAAAGGCAGGGAACTCCTGCGTTCTCTGCGCTCAAAGAAGGAACCACAATCGACGGAGCCCATCCTTCTTACCATTCAAGAGCAGACCATTGAAGTGGCGTACGGAAACACACTCTTGGCCTGCGCCCTACAAGCCGACATCGACTTAGACCACTACTGCGGCGGGACGTGTTCCTGTAGTACATGCCGAATCGAAGTTATCCAGGGTGCTGAAAATCTGTCACCCAGCAGGCCAGACGAACAACTTGTCTTGGGCCCAGATGCAGAAGACCGGGGTGACCGGCTCGCATGCCAGGCCAGAATTTTGGGTCCTGCCACCATTCGAATCCCCGAGTTTTTCGGCGTGTGATCGCGATAGGTTGGGGAGCACCTGAATTTGAGGCTACCCTACCAATCAGGAACGCTTGCTATGGGTGTACACAACGCCTCCTCCAAACTCCCACTCAAGGGACGCCTCCCCGAAAGCCTTGGGCTTTCTCTTGGGGTACACGCACTGCTGTTTCTTGTGCCGACAGGGGTCATGATGGGCCACACAGCGCAGGAACCCCAAACCAGCAAGCAGGTTTTCCTAATCGAGGCCCAGCAGTTCGCGAATAGCCCACCCCCCGCACTTCCAACACCACCCCAAGCACACTCAACTATCAACGACCACGACTCCGAAACGTCGAAAACCTCCAGTGATTCGGAGCCAGAGCACAATACCGACCTCCGACATGACGATCCGATCGAACACCTCTCTTCACTGGAAGTACCCAGTTCTCCCACTGAGTCTCCCCCTCCCGAATCATTCGACAAAGCCACCCCGCCCAAAACCCCCAGCGCGGAATCCACAGTCAGCTCTACTTCCAACGAAACAAACCCACTTGAGAGCGCTTCACAAGCCAAGAAGAAAAAGGAACCCGAGCCCCTCACTACGCAGCCAGCCTTCGATGAAACAGAAAAGGCAGTACTTGAAGCCACCACGAAAAAGCACCAGATAGCGCTCGACAACCCACCGCCAGCAACCCTGGTCATTCCGCTCAAGAAGCCAGAAACGAAAGCAGAAAAGAAGCCCGAAATTCCAGACCGGCATGAATTTGCGCGGGCCCGCAGTGATACCGAAGAAATGACCCCAAAAGAGACGGCACGCATCTCAGACAAGGACATGTTCGCGGAGAAAGAACAACGCGCCCCAGTCGCATCTACTGCCGAAGGATCTGCCGAGCTCGGCGTTAACGCAGAAGCAGCCAAGGCTGGGCGACCCTCTACACCTGGCTCCCCTCCATCCGGGCAACGGGGAGACAAAGGCGAGCAGAACCACACAAGCACGGTAGCCACCGATACGCCGGCTGACGATACAGAAACCGTCGAAGCCAAGGGCCGTAGTGCTTTGGGCAATCCCGACGAGAACGCAGGAGCACCCCAAAGCGACACAATCGAAGACGAGAAGCCCACAACCACTGGATCCAAGACACAACAAGCCATCGACGCAAAGGCGTCTCAACAGGCGCAAAAGTCCACGCCTGGTCAGCAGGTCAAAGATGGTTTTCTGGCCACGGAATCGCCGACTGGAGACATCAGTCTCCTTTTAGCCGCCAGAAAACACTCTCGCACACAAACCGAAACCAAGGCACAAGCGGCACAAACCGGCTCGGTCTTTTCCCCTGGAGACACCCAACAAGCGCCTACGCCTCAGGCCAAAATCGACACGCAACAGCTGTTGACTGACAAGAAAAACCGCCCAACCGACGACTCCACATCCACCAAGGCTCTTCAACTCTCCCCCCAGGGTGACGGAATGGCTGAAGTCGGCGATGCCGACAACGACATCCCCTATTCGAGCACCTATCGAGCCGGAAAGACGTATGGCGCCGCACGACTTCCCTCACCTGGACGCCGAGCCAAAAGCGCGACAGCCCCCCTGACCGTCGCACCCGATCACATCGCTATTGGCCCCAGTACACAAGTCAATGCACGTCGAACACCACTCGGCGAATATGTTGCACAAATTGAGGATGAAATCCGAGACACATGGGTCTTACCGCTAGAATTACGAGCGATGGGGGTTCAAGGAAACGTAGAGGTCATCTTCACCGTCAACCGCAGAGGACGGGTCATTCAGAAAACGATTTCCCGCCACTCGGGAAACACCGCGCTCGATAGTGCTGCTTTAGACGCCGTCCCTCCTCGCCTTCAACGGATTCCTCGTGCGCTTGGCCAACGACAAATCAGCTTCTCCTACCTCTTCCGAACCACTGATACGATCATTGCAGGATCCCGTTAGTGCGCTTTTACAACTTGGTCCTTGCACTCTGCCCTTCTGCAAATCACACTTAAAATGACATCGGCACGGGCACTCTAAAGGCGAACGCATGCAGAACACTCACAGACGAAAGCCAAAGAAAAAGGCATTTTTTCGCTGGCTTGCTCTGTCTGCACTGTTCAATTTAGCCATCTGGGTCGGCATGGAACAGATTCTGGAAACCCCCGCTTCCACACGGGATCCCGGCCAGCCTTTTGAATTGGTCTTTTTAGACCCTCCCAAGGAAGCCAAGCAGGAAAAGA
>Ga0163179_10002537_pt1 | contig 12667 bp, 10 predicted proteins | sample AtlANTMetagenome_FD_109643 | JGI IMG/M metagenome (GOLD analysis project Ga0163179, IMG submission 109643) | Marine eukaryotic phytoplankton communities from the Atlantic Ocean - Atlantic ANT 2 Metagenome | ecosystem: Environmental > Aquatic > Marine > Oceanic | place: North Atlantic Ocean...
CCTCGTACTGCAAAAGATATTGCACAAGAGATTAGACAAAAAGGTTTAACAGATCCAAATGCAATACAAATGAAAATTTATGATATGGATGATGATATTGTAAGTTATGTAAACATTGATGATCTTGAGGATAAGATTGATGCAATTAAAACACTTATGAAACAAGGCGATGCTGATGGTCATGACATTGTTCAAACTGCAGAATTTGGTGTTGGTGATACAGTACCAAGAGAAGAACTTATGCGAGACATTAAATATGCAATCAAACAAGATCATCCAGACCTATATGACAAACTGTTTATGTATGGCATTGGCGAGTCACAAGAAATTAAAGAAGGAAGTATTAACGAAGGAACTATGACCAATGATGTTGACTCAGATGCATTTATGAACTTTCTTCAAACAAAACATTTAGCAGTTGGTCCAGATCCGTTTGCAAATGCCGACGGAGAAGACTATGGCGAAGAAGAAATGGTAGCACTTATGAAACAAGGTGCAGAAGATAAAGTTGGTGCATTCTTCTTTGATGATGAACTATGGGACGACCTGCATGTATTAAGAACAGAGCAAGGTGCAGATGCAAATGCTATGCCATTAATTATAAAGAGAGCTAAAGAGTTATTTGTTGATGAATCAGTTCAAGAAGAAAAGTCTCCTCGTACTGCAAAAGATATTGCACAAGAGATTAGACAAAAAGAATTAGAACTACAGAAGCTATACAAAAAAGCAACTGTTAAGGATTTAGAAGGTGCTAAAGACTTAATGAAGAGAACTAAATCATTAGACCGTATTAACATTGGTGAAAGCTACGAAGGTGCTACAGCAGAAGAAGTAGCTGGAGCAATTAAACACCGTATGTTTGTTAGCGGTAAAATGGAAGACGTACTTGAGATGGGTAAAGGCCCAGAAGAAATAATGGCCGCTATTGAGGATGTTGCAGAATGGCATGAAGGTGCAGAAGAGCTAGGCTCTAGCGATATTAGTATTATGTGTAAGGAAGTTATGAGCCAATTAGGTGTACAGCAAGAAGCATATATTGATGATGTTCAAATGGATGCAATTTACGAAGCCGCAGATATTAAGCCAAAGTTAACATACGAAGACATTACTAGAGAATTAGAAGAAGGTCAAGTAGTTGATATGGATATGGCACAAGAAATTATGATGATAGGCGATAACGACGGAGACTTATATAATCAACAGTATCTCCCAATCATTAAAAACTTAATGCGTAAACGTGCTAAAGGAATATACGAACCAGAGAAGGCTGTTAAGTTATGGCGTTATTGGGTTGACAATGTTGTAAAGAAACACGCCAAAGATTTAGGAGTTCGTTCTTCTATACAAATTAGCGGAGCCACTCGCAACGAGGTTGCTAAAGAAAAAGAAGAACAAGAACGTACTGAAATGGATTTAGGCAACTGGGATAATAATAAGTCAGCAGGAACTGCTAAAGAATCAGCAGAACAAGTTAACGAAGCAGAAGCATATAAATCACTAGAAGATGTTTACCCAGCAGGTCCAACAGAGATTTGGTATTGGAAATCAGATAACGGTAGAGACTTTATGATGGGCATGAAATGGTTAGCCGATCGAGGAGTAGAAGTTACTAAAGCCTCATTGCAAGATACACATGTAAAGATTGGTACTATTGCAGAAACTAATCCAGAAAAAGTTTATATGATGATGCAAGGCGAAAACTGGTCACCAGAAGGAGAAGCAAGAGAGCTTATTAGTAAGTCTGGTACAGGACATACTAGTATGAGTGTTGGAGATATTCTTGTAATTGGTGGTAAGCTACAAATGGTAGACAGGTTCGGATTTGTTAATCCAGAGGACGAAAAAGAAGTTTCTATGGCGGAGAGTACACTTTACTCTCCAGAAAAAACAGCCGCACTAATAACAGATAAGATCTTTGAGGAGACTAAAAATGCAAAGTAATGATTTCAATAAAATGTATGCTAAAATAAGAGATCTTAATGATGATACTATTTTAGATGAAGGTGCTTGGTCAGACCTATGGCACGGTAGCAGAAAAGAGAAGAAAGCAGATCAAGCAACTAAAGATGCTTATGATGCATATAGATTAGAAAAGGTTACTAAAAAGTTTGAGAAAGACGGACTGTCTCCTGAAGATGCTCGCAAGTATGCATACCGTAAAGTATACGGCGCCCCAGTTGAAGAAAATAGAATGGGCTTCAAAGACTTAGATAAACTAGGCAGAGAGAATGCAAGTAAGGTTGACCAAGAGTGCAGACGCAGAGGTAGTGCTGACATGGAGCCAGGAGACGCTGATCAACTACGTTACAAAGTAGCAAAAGAAATGGGATTAGTAGAATACGACGAAGATGCAGTTGATAAAGAAATTAAAAAAGATCCTAGAATCAAAGGCAAAGAAGCAAAAATGATTAAATCTTTGCTAAAAGGTCGTAAGAAAGATTCAAAGGATAAAACAGAATCAGCCGGCATTCTTGAAGGTACATGGGCAATTCCAGATACAGAAGAAGCAGTTTCTGATATTGAAGAATTAATGAAAGAGCCTCTTTTACTAGGACCAGGTGGCGAAGATGCAACAAATGCTATTGGCGGTGCAATTGGTGATGACGGGTTATTTGATGACTTAGGCGATGCAGGCGATGAAGATCCAAATGCAGACGCTAGACCAATTATAGCAGATTGGATCATAGATAACATTAGGTCTTATCCAGGTATGCCAGCAGATTTAGCAAGTAAACTAGTAGCTATTGCTAAACGTGGAAATACAGATGCAAAGCCTCAAATGGAACTACCATTTGAGGAAGCAGACAGAGGTGATGGACATGATATTAATCTATTAAAAGCAGTAGCAAAACAGTTTGCACAAGATGCTGAAAGTGGCGATTATACTGCAATAGATGATTTATTAAAGAATGTGCCAGAAGCTCAATTAAAAGGTTTCCTAAGTGAACTTGAGAGCATGGAAGCATTACAGTCAAAAGCAGGTATGGCAGAAACTAACATATCTAAAATAATTTCTCATATAAAAGGAATGGAGCCTCAACATGATATTACAGAACGCGGAATGTCAGATGTACATATTGATGCTCAAGAAATGGATAGAGAATCTTTTGTTGAGAAATATCCAACAATGGGTGATATGTGGGACGAAGTACATGCAGAGATGAATGAAGACTTTGACAAAGATCATCCTGACTTTCCTAAAGCACAGGCTTGGACTAATGAAAAAGATATTGTAAAAGGTATAATTGCAAAGCACCCAGAAGCCGCAAAGACACTTGAAAGAGATGGTGATGTATTTTCTATTTACGACACAGACTTATATTTAGATCTGTTTGATCACTTTGCAGAGGAAATGCCTTATGGAACACAAAAAGGTAGAGACGGTGATCCAGTAGAGTGGATGAATGATCAATTAGACAATATGGGAATATTAGAATCTGCTCCTATGTCAGAAGGTAAACAAAAGCCATATGTTTCTTCTTACCAAGGTTCTTGGATGGTAATGAATAGCGATGGTGAGGTTGTTACCCAGTTTAAAGATAAAGAAGAAGCATTTGATTACTTGGAGCAATACTATAACGATCTAATTCTTGAAAGCACAAGCGGTCAAAAATTTTATGGTAGAGGTAGTAAAACATATTTCCATAAAATAAATAAGGAATTTAAAATTGTTCCTGAAGGGTATAAGAAGACTAAGAACGGAATGATTACGAAAGTAATTAAGTAAGGATCCTCATATATGGCATTTTGCAGGTTACCCTGGCAGGGATTAATGATCACTCCGTTAGGTGACTTTAGACTTTGTGCATTAACTAACGGGCTAAATTATAATCAGGGCATGTCAACAGACGAAGATGGCAAGCTCATGAACATCATGACCCATTCCCCAAATGAAGGTTTAAACGGAAAGTGGCATCGTGAGGTAAGAATGAACGATGTTAAAACTGATGGCTCTTGGCATGACATATGTAGTTGTTGTAGAGATAGAGAGATTGCTACCGGCAGTGATATTAAACATATTGCCGCAAGTAGAAGACAAAGTATGGAACGTAGAAATCCTAGCACACATATTGTTGATGGTAACTCTTATAAAGATGTTAAGATGGATGAGAATGGTTATGTTGATTGGATGCCAACCACATTAGATATTAGGTTTGGAAATTTATGTAATATGGCATGTGTACAATGTGGTCCTAACTATAGTAATAAATGGTATGAAGACTGGGTTGGGTTTTATGGTGAAAATGCTCCTTGGGGATTTGGAAGAAGCAGACAACGTCTATCAAGAAATGAACATAATAAACTTGTCAATAAGCAAGAAGTAAAATGGTGGGAATCAGATATATGGTGGGAAAAGTTTGACCAGATGCTTCCTACATTAGAACACATATATCTTACTGGCGGAGAGCCTATGATTGTCCCTGCACATGATGAGATGCTTGACCGTATTATTGCCTCGGGTCGTGCTAAAGATGTTTACTTAGACTACGATACTAACCTAAGTGTTATTAATACTAAGTTAGCAAAACGTTGGGATCACTTTAAGCATGTAGAGATTGCTGGTAGTATTGATGCAAGTGAAGACAATTATGAATTTGTAAGACATGGTGGCAAGTGGGAAACATTTGATAGAAATGTTACTCGCATTAAAGAGTTTGAACAAAACGGAGTTGTTAGACTTTACAGATTAACTTCTTGTATGCAACCTACAACTATATTTTCAATACTACAAACTGAACAATATTGTATGAATAAAGGAATTCCTTTCCAGATTAGATTTGTTGACAGTCCAAAAATGCATAGTATTATGAGTTTACCTAAATCTGCTAAAGAAGAAATTATTGAGATATATAGTAAAGTAGATACTGTTACTTCTAGGCTTGTTGTTGAATGGACAGCAGATCATTTAGATGAGAAATACGAAAGCCCAGAAGATGTTAAGAGGTATGTAAGAATAATGAATTATCTTGATACTTCAAGAGGTACCGACTGGAAAGTACAAACTAAAGGTACCTGGGAATTAATAAGTAAACATTGTGAATTAGGAGAATTAAAATAATGGCAGACGCAAAAGACATCAGTTTAGCAACATTAAAGAAATGTTTGCCTAAAGCTAAAGAAGCTAATCTTATTAAATTTATAGAAGGTATTAACGAAACTTTTGATACATTTGAAATGATTAATCCAGAACGTCAAGCAATGTTCTTGGCACAAACTGCACACGAATCAGGAAACTTTAGATATACAGAAGAGAATCTAAACTACAGTGGCTCTGCTTTAAGACGAGTATGGCCTAGACATTATCCAACTAAAGAAATTGCTGATCTATATCACCGCAACAAAGAAATGATTGGAAACCGTAGTTACGGAGGACGAATGGGTAACGGAGACGAAGCTAGTGGTGAAGGATGGAAATTTAGAGGTAGAGGGATTATACAGTTAACTGGTAAAAATAATTACCGTGCATGTAGTGAAGCATTAGGAATTGATCTACTAGAAAATCCAGACATAGCAAAAGACAATCCAGTAGCCGTACTAAGTGCTGGTTGGTTTTGGGAAACTCGCAGACTTAATAGATGGTGCGATAAAGGTGATGTTAAAAAAGTTACTCGTCTTATTAATGGCGGAACTAATGGATTAAAAGATAGAGAAAATCACTATAATCATATACTTCATGTTCTGTCTTAATTCATGCAACATACTAGGAAACGTAACAAGCCTCCTAAAGCAAAATGGATAGCTGATAAAGAATCGGCTTTTGAAAAGTTGCCTGAAAAGGATCTTGGCAAGAAAACAACCCCAATAAATTTTTATTGTGACGAGATTGGCTTTCCGTTGGATCACAAACATTGTTTAAGTAGGTGGTCCTACCAACATGTACTAAACTTAACAGGTACACTTGATGAATACCACTTTACAAAAAATCCATTAATAGATCATATTGCATTATTAAGTCTTAATAGAGAAGTAAACGTTAAACTGTTTGAGGAAGGTTTATCTAGTACAGGTTCTAATGTAATTGTTATAGGACTAATGGGCGGATGGACCACTTATAAACTTGATGCAATTACAACATGGTTAACTGATGATTCTCGTAAAAGTTTTTGGAATGATGAAAACTGTCAAATAGTTTTAGATTATAGTCAAGAAGGATTTGACGAGTACTTTGGTTCTATTCATAACTGGGTAAACGAACACAGTTTACATAACAGAGTTACATTAGTATCTGGTTCTTATAATTGTAAAAAAGTTTTATCTAATTGGGAACATATGGTTTCTAGACAAAATAATTTCAATATAGTATGGTATGGGTTTTTTGCAGAATGGATTAGTAACAGAGTTGAAAGCATACCAGAACCTGTTAGTTATATTGCAGGTAACAAACGCCTTATGTGTCTCAATCGTAGACCTCACCCACATAGAATGGTATTAGCCTCGATGCTAGAAAAAGAGAACTTAATTGAAAAAATAGAAATAAGTTTTCCTAAGCATATGTCTGAAGATGGCCCTTACGCAACAGCCGGACATGAGAATGTACGTTTGTTTTGGGATCGGTGTGTTGACTACCAGAACGGATTTATTGATCATTTAGTAGAACCTTTTAATAACTTATTTAAGAAGCTACCTTTAATAGCAGATACAGAAGACTTTGCTACTAATCATGCTACGGATTTTAACATTGATTTATATAAAAACTTTCCAATTAATATTGTAACAGAAACATTATTTTTTACACAAAATGTTTTTCCTAGCGAAAAGTTATGGAAGCCAATGGCACAAGGACAAATATTTTTAGTAATGGGTGCTAAAGACTTTTTACCTTCCTTACGTTCTATGGGATTTAAAACTTTCTCACCTTTTATTAATGAGGAGTACGATACTATTATAGATCATTTAGAACGTGCAGAAGTACTAGTTCAAGAAATTAAAAGAATAATTGAGTTACCAGAAAAGGAATTTAAAGAGATTATAGATAACTGTAGCGAAGCGATCAAACATAACCAAAAACTAATCTTAAATAACAGCGAAGTTAAACGACTAACTTCAAAGAATGTTATTGATTGTTTTGAGAGTTTATGAGAGAGTCTAAGAAGAGAACATTAGTAAAAACACTAATATATAGACTATTCGTAATATTAACTGTATGGCTCATGTTAGTTGTAATGGGCCAAGAAGCAGACGAATCCCTTGGAGTATCAATTATTGCAAATATAGGCTGGACTATTGCTTATTATTTTTATGACAGATTATGGTTAAGAATAAAGTGGGGTATGAACGAATGAAAGTTGGATTTATTGGATTAGGTAAACTAGGAATGCCGTGTGCTGAAGTAATGGCTGACCATTATGATGTTACTGGTTATGATATTGAAAAAGTTTACTCAGAAAAAGTAAAAATAAAATCTAGTATTGCTGAGGCTGTCAAAGATAGAGATATTATATTTGTTGCTGTTCCTACTCCGCACGACCCTGCTTATGGAGGAAGTACACCAATAGCAGATAAAGAACCAAAAGATTTTAATTATAATATTGTAAAAGTAGCATTAGATGGTATTGACGGTCATGTTAACAGAAACCAGTTAGTGGTTCTTATTAGTACAGTTCTGCCAGGAACAGTAAGGGATAAATTAGTTGGCCATATCAAAAATGCTCGTTTTATATACAACCCTTACTTAATTGCTATGGGTAGTGTAGCATGGGATATGGTTAATCCTGAATGTCTAATTATTGGAACTGAAGATGGAACAGAAACAGGTGATGCTAAAATACTTGTTGATTTTTATAAGCCATTGTTAGAAAATAATCCAGAAATTAATATTGGCACATGGGACGAAGCTGAAGCAATTAAAGTTTTTTATAATACGTTTATTTCAGTTAAGATTGGTTTAGTTAATATGATACAAGACGTTGCTGAAGCAAATGGAAATATTAATGTTGATGTTGTTACTGATGCATTAAAGAAAGCAACTCAACGTATTGTTGGACCAAAGTATATGACTGCCGGAATGGGAGATGGCGGTGCTTGTCATCCTAGAGATAATATTGCATTACGTTTTCTTGCAAAGAAACTAGACTTAGGTTATGATTTGTTTCATTCTATTATGCACTCAAGAGATATGCAGGCAAAAAAGATGGCAGAACGTTTAGTTGAGTTGTCATTAGAATATAAACTACCTATTGTTATACATGGCCGTGCATATAAGCCACAAGTAGAATATACTGTTGGTAGCTATAGTGAGCTAGTTGCACAATATGCCGCAAACGAGTTAAATGAAGTACATTATGTTGATCCTTTAACAGGAGATGATTTGCCTAAGAAAAATATGAAAGCAGTTATATTACTAGCACATAACGAACAAGTAACATATGCTGGTACTGGTGTAACTGCAAAAAATTCAGGATATTACTTTAAGTTTGCCAAAGGCAGTATAATTGTTGACCCGTGGAGAACAACAAAAGAGATTCCTGGGTGTGCAGTTATACATTATGGCAACCCTAGAAAGAAATGGTCTGCTCAAAGTCAAAAGAAGAAATTTCTTGGTCTGTTTTAAGAAGTAATAACAGTAAAGCCATTCTAATATATAAACCATTTTCCATTTGCTCAAAGTATTTTGCTCTAGGATCTTTGTCAAACCAAATAGGTATTTCTTCATTTCTAGGAAAAGGATGCATAACGATTGCTTCTGCTGGTATGTGATGTATATGCTCTTTCTTCATACTATAACTACCACTGCTTCCTCGTTCCTTTTGTACCCTAGTTAGATAGTAAACATCACTCTCTGGCCATATACTTTTGTCGTATGTGTCTACAAAATGTTTTTGACAATTAGGTAATGCTTTATCTAAACTATGTACAGTTCTACCATTTTTAATATCTCCAACAAAAGTAATAGTAAGATTTTCAATCCTACCAAACTTTTTGTAAATTGTATATAAATCTAATAGTGTTTGTGTAGGATGCTCTCCGTTTCCGTCTCCAGCATTTATTATAGGAACAGTACTTACTTGTGATGCTATTAATGCATCTCCTGCTTTCTTACTTCTTAATACAATTAAATCACAGTAGTTAGACATTGTAATAATTGTATCTTGTAAGTTTTCTCCTTTAGATACAGAACTATAATTTACATCATTAATTGGAATTACTTGTCCACCTAGTTTATACATTGCACTAGCAAATGAACTACTAGTTCTTGTACTTGGTTCATAAAAGAGATTTGTTATTATTCTATTCTTTAAAGAATCATTAAAACTATTAGGATTTGATTTAACTTTATTTGCTAATTCAAATATTGACAAAAAATCGTAGTTACTGAGCGTTACTAGGTGTTGCATGTAAATTCACAATCTGTTCCGGGTCACAATGTTTAGAGAGTAGTTCGTAAACGTCATGTAGTACGTCTCTCCACTTATGTTTTCTGCGTTCGTCAAGTATATCCATACATCTTATATATTCGTTTAGATGAAGGTATTGGTCTTCTAATTTGTCATCATCTATGTATTTTTCCATTAATCGGATTATTGAAGTTGTCCAATTTCTATATTTTCTTGCATGTTCGTATGTTCTATCAAACTCTTTATATTTTGCAATAATTTCTTCTTTAGCACCACGAGGTAGATATCTAAGGTCTAACCATTTAGGCCCTTCCAGGAATCTAAAATTTGATTTAATTTGATATTTTTCGCATAGCTCTACTACTCTAACTATAGCATAAGGACTTTGTATTCCTACACAACTACTAAGATACTCAATTTCTAATCCTGGATATTCTTTAACTAGTTCTAAGTTTTTAATAAATCTTTGCCAGTTTCCAGGGTTACGAATTAATGTATACCTTTCTTCGGTGTCGTCAACACTTATGCACAAGAAGACTTGTTTAAATTTAGTTAACTTATCTAGTAGTCTTTTATTAATAATAGTTAAGTTAGTATCAAATCTTAATGTCATTTCTTTTGCTGTATCGGCTTCAATTAACTTATCTAATGTTTGTTCTAGCTCAGGTACAACAAAAGGTTCGCCTCCAGTAAAATATATGTGTCTAAGTCTAGGAATAATTGCTTCAAACTTATCTCTCCAAACTTGAGTTTGCCACCACTTCTCAGAATTTGCAATGTCTGTTTTACCTTGTTCATTTGGAAGTAAGTAAAAAGTTTTATACTTTCCTAACTTAAATATTGGTTCGCCATCATAGTAATCAAATGCAATCCAGTCATCATACCACATGCTACTATGTTGAGGACTACACATGACACATCTCATGTTGCATAAGTTACCGAACCGGATATGCAAGTTTACAACTCTAGATGTAGTTGTTCCATCCGGAGCCATATATTTGTGTGCTTCGCTCGGGACAACATATCCTTTAGTACGTTGTGCAGTACCAATTGCAACTCTTACACGTTTACTAATACCTCGTTCTCTTAACTGTTTTCCGTAACGGCTACTTACTGTTCCTTTAGTAGCCTCTTCTGACTCGTAACAGTTACGACACCTTAAAGGTTTTTCATTTCTAGATAGTTGTAGTCTGTGATCTTTATGTGTTTTACTATTTAAAGCCTCATCGAAGTCATGTGTCATTACATTCATAACTTGGTCGTCTTCATCTCTAGCCATACCAAATGTTTCGTCATAGTTTGCTAAACAGCAGATACTAAAATCTCCGTTTGACGATATCTCAAGTTGACTCCAAGGCTCCGAACAAAAACTATCTTTGTGAAAGTTATAAGGGCTAGGTTTATAATCCATATATTTGTTTTCTCATTTTATACTAAGCTCTGTACTAGAGTATTTACCGATACAATGCTAGTTATGCTACTAATACCTTTACCAGCAAAAACATGTCCTGTTGTTCCTGTTGTAATACCAGCATGTAAACTAAAAGTATTGTTGTCGTTATCTTTACCTTTGTATTCTGAAAATATTAATGCATTTTGATCTGCACCTTCTGTTTTTAGTTGTCCTAATGTTTCTGCATTTTTATTTACTAATTGATTTTTTGCTTCAATACTTAAAGGACTCTCTTCTGTAGCGGCAAATAATGTTCCAATACCTACATAGTCTGCTCCTAATTTTATCATAGAATCAATATCAGACTTTGTGCCAATGCCGCCAACTGCTATAATATCAATACCCCCGTAGTATTCTCTAGCATAGTTTATAGCAAACTCTATTCCTTTCTCGTCACCTTGTCTTCCTGCACCATCGGGACCTTTAATACCTAATGCATCTACTTGTCTACTGCCTGCCCACCTAGCATACCTTGAAATATCAGTTGGCACTGAAACAACCTTTAGTATTAACTTAATACCAGAGTCTTGCATTTTACTTTGATGATTAGTTACTACCTGTTCATTGCTTCTAAACAATTTATCAACTTGTATTAACTCTACGTGACTAACTTTTTCTTCTATTAATAAACTACACATAGGAGACTCTTCGTCTATCATAAATTGTGTATCAATGCTTATTATAAGATCCTGTCCAGGACATTGTTCATAAAATTGTTGTATGTTTTTTCTTAACCAGTTATAATCTAACTTACCTGGCCCTGTGTAATAGTTAAAGGCACTAATACTAGGTACTGCACCAGCCTTACTTGTTGCAATAGCTAATTCTAGATTTGATACTCGATTCATAGCCATTGCTACTATAGGATATTTAGAAGTGAATAGCAATTTGATCTCCGATAAATACTACTATTACTTATTAAGGAGTATTTACATGTTGCATCCGTATCCAAGACCAGACGAACGTATAGTTATAGTTTCTGGAGGATTTGATCCATTACATTCTGGGCACTTAAAACTATTCAAAGGAGCAAAAGATTTAGGAGAGTACCTACTAGTTGGCGTAAACTCGGACCAATGGTTAGGAGTAAAAAAAGGAAAAAACTTTCAAAATATAAATGAAAGATTAGATATTATAAATTCTTTAGAGATGGTTAACATGGCTATGGAGTTTGACGATAGCGACGGAACAGCATGTAATCTAATAGACCATGTAAAGAAAACCTTTCCATCTAATAAAATTATATTTGCTAACGGTGGTGACCGTACCTCCGAGAATGTACCCGAAGCCGAAATAGTTAATATTGAATTTGCTTGGGGAATTGGCGGAGATAAAAAAACTAATTCTAGTAGCGAACTATTATATAGATGGGGAAAACATAATTTAAAAACAGAACACCGTCCTTGGGGTTCTTGGGCAGTACATAGAGATCTACAAACAACTAAGGTTAAAGAATTAGTTGTTGAACCACATAAAAGTTTGTCTATGCAATCTCATTCTAAGAGAGCAGAGCATTGGTTTATAGCAGAAGGCGAAGCAACAGTTTACACTTTAGACAAACAAATCAAGTCTCCAGAGCATAAAGGAGTCTATCCCTTACATACTACTGTTAGTATCAAAAAAAGTGAATGGCACATGCTTTGTAATGAAACTGATAATGTTCTTAGGATCATTGAGATACAATACGGTGATGCTTGTTTAGAAAATGACATAGTTCGGATAAATGTTTAAAAATAACTCTTGACCTTTGTTGTAAAGTGTAGTATATTAACACTTGTAAATGACAAACCTATAAGGAGATCAAATGTTTACCCCAGAGCAAATTGCTAAATTGAAGTCCGTCATTCAGGATGGAGTACAAATCAAACGTGAAGTAGAG
>Ga0163179_10002538_pt1 | contig 12665 bp, 8 predicted proteins | sample AtlANTMetagenome_FD_109643 | JGI IMG/M metagenome (GOLD analysis project Ga0163179, IMG submission 109643) | Marine eukaryotic phytoplankton communities from the Atlantic Ocean - Atlantic ANT 2 Metagenome | ecosystem: Environmental > Aquatic > Marine > Oceanic | place: North Atlantic Ocean...
CGATCTCACGATTCTCCGCTACGTGATCCCTGCTGTTTCTCCTGCTGCGCCTCGACCTCTGCCCGGAAGGAAACGATCTCCGAACTGGAACGTGCATCGACTATGAGATTAACCACCTCGATTCCCGTGCGTTGCAATCGATAAAGCACCCGCTTTGCCTTCCCCAGCATGGTGAGATAAAAGATATAGGCACAGGTCGCGATGCAGAGCCCTGCTGCAGTTGTCACCAGACTCTGGAAAATCCCCTCGGCAAGACTGGCGTAAGCAATCTCTCCCTCAGCCTCATTCACTTCCGTAAACACGTCCATCAATCCAAGCGCAGTTCCAAGCAATCCGGCCAGAGGGGCAATCAGGGCAATTCCGAGCAGCGCCCGCAAATTCTTCTCAATTCTGGGCACCTCAATGCACACTGCCTCATCCGCCACCGCACTCAGATCCTTACGCTCCATGTGATGCCGAATCAGCACGCTGTGCGCTACCCGGCCCACAGGCCCTGGCAGCCGATCGGACTCCTGGATTGCTTCCGCAAATGCCTTTCGTCGCAAGTGGTTCGAAATACCCAGGAGAAAATCAGCAACGTTGACGCGAACACTGTGAAAATAGAGGAAGCGCTCAATAATGTAGACAATTGCGAGAAACGCGAGGATCGCCTGTAGCCAGAGAACTGGCCCCCCATACTGCAAAAGGTCCGACATCGCACTAAAGTCTAACGTGATCAATCTGGATTGGCCAGATGTTCCGCACTAATCATACAATTCTCTTATCAAGACGTCGGGCATTGCCCTTGACCCCATTCTCAGCTGCCTCTACCTAGCACAATGTCATTTGCGGAGCTTGGGCTCTCGGAAGAGGTCTTGAAGGCCATTGAAGAGTCCGGTTATACAAATCCCACTCCGATTCAGGAACAGGCGATCCCGCTCGTCCTTGCAGATCGTGATGTCATTGGCGCCTCGCAGACCGGCACTGGAAAGACTGCCGCCTTTGCCCTGCCCGTTCTCAGCAAGCTTACCCCCTTGGGAAGACCTCAGTGCCTTGTTCTGGAACCTACCCGCGAACTTGCCTACCAGGTAGCAGAGTCGTTCGAGCATTACGGCAAACATACTGATTTCCGGGTAGCCCTCCTGCACGGTGGAGTTGGTTACGGCCAGCAAGTTGAACAACTTGAAAGGGGCGCTGATGTTGTGGTCGCTACTCCGGGACGCCTTATTGACCTGTTCTACCGCGGCCCCATGAGGTTCAGTGAACTGAAGACGCTTATCCTGGACGAAGTCGACCGTATGCTGGACATGGGTTTTCTTCCCGACGTTCGCAAGATCGTCAACCTCTGCCCGTGGGATGAGCGCCAAACCCTTTTCTTTTCCGCTACCATGCCACCAGCAATCGAGACCTTTGCCCAGTGGTGTCTCAAGGATGCTGCAGAAGTCGAAATCGCCCGGCGAGCGATTCCCTCCACTGTAACGCACGCCTTTTATCCTGTCGCCATGAACCAGAGGGATGACTTGCTCCTCTCTCTTCTGGAAGGAACCGACTTCCACAGTGTCATGATCTTCACCCGGACGCGCAAGGAGGCTGACTCGGTTGCCTCCCTCCTCAAGCAAAAGGGCCACGAGAAAGTCACTGCAATGCATTCCGACATAAAGCAGACCGACCGGATGAAAGCGCTCAAGGGCTTCAAGGAAGGAACCTACGAGGTTCTCGTCGCCACCGATGTAGCTGCTCGCGGAATAGACATTTCCAATGTTACTCACGTAATCAATTACAGGGTTCCGGAGAATGCTGAAGATTATGTTCATCGTATCGGCCGAACCGGCCGGGCCGAGCAGGAGGGAGATGCCTTTACCCTTCTGACAGCCGACGAACTGGACTTTGCGACTTCCGTAGAGCGCTTCATCGATAAGAAAATCGAGCGGAAGAAACTCGACGGCTTCGACTATGCCTACACGGCACTCCTGGATGACAAGCCTGCCAGGCCAATCCGCCGACCCCGCCGACCTTCGGGACGGCGTCGTAAATAATCTTCTTCTCCTCCGGGATTCTTTAGGGTTCAGGAATCCTCCATTTGGCTCTAGGGTGAGGACTCAGCCATGCGCATCCTTGCCATCGATCCTGCCATCCGAAACACCGGCTTCGCCGTGGTGGAAGGTGATCACAAGTCGCATCACCCCCTCGTTTTTGATGTCATCTCCCTTCCTCGTGCTCTGCCCCAATCTGAGGCGTTGGCTGCAGTCCGAACAGGCCTCGGCAACATCATTGAAAAATGGGAACCGGACGAGGTAGCCGTAGAGGGCATCATTTACGTTCAATCTCACCGCACCGCTATTTCAATGGGGGCTGCCCGGGCCTCTGCCCTGATCGCGGCCGCTGACCATGGCCTGCCGGTGTATGAATATGCGCCCCGCAAAATAAAACAAGCTGTGGTAGGGAGGGGGTCCGCTGACAAACAGCAGGTGGCCTTCATGGTCCGCGCCATTCTTGGACTGAACGAAACTCCTCCTCACGACGCAGCAGACGCTCTCGCAATCGCCCTCGCCCACCTCTTTGCCTCTGATCCCCTGAAGCAGTCCGCACTTCCCAGAGCCCGGATCTAGGCATCGTTAATGACTTTCCCTATCGCCTCCACCGTATGATCGCCCAGTGGCTAGGATCCGATGTCCCCTATGAGGACGGACTGAAGCTTCAGGAGGAGCACGTCAGAAAAATCCAGTCAGGCGACGCCTCCGAGGCTCTTTTCCTGATGGAGCACTCTCCGGTTTACACTATCGGAAGAACCCGTGACCAGAGCAGCCTGGGACAGGCCCCCCACCTGCCCCACCCGGTATTTGAGATCAACCGTGGAGGACAGGCTACCTATCATGGACCGGGGCAACTCGTCGGTTATCCCATCCTCAATCTCAGGAAATACGGACGGGACCTCCATGCCTACCTCCGTCTCCTCGAGGAAGTTCTGGTCAACACCCTGTCCGACTTTGGCGTCGTGGCCCACACCCGGGAAGGTCTCACCGGAGTATGGGCTGAAGAGCGGAAAATCGCCAGCATAGGGGTCGGAGTACGCAAATGGATCACCATGCATGGTTTTGCCCTTAATGTCAGCCCCCTCTCTCTCCCTCCATTCCTAAATATCACCCCTTGCGGCATCGAGGGAGTCACTACCACTTGCCTCCATTACGAGTCGACTCAGCTCCCTGAGCCGAAAACAGTCGGTGACGTCATTCACCAACACCTAGTCGACAGGCTAGCCAGCCTCCGGGACGAATCATCGTCTTGAGTCGTGCAACTGCGCCATCCGGTCAAGGCGCTACACCATCACCCCGGGACCGAGGCGAATAGAATACGCGGATTTGTTCCCTCTCCTACTTGGCCTTGGCCGCCTTCTCCTCCTCAACCTTCTTGATCACCTCCTCCGCAATCCCCTTTGGCGCAGCCGTATAGTGAGAGAACTCCATGGAGAACTGTCCCCGCCCCGAGGTCATCGTCCTTAAGTCCCCGATATATCCAAACATCTCTCCCAGTGGCGCCTCCGCCTTGATCCGGATGCCGGTTGGGGCACGGTCCTGCGCATGAATCATGCCCCTCCTGCGATTCAAATCACCAATCACGTCGCCGACATTGTCCTCAGGTGTGAAGACATCCAGCTTCATAATTGGCTCCAGGAGCTGCGGACCGGCCTTGGGGATGGAATGCCGATAGGCAGCCTTGGCTGCCAGTTCGAAAGCCACCGCCGACGAGTCCACCGAGTGGTGTCCCCCATCCGAAAGAGTTACCTTGAAATCGAGGCAGGGGAATCCTGCCAGCACTCCCTTGTCGAATGATTTCCGGAATCCCTTCTCCACTGCAGGGATGAACTCCTTGGGCACATTTCCACCCACCACCTTGGACTCGAATTCGAACCCCGAACCCGGTTCCAGCGGCTCCAGCGTGAAATCGATCTTAGCATACTGCCCCGATCCTCCGCTCTGCTTCTTATGCGTATAGGAGTCGTCAATCTGCTTCGTGATGGTCTCGCGATAGGCAACCTGCGGGGCACCTACAACCGTTTCAACCCCATAGGTCCGCTTGAGAATGTCTACCTTGATATCAAGGTGCAACTCACCCATTCCCTTGAGCACGGTTTCACCACTATCCTGATCAGTCTCAACCCGGAAAGACGGATCTTCCTTCATCATCTTGGCAAGCGCCACTCCGAGTTTATCTGCCTGCCCCACCTCCGAAGGAGCAACTGCCATCGAGATCACGGGATCCGGAAAGACCATCGGCTCCAGGGTAGCCGGATTCTTTTCATCGCAAAGGGTGTGCCCCGTCTGGACGTTCTTGAGTCCCAGCAGGGCCACAATATCTCCGGCCTGCGCTTCCTCGAGTTCCTTCCGGTCATCAGCGTGCATCTCCACGATGCGCCCCACCCTCTCGGTTTTCCCAGTGAAGGTATTCAGGATCATTGTCCCCTTCTGCAGACGACCTGAATAAACCCGGGTAAAGGTCAGCGCCCCGTATTGGTCATCCATGATCTTGAAGGCCAGGGCGCGCAAGGGACGATCAGGGTCCACAACCGCAAATTCACCGGTCTCATTTCCGTCGATATCAACTTCTGGTTGAGGCGGAACCTCGGTTGGACTGGGCAGAAAGTCGACTACCGCATCGAGGACCAGCTGCACCCCCTTGTTCTTGAAGGCAGAACCACAGTATGTGGGGAAAAATGCCAGAGCGATGGTGCCCTTGCGGATGAGACGCTTGAGAGTCTCAACATCTGGCTCCTCTCCTTCCAGATACTTCTCCATCACCTCGTCATCCTGCTCCACCGCCATTTCAATCAACTCATTGCGGTATTCCTCTACCTTGTCCACCATGTCAGCTGGCGGATCCTCCAAGGTGTATTTCGTCGGATCCCCGGAATCATCCCAGATCCACGCTTTTCTGGTCAGGATGTCGACTACCCCCGTGAAATCATCTTCAACCCCGATGGGAAGCGTCATCACCATCGGCTTGGCGGCCAGCACATTCTTGATCTGGTCAACGACTCGGTAGAAATCGGCGCCAACCCGGTCCATCTTGTTAACCAGGATCAGACGTGCCACCTCCGATTCGTTGGCATAACGCCAGTTGGTTTCGGATTGAGGCTCTACTCCTCCCGAGCCACAAAACACCCCAACTCCGCCATCGAGGACCTTCAGGGAGCGATAAACCTCAATGGTAAAGTCCACGTGCCCCGGAGTATCAATGATGTTCAGTTGGTGGTCGTTCCAGAAGCAGGTCGTAGCCGCCGACTGAATCGTGATTCCACGCTCCTGCTCCTGCTCCATGAAATCCGTAGTGGCCGCACCATCATGCACCTCGCCGATCTGATGGATCTTCCCCGTGAGTTTGAGAATTCGCTCCGTGGTTGTGGTCTTGCCCGCATCTACGTGCGCAAAAATGCCAATGTTCCGGTATCTTGAAAGGTCCGCCATGGTTGAAAGTTGGGTTGGCTAAAACTTAGCAGGCGCCGTATCTGCCTCAAGTAACGTGAAAAGTCGAGGCTCTAGACACAGATTCATCCCGGAATCCCCGGAAATCCGAATTTTTTGCAGTTCTTCGGTTCCCGATATAACTTCAGATGGGCGAACTATACTGCATTCCTGTGCAATGCACCCATCCTCCATACGGGACTTCTCCTGCCCGGGAGGTCTTGGCCTGTAACCTGCTCAGCGCTTGTCTTCAGCAAACCGGAAGGGCTTCCCACCCACCAGGTCATCGCTGGTAAAGGTTGGACACCAGTAGCGCTCCACATGTTCAACAACCAGGTCGGTCCCCGTGAAATGATCCACGCCCGGTGGTCTCTGGGGATTGTACATGGTGTCCGTCATATCCCGCATCAGGGCCACATTTTTTCCAATCTTCACCATCTGCCGGATCCCAAAGGGACGTCCAAGCACACACATGTTAAGATGCACTCCACACAGGATGACATTGTCTATTTTTTTTGCCGTGAGCAGATTATAGGTTTCCTGTCCGTTATCCGTAATGGCATCTCCCTGGTGGATCTCTATGCCCTTGATCTGTCGGGTCCACGCTTCCCGGATCTCACACTTTGGCTCGGCACAACTACACCCCATATCCGAGTCATCGATTGGCAACACTCCCTCGAAAGCCGGATCAGGCCAGCACCACTTGGTTCCCCATCGATCCTTGTTACTCAATTTCACCGGGGCCTTCGCATAGGGTGCCTTCTGCGCATATCCCCGTTGCGGAGCGGACTTGTAGAAATTCACCACGCTGCTTGGGGCATGAATAATGAATACTCCCTTTGCCCGTGCCTTCTTGACCACCTCATTCAACGGTTGCGACATCTCTCCTACCCGGCGAGCTGCCGACTTGCACCAGTGATCATCCCACATATCGCATATGATCAACGCAGTCGCAGATGCCTTCCACTCGACCTTTCCTGAAATTTCCCTGGCCGGAGAATCCTTGGCCCTCGACCGCATCGTGAGAGTCAGCTTTTCATCCGCCATAAGCGATGCAGGAAGAACCAGAAGAAGGAGGAAGGAAAGCGCACGATTCACCGATATTTCCATGAATGAAAGTTAGAGAAGCAAGCATTACTTCGCAACGCCGAATCCTTCTCTGGGCAGCATATTGGCTGACCCCACCACTTATCAAGGGCCGGGACTACGAAAGAATCCCCTCGATCACCTTACCATGCACATCGGTTAAACTCTCCTTCCTTCCCTGATGAAAGTAGGTCAGCAGTTCGTGGTCCACTCCCATCAGATGTAGAATCGTAGCATGAATGTCATGCACGTGAACACGGTCAACCGCTGCTTCAAAACCAAATTCATCAGTCTCACCGTAGGAGATGCCCCCCTTTATTCCGGCACCAGCCATCCACATTGAGAACCCATACGGATTATGATTACGTCCCGGGGCGCCCTTTCCTTCGCTGAAGGGCATCCGCCCGAATTCTCCACCCCAGATCACGAGCGTCTCATCAAGAAGTCCTCTTTGCTCAAGGTCTCCCAGAAGGGCTGCAATCGGTTGGTCAATCTCAGCACCATGCTGTCCATGATTCTTTTCGATCGACTCATGCGCGTCCCAAGTCTCCTCCAGATGGCCTCCGCCAGAGTAGAGCTGCACGAAACGCACTCCTCGCTCTACAAGCCGCCGGGCTACCAGACAATTGCGACCAAACTCATCAGTGGGGCGTTTTCCCACCCCGTAAGCCTCCTTCATTTCTACCGATTCCTCATCAAGGTCAACCGCCTGGGGCGCCTCCGCCTGCATGCGATACGCCAGTTCATATGTCTGGATTCGTGCGGCAAGCTCACTCCCTCCGGGACGCTTCTCAAGATGAACTGCGTTGAGTTTACCGAGTAGATCAAGCTGGTTCCGCTGCCCCCCCCGGTCAAGATGACCAGGGCCGGCCAGGTCCAGAACCGGACTTCCAGCAGGACGGAACAAGGTCCCCTGGTAGGTAGCTGGCATGAATCCGCTGGACCAGTTGGGCTGTCCGCTGATCGGCCCACCCCTCTTATCGAGAATTACCACATGGGCCGGCAGACTGTCATTCTCCGAACCCAGCCCGTAAGACACCCAGGACCCCAGTGAGGGCCTTCCGATCAGCGGCATCCCGGTGTTCATCTGTACGAGTGCCGACCCATGGGCGTGACTATCAGCATGACAGGACCGGATAACGGCCAATTTGTCCGCATGCTCCCGCAAGCGTGGAAAGTAATCAGAAATCAGCAGTCCACTCTGCCCTCCCGGGTGGAACTCCCGCCAGTTGGGAGTCAGGAAGCCGACCCGGCGCCCTCCCGAATTGATATAATTTTTATCCGGCGGAAGCGCCTTGCCCGCATGCTTCTTCAACTCCGGCTTGTAATCGAAGGTATCCACCTGACTAGGCCCCCCATTCATCATGAGGAAGATACAGGCCTTGGCCTTGGCCGGAAAATGACCAGCCTTCGGAGCCAGGGGATCCGAAAGCGCGGACCCTGTCGCATGCTTCGCAAAAAATCCGGACCCGGCCAGGAGGGACGTAAGCGCTACCCCGGTAAAGCCTCCTCCCATCTCCCAGACGAACTCCCGTCTCGTCTGTCCGCAGGGGTAACCGCCTTGCTGTCTGCTAGTCAACATACAGAAACTCGTTGGTATTGAGGAGGACATGACAAACCGAAGCAAGCGCGCGCAACTCCGGACCGGGATCCCTGACGGATCCCCGGCTTGAAAAAGACACCGAATACTTTTCCGCAAGCAATCTTCCCACGCGCCGTAGTTCTGCTGCGCTCAACTGTCGATTGTATACCAGAATCTCTGCAATATCTCCGGTCCAGTATTCTCCATCAATGTTTCCCTGCTGGCCGATAACATATGAACCTTCCAGTTTTCGCCGCGACAAGGGGGACGGCCGGGAAGCGATGACTGAGCCATTATACAGGATCACGGTCCCTCTGCTGCCGGTGGAAGCGGCTAACACAAAGGCATCTCCCGGTTGCTCGATTGCTCCTTCACTGCGATAGTCGTCCGAAAAGCGCACGGCTCCCTTGCCTGTCAACCCAAGGAACAGCGAGGTTGTCGAATTTCCGGCGCTCCCATTCCAATTGGAGAAGATCCCCCGGTGAGAAACCAGCCCACTGCGGTCACTTGCCACTGCAATGATGGTATTGGCCTGCGAGTTCACCACCTCTCCTTCAAGAGGGAGGCACTCCCCTTCGCCACTGAAACGCAACGCCGAGCGCCCCGCGATCGCGTCTCTGACAAAGCGGGGACGGCGTCCGGACTCGTCCTGATGTGCGTGGTGCTGCTCCCCTGATTCATCCAGCCATCTTACGGCACGTCCTTTTGAATCCATCTTAAGGCCACGGTCTGCCGTAAGCCACAAGGCAAGACCCTGTCCCGGAATTCCCGAAGCATCAGGCTCACTCCCTTCCGCTCTCTGGAAACGTCCCTTTTGCTTGGCGTAGTGACTCAAGGCCATATCAAGCTCCACTCCTGCAGGATCCCGAGCCAGAACAAGTCTCCACGCCTCCTCGATGGCCTCCCGGCCATTCAACCCCCTCGCCGCGATCCGGTCGGCTAATCGCTCACTCCGATCATGCACAAACTGATTATTAAGCATCGCCAGGGCCTGAGGAGCCACCGTTGTAACATCACGTCGCCCACACGGCTTCTCGCTGTTTGGAAAGTCAAATGCAGTCATCAGCGGAAGCAAGAGGTGCCGTTTGCTCAACATGTAGACACTTCTCCGTTTCCGTTCCTGTGGAGGGGACTCCTTCCATGCCTTTGCCTTGCGGGAAAATCCCTCCAGTGCTTCCAGGGGCATTACAGGATAGAAGCTGGGACCACCCATCTTGAGGTTTAATTCCCCGGAAACAGCCAGCATGGAATCCCTCAATGCCTCCGCATCCATGCGCCGCCTGTTCTGCCTCCAGAGACTCATGTTGGCAGCGTCTCTCCTCGAATGGACCTCTTCCTCTGGGTGCAATGAAGATTGGCGATAGGTCTCCGAGAGGACTATCTTGCGGATAAGAGGCTTAATCTTCCATCCACTCTCCATGAATTCCGCCGCCAACCAGTCAAGAAGCTCCGGGTGACTCGGAGGAGCCGCCTTCCTTCCAAAATTATTGGGAGTTCGCACGATTCCATATCCAAAGAGAACCTGCCAGATCCGGTTTACCATTACCCGGGCCGTAAGAGGGTTGCGGCGATCAACAATGAACCCGGCCAGTTGCGCACGCCTCCGCGTTGTCTTCCACCCGGGACGAGGAGGATTCATGGGCACATCGAGAACTGGCGCAAGCGAAAGAAAACCCGGCGCCACAGCCTCTGCCTTCCGGTGAATCTCACCATTCTCCAACAGATGCAGGGCAGCAGGATCCTTCCTTATATCCGTCCATCCAAAAACCTCTTTTACTCCCAGTTCTGACTCACTCGGCCCTCCCATCAGTTTTCCATCCCGAGGCTCGATTGCGCCGGGCCAGAAAGCGCCTGCCAGACGATAGTAGTCACGCTGGGGAATTGGATCAAATTTGTGATCGTGACAGCGGGCACACCTCACGGTGATTCCAAGAAAGGCCGTACTCACTACATCCACCATGTCCTCCAGCCGTTCATACATATATTCCTGAGGATCATTCGGCTCATCATTCCACGTCCCGGCTCTCAGCATTCCGGTCGCAATCACGGAGTGATCAGTCCGCCCTGCAAGCTCGTCCCCCGCTAACTGTTCACGCACGAACTGGTCATAGGGCATGTCCTGGTTGAATGCTCCAATGACCCAGTCCCGATACTTCCAGATATTGGGCTTAACAGCATCACGCTCATACCCATTGGTTTCGGCATAGCGCACAACATCAAGCCAGTGCCTGGCCCACCGCTCCCCAAATAAGCTTGAGGATAGAAGCCCATCAACCAACTCATCATAGGACTTCCCCGATTGCCCCGATACGAACGAGAAGACCTCCTGGGCAGTCGGCGGGATCCCGGTCAAGTCATGGTGAAGCCGCCGTATCAGGACTCCCGGCCCGGCTTGATTTGCCGGTGCCATCCCGTTCTTCACCAAGCGCGCTCTTACAAAGGAATCAATCGGCGCCAACCCGTCCCCTCCCTCCAGAACGGGGACCGCAGGGCGCTCAACCTCCTCAAAGGCCCACCAGTCCAAGCCTGCCTTCTCTTCTTTTCCATGAGCAAGAATGCTAAGCAGAATGATTCCCGGAACAAACAGGCGCATTAATCAGGAAACTTAAATTCCCCGGCGACAAGCGCGAGCCAAATCCCGATAGCTTCCCGGTCCAGCAAGCGCTAGGGCGCCCCCCAGCCTCCTCCCCCGGGAGTCATGACCCGGACCCGCTCGCCCGGTTCAACCGTAAAACTGCATATCCCAGGCAATTCCTCACACGATCCGTCTCGCCGGAGAATATCCTGGCGCCCGGGCAACCCCGCCCCGCCGCCTTCACCCCCATGCGGTCCGCATTCACGGCGTTGCATAAGAAATGATACCGTCATCGACTTCAGAAACTCGACCTCACGCACAAGGCCGCATCCTCCCTCCCAGCTGCCTTTCCCTCCAGAACCCTGCCTGAGAGAAAACTCCCATACCCGCACGGGGAATCTTCTCTCCAGAACCTCGGGATCGGTAATCGCGGTATTACTCATGTGCACGTGCGTCCCACTTATGCCGTTCCAGCCCGGACCCGCCCCGGAACCGCCCCCGATGGTCTCGTAATAGGCAAAGTCTTCATTCCCGAACAGAAAGTTGTTCATCGTTCCCTGGCTGTTGGCCTGCAAACCCAGCGCCCCAAGAAGCACGTCAACCACCCTCTGGCTCGTTTCCACATTTCCTCCCACCACTGCCGGACAAACGGCCGGATCCTCGGAAAATGCAGGACAAAGAAGTCCCTCCGGAATCCTGATTTCGACACCGTCCAACAATCCCTCGTTAAGCGGCAGATCCTCTCCCACCCACGCTCGCAGAACATACAGGACCGCGCTACGTACAATCGCCTCAGTGGCATTAAGGTTTCCCGGGTGCACGGGCCCTGATCCGCCAAAGTCAATTCTTAGACTTTCCCCCGAAACCTGTAGATCGACCCGGATGAGACTACCGTCATCGAGGGAGTCCTCACCCCGCCACCTGCAATCAACCCGCGATCGAAGTTGCTCGCGCATGACCGCGGAGGCTCGATGAAAAAGGCTTCTCATGTTCCGGATTATCGCCTCATGGGAGGAAGACCCGACAAGCTCTCTCATACGCCGCACCCCATGGTGATTGGCTGCAGCCTGTGCAGAAAGGTCCGCAAGGTTATCATCCAGCATGCGGCTCGGATATCTCGACGAGCGAAAGATTTCCTCAATGACGTGAAAGCGGCTTTTGCCTGCATCAAAAAGAAGCGCAGGAGAAAGCACTACTCCCTCCTCTTCCAGGGAACACGCCGATGCCGGCATCGACCCCGGAGTCCGGCCCCCGATCTCGGCATGGTGAGCCCGGTTCGCTACAAACGCAGTTAATCGACCTTTGACAAAAACCGGGCTGACAAGCGTTACGTCTGGAAGATGCGAACCTCCAAAAGCGGGGTGGTTGACAATCACCATATCACCCTCCCTCCATTCCCTGCCTCGGCTCACAGTCCTCACACAAAGTCCCAGTGCTCCAAGGTGAACTGGGATATGAGGTGCGTTAACTACCAGCTTCCCCTCCGCATCAAGAAGGGCACAGGAAAAATCCAGACGCTCCTTCACATTGGGAGACATTGCGGTCCTTCGTAAAAGCTCGCCCATTTCCTCTACCACACCTTCAAAGCGACAGCGGAAAAGCTCAGCCTCTACCGCACGGGACCACTTTCCGGAATTTCTCTCTCTACCCTGACTCGATAGACGCAGGCTCCCCCTTGAGCCTTCCGCCCGAACCCAACCCCTCTCCACGACACAGGTCCGGAATGCGTCCTGCCTGATTTCCAGCTCATCAACCAGCCTGCCTGCTCCAAACTCCTCCGTAAACGGCTCCTCAGCCCCCAGTTTCACCACTGCCCGGATGGCTACCAGTTCCACTTCTTTCCCTGTGGGTATTTCATACCCATAGAGCTCCTCATAATAATCCGTAAAACGCTCCAGCAATTCATCACATCCCACCACCGATTCCGTCTCGATTTCCAACGTGGAATCCTGCCCCCATAACCTGAGTTCGAAAAGCAACCGCG
>Ga0163179_10002541_pt1 | contig 12664 bp, 6 predicted proteins | sample AtlANTMetagenome_FD_109643 | JGI IMG/M metagenome (GOLD analysis project Ga0163179, IMG submission 109643) | Marine eukaryotic phytoplankton communities from the Atlantic Ocean - Atlantic ANT 2 Metagenome | ecosystem: Environmental > Aquatic > Marine > Oceanic | place: North Atlantic Ocean...
GAAACGATGCAGTCGCCCGATGGCGTCCGTTCGTCGACGAACTCGACACCCACATCGCCCGCGACCCGTACTTCCCGATCCTCGCCGACCGACTCTCCGCCGCCGCACGCGCCGGAATCGAAGTCCACACCCTCGTCCGCGACTCACTCGCCACCTCGCCGCTACCCGACGAGCTGCCCGCTGCCGCACTGTGGTGGCGACTGTCCGGTGAACTCTCCGTCGCCGCGCTCGACGCGGACACAGACGGCGCGGTCCCCGAACCATCGTGGGCACCGGTACTGACCGAACTGCTCGGCTACACCGCCGCCGTGCGGGTGATGTCCGATGCGGCGTGGCCCTCGCTCGTGGCGACCATCGACGACGCCGACCCGACCCTGTGGACCCCGGGACAGTTGCTCGGCACCGCGTACGAGTTCCTGCACGGCGGCATCGACCCGGTCGATCACGGTGTCACCCTGCCCGCCCACGAACTCGCCACCGCCCTGACGTGGCGGGCCGAGATGCTGGTGCGCGAGAACCACCTCGCCCGCACCTACACCCCACCCACCGCCGAACCACTCTCGATCGAGGACGAAGAAGCCGTCCCCGTCGTCGACGAGGCGGTCTCCGACACCGTCGGCGGTGAGCTGCCCGACGAGTTCGTCATCCCGGCATCACTACCGACCCAGGCTGCCGCGACCGACACCGTCGTCGACGGCTCGACCCCCGCGATCCCGGTCGACGCCGATGCGGATTACCTCGCCTCCCTCGACGCGCTCGACGCCCCTGTCGACTACGACCAGCCGCCACCGCCGGAGTACGACAGCGGCTACGACCAGCCGCCACCGGAGTACGACGACGAGTACACCGGAATCGACCACGAGGCCGGCGCACCACTCGACATCGATGCCGCCGACACGATCGGCACCACCGACGCCGAGGCCGATGTGTGGGAGGCGCTGCGCTCGCAAATCGAGACGATCGAGCTGCCGTACCCGACGGTCACCACCGACGAACGAGTACGACTGCTCACCGCAGATCTCGACGACGCGAAAACCAGGTACCGAGAGCTGCGTGGCCGGATTTCCGACGGCACCAGCCCCGCACAGTTCCATGCCCGCACGATGCTCGCCGAGCTGCAGGAGCGAGCCGACCGGCAACGCCCCGCCCGCATAGCCATGCTCGACACCCGCCAGGAGTGGACCGACCGCGAGTTCGAGGCCGAAGCGCTCTGGCACCACATCGACACCGTCATCCGGCCCGCCGTTGCCGCCGACGTCGCGGCCGCCGGGGACGACGACGATGCCCGCGCACTCGCTCAGCGCGGTCTCGACTGGGAAATCTGGCGCGCCCGATTCGTCGACGACACCGCGACCGCCGCACGCACCCGCGCACACGAAGCCGCCGCCGAATACGAGCGCGTCACCGCCGCCGACGGGGGAGAAGTCACCGCCGTCGACGTCGCCACCGCACGCCTGGCGGCCGAGAGCATCGACCTCGCCGCACTCACCGACCTCAAGGCCGACGTCGACCGCACCGAAGCGATGCTCTGGCGGGCCGAACAGACAGCCAAGCGGGCAGCGATGACCGACACCCCGTCGATGCGGGTGCAGCCTTCAGTCGAGGTCGTCGACGCGCCAGCAGCAGACGCCATCGTCGAGCAACTCGAGCGGAAATCATTGGCTCCGTCAGAGCTGTCGGTGGAAGACGCCACCGCGAGTGGCCCCGAGCCGCAACCGGTGCTCTCGCCGGCCGACGCCGCACTGCTCGCGAAGATGAAGCAGGACCCGATCCGGCTCGTCCCAGACGCAGAACTGACCGCGTTCGTCGACCGCGCCGGCCGAGGACGCACCGAACCCACCGTCGTCACGGACACCGAGAAGCTGTACGCCCGACTCGACGAGCAAGCGGCAGCGATTGCCGCGGCCCGTGAGATCGCTGGCGAACTACGCCGGATCACCGCGCAATACGAGGCTGCAAGCGCTGAACACGCCTCACTCACCGAGCAGCTGTCGACCGCGAAGCGGCGCGAGCGTAAGACCCTCGAACCCGTGGTCGACGACGCACGGCTACGCGAAGAACGGCTCGCCCACCAGGTCCGGGACATTCAACGCGCCGCCCGCGCCGCCGCAGGCCGTGTCCAGGCCGAGACGAGTCAATGGCCAGCGATCGTCGAGCGCGCCGGCGATCTCGATCACCGCGCCGCCGACCTCGCCGTCGCCGCTGTCTTCGACACTGCCATCGTCGAACGAGGCCGACGCCTTCGGGCGGTGACGCTGGCTAGCGAACGGCACGCTGCCGAGCAACGCATTCGCGAATCTTCCGGGACCGGTGGAGCGGTCGAGACGCTGCCGATCGACGGGCTCACCGACATACACGCGCCCGCTGTCGAGTCCAATGATTCGGAGGGGCAGGAGAACATTGCACGCCTACTGGCAGATGCGCCAGGACCCGGACGGACCGATGGCGCTCCGGGGGCTCGGAATCCGTCCGTCCATCCCGATCCTGCGACGGAGCAGCGCCGGGTCGACCACGATCACGGGCTGTAAGGAGGGAACAGCAGCTGCGCTCGTGGCGTCGGGAGTTGCGTGAACATAGATCAGCCCCGGCCAGGAAGTTTGGCCGGGGCTGATCTACGCGGTGGGGTGTCGAGTTCAGAGTCGAGTCAGTCCGAACAGATTGCTGCCACTGCTGTTGAACACCTCCAGGTGGTCGTCGCCGTCGGGCTGTACGAGATAGGTTGCCGAATTTTCGCCCTGACGCACTTTGAGGGTGTAGTAGCCGTCGGTTTCCTCTTCCGAGATGGCGCAGTACATCGGGCCGCCGATGTCCACGGACATGAGGCCTTCGCAGGTGCCGTCGTCGTAGAAGTATGCGGTGCTCGACGACCCCGTTGATTCCCACATTCCGATGAGGTCGGGTTGTGACGAGCATCCGGTCAGCAGGAGGGTTGCCCCCGCGAGAGCGGCCGTGACGCGCCCTACAGCGTTCAATTTCTTCATCTCGTTCAGCCCCTCGCCAGCTCGGCGATTGCCTTACCGCCCCACGTGGTGAGTGGCTTGGAGTCGGTGTAGTTCACCTTGCCGTAGACCCCGTGCATCCACACCTTGGTGACGGCGTTGGTTGTTGCGCCGGTGTCGCAGACGGGATCTCCGAATACACAGATCGAGATGATCGGGTCGGAGTCGTTGAACTCTGCGCGGCTACCGAGCGAACCCGAGATGTCCCATCGGTCATCGTTCTGGAACACGGTTTCTTTGCTCGAGTCGAAGTTCGAGTCGTCGGGATTCTTGCCGTTGTACTGAAACTCCACGGCTCGAGGCGAGGAACCGTTGTAGCCGGGGTCAGCGATCAGGAGGGCACCCGCGAGCTGCGATGCATCCACTGGACCGTGTCCATGGAGGATCGACTGAGCGAGGTCAGCCGAAATGTGCGCGCCCTGGCTGTACCCAACCAGGAGGAACCGTGCTGATGGGCATGTCGCATGGGTGTTGGCCACCGCCGAGCGGGCCGTTGCGTACCCGCCGTCCTTGGATTCGCGGTAAAGCGAGTGGTCGTAGTTCACCTTCGCGTTGATCGCACTGTTCCAAGCAGCGCCCTCGGCCATGTAGCTCACGAACTGGACCTGGACACTATCCAACTCGCTCGTGATGGCGGAGACGGCGTCGGCGACCTCGGGGCCCAGGAGCGAGACATTGTCGGTCTTGTCCGGGTTGTGCTGCAGGCCCTGGAAAGTTCCAGGAACGCCTATCACGACGGTGTCGGCGCAGGTGGGCTGCGCGTTTGCGGTACCGGCGGTGAGGCCGACGAGCATCGAGGCAGTGACGGCAGGTACAGCGATCAGGGGGATGAGGGTGTTTCGAATCGGTGACACGAGAGCTCCTTCGTTTACGGGATTGGCCGCCGGACCTTCATGAGCGAGTCACTTGCTTGTGGCGTGTCACTCGACGTTCGTCTCCGGAGGGGACTCAGGGTCGTACAGTTACGAGAGTAAGTGAATGCTGACCCTTGAGGCAAGGATTAGCGTGAAGGAACATCCGGACACTGTGTCCCTTAGTCTTTAGCAGGAGGTAGGAATGTCGATTCTCAACCCGTCATCGCGAGGTGCCAAGCGGCGAGCGTCGAGCGAGATCAAGCCGGCGATGTTGGAAGCCGCAGCAGAGTTGATCCACCGCGAAGGATTGACGGTGAGCCTGCAGCACATCTCGATGGATGGGTTGGCGAGTCTCGCGGGAATATCGCGTAGTGCTGTGTACCGGGCCTGGCCCAATCGAGAAGATTTCTTCGACGAGCTGCTGCTGAAGCTGTGCTACGAGCCCGAATCTCACCCGATGGTCTTCGACGGCGACACGTTGAACCAGGCACTCCAGGAACTGAAGGATCAGCTCAGCGACGATCCTGACGTCCTGTCCACGGCCAAAGGCCGCAAGATGGTCATGGTCGAGATGTGCCGGCGCGGTGCGACGGCGAACTACGAAAATTTGGTCGCACACACAGCTTGGCGAACTTGGATCGCGCTCGCGGCTACAACAATGTCCTACTCCGAGCCGATGAAGTCGAGGCTGCAGTCTGCCATCGCGGAGACCGAGGGCGCGTACGTCAACAACATGGCGGCGTTCTATCAGGTGCTCGGCGATGTGCTCGGGCGAAGGATCCTGCCCCAGTTCCGAAGCGACTCGGAATCGGGCCGGCACGAGTACGCCTACCTTGCTGCGACTGGTTCCGCGACAATGGAAGGGATTGTTCTTCGTAGCGCGAACTTCCCTGCTCAGGGCACAGGCACGACGCCAGACGTATCGGAGCCGGCAAGCGACGCCGATCCTTTCGAGACGGGCAAGACCGGAAACTGGAATGCGGCCGCGATCGCGTTCACCGGAACGTTTATGGCCATGACCGAGCCTGTTGAGGGGTTCGAATACAGCCGAGAGAAGTTGGATAAGCAGATCTCGGACGTAGAGGAGTTTGTTCGCGCGATGGCGGCGGAGGCCACGATCAACGCCTCACCCAAATAGTCTCCCGCCGAATGAACGTTCGTACGACGGCACGGGCCGTAGTGATCGAAGACTGAGCTACGCCGGAACAGGTCCGTCAAGATCTATTGACGGACCTGTTCGTGGTTTGACGCTCAGCTTCAGTCTCCGGTGCCGTAGTCGTGTCCCTTCTCGGGTCCGTGTTTCGGCCGTGGTTCGGGAGCTGTGTTGTCGGTACCGTTCCACGGCTTCGCCGTTCCCGGGTTCTCTTCCACAGCACGGAGGAAGTTTCCGGGCCGGGTCGATGTATCGCCCGATTCCAGCTGTCCATCAGCGACGGTGCTCTGTGCGGCGGCAAGCTGAGCGGCAATTGCTTTGTCGTGCATCATCGCTCGAACGTCGTCGGCGCTGCCCATTCCGAGGTCGTCGACGAGGGCGGGGGTGGGGTTGAGCATGAGTGACCACTTGGGTTCGCGGCCTTTCGCTGCGGCGCGTTCGGCGCGTGCAGCATCGCGGGCGAGGGCTTCGGGGCTGGTCTCTGCTTCCTTGATTTCGCGCCGCAGTCGAGCGACTTCGTTCGAGATGTCCTTGAGCTGGACTGCTTTCGGGAAGTCCGAGAGCTCGACAAGTTCAAGGTCGTCGAGGCGTTGTTCGTCCCGGTCGAGTGATCTTTCGGCCTTGGCCAGGTCGGTGTCGACGGTGTACGCCATGTTCTCCACCCGCGTGAGCAAGCCGAATGCGTGCTGGCTGCGGTCGCTGTCTCCGATCTTCGGGTGCAGGTCGCGGGCTTCGATTACTTTCGTCGACGACCCGAGTCCGGAGAACGACAGATACAGCGCACTGTCCTGGGCGGGCCTGGACGCCTCGATCGGGAATCCGCTCATCTCCGCGATGACCACTGTCTTGGTCAATCCTTCGCCTTTGAGCGAGTGATAGGTGCCTTGCAGCGCCGAGGCCATCGCATTCGCTGCGTCGCTGCGTTTGTCGTAGAACACCCCGCGAATGGTCATGCCGGGCCACTGCTCGACCTCGCGCCGGCCTTTGAGCACCGGTGCCGCCTCGGCCAATTGGGCAACCCTCTGACGTGCGCGGGGTACCTCGCGGCGCAGCCGGTCGCGGTCACGCTCGATCGAGCGTTGCTCGGCGAAATGCGAATCCGCCTCGGACTGAAGCTCCTGGAGCTGAGAGTCGAGTTCGATCTGCTGGATGTACCGATCGTCACCGGTGGCAAGGGCCTTGGTCATCGCCGAATTCTCGGCGAGCGAATCGCTGTCGAGGTCCACCACCCGCCGCATCGAGCGATCCGCTCTCTTGAGCTGCTCGATGAAGTGCGCCTTGCGATGCACGGTCTGCCACATCACGGTGTCGAAGGTCTTCTCGGCAACGTAATTGAACACCTTCACATGCGCGTTCTGGTTGCCCTGCCGGATGATTCGGCCCTCACGCTGTTCGAGGTCGGCCGGTCGCCACGGCACGTCGACGTGATGCAGCGCGATCGCCCGGTCCTGGATATTGGTGCCGGTGCCCATCTTCTCGGTGGACCCGAACACCACCGATACCTTTCCGGTGCGGCACATCTCGAACAGGCGGGCCTTCTCCGACGGCTTCGGGTAGTCGTGGACGTAGGCGATCTGCGCGGGCTCCATTCCGCCGGCGAGCAACTCCTCGCGGATCCCGTCGTAAATCGACCACGACCCGTCGGCTTTCGGGGTGGATCGGTCACAGAACACGATCTGCAACGCACCCGGTGTCGGGTGGGCTTCACCGGAGGAATCGAGGTAGGTGTTCCCGCTTGAGTCGTTGTGCACGTCCAGGATTCGCTCGGCGACGATGTGCGCACGGGAATGCTCCGGCGGTGCCGGATCGAGGTGCGCGACCCTGGGGTCGAGGGTGGCGTTGCGACCGTCGTTGGCGACCTTGAGCGCATTGTCGATATCCGGGCGTTTGGCGTCGGCATGATCAGCGCGATACCCGAGGTCGGCGATGAAGTCCTGCACTTCCAACGCCGGGGTGAACGTGACGTCGGTGTTGCGGCCACCGTCCTTGACGGGCAGGTTCGCCGGCACCTGATCACGGGTGACCGCGTCGGTGTAGACGCTGGTCATCCCGATGAGATCACCGACGTTGGTGAATTCCCCGACCCGAGTCACCGCCCGCAGTCTCGATCCGGACGAATTCAGCTCGACCCGCTCGACGGTGTCGGTGAACGTTGCTCCCCAGTCGTTGATCTGGGCGACCCCGGCGTCCTCGAGCAGATCCGGACGCAGGTAGTGCTGCATCACCCACAGCTCGGCGAGGGAGTTCGCAACCGGGGTGCCGGTGGCGAACGTGGCCACGCGTTCGACGTACTCCTCCGGCGGGATGCCCTTGGTGATCGCTTCCTCGCGGCGCATCGACCGCAGATAGTTCAGCTTGAGGTCCATGTCGGTCGCCCGGTGCGAGCCTTCGTTGGCGAGCTCGGTGACCCCGGACGCGCGGGCGAGGTTCTTGAACTCGTGCGCTTCGTCGACGAAGAGGTAGTCGCAGCCCGACGCCTCGAACGTCAGCCCCCGGTCCTTCCCGGCCTGTTCGAGCGCGGTTTCGAGTTTTTCTTCGAGCCTGGTCTTCATCGCTTCGAGTCGTTTGATGGTCAGATCCGACGTCGCGTCGACCAGCGCTGCATCGAGGTCGGCGACTTGGGTGCGGATGTATTCGGCTTTGGTGCCGGGATCGACCCCGATCGAGGAGAACGCCGACCGCGGGACGATGACCATGTCCCAGTCCTGCGAGGCCGACTGTGCGACGAGCAATCGGCGCCCTTCGGCATCGGTGGCCGCCGATCCGGACAGGATTCGCGCGCCGGGATACCACTGACCCGCTTCGCGCACGACCTGGTCGATGATGTGGTTGGGCACCACCACCCACGGCTTGTCGGCCAGCCCGAGGCGCTTGAGCTCCATCGCACCCATGAGGATGGTGCCGGTCTTGCCGGCCCCGACGACGTGATCGAGCAGCACCGTCGGCTCGGAGACGATCCGCGCGGCGGCATCGCGTTGATACGGGTACGGCGAGTACTTCTCACCCAGGCCCGGGAAGGCCATGTGCGCACCCGAATGCACCGGCGCGACAAGCGAATTGAACTTGTCGTTGTAGATGTCGAGGAGCTGTTCGCGGCGCACCTCGTCGGCGTGCAGCGCCCACTGCCCGAACTCCTGGGCCAGCCGCCGCGCCTTCGATTGGGCGGCGCGGGTCGCGGCATCGTGCACCGTCGGCGCGCCGGCATTCTCGCGGAACTCTTTGGAGCTGGTGATCTCGATCGGGTCGCTGTTGAGCAGATCGGTGAGCATCGCGGGCCAGCCGTAGTCCCCGGCTCGCATACCGGCGTTGCCGATACCGCGGTCTTCGGCCGGGCGGTGCTCGAAGTTGTATTTCGTCGACCACGATCCGCGTTTGGGCACCAGACCCCACTTGAGGTCCTGTTCGCGCGCCCCCGAATAGTGATCGACCGCCACGGTCCATCGCCCCGATGCCCGCTCGATGGTCACCGGAACATCTGCCGGTACCTCGAAGGTCTCGCGGACGAACTGGGTATAGGTCTCGATCGGCACCCACGGAGCACCGAGAGCGACATCGACATCGGTCTTGCGCGGCGGGATCACCGCGGTCAAGGCGTCGACGTTCGCTTGGTAGCGGGGATCGAGCGCGGCGATCTCTTCGGCGTCGGCGAGCTTGGTGCGGACATTGCCCGACAGATAGCTCGACGCCGACACCCACCGGGCCGGATCGGTCAGAGTCCGGAAGGCCCGTCCCTCCATCTGCGTCTCGGCCTGCTCGACGGTGGTCCCGAGCAGCTCGGCGATCCGCCCGACATCGAGACGGGCCTGTTCGTCGAGGCTGATGGCCATGGCCTCGTCGACCGTCTCGGCATGACTGCGCAGCTCACGCGAATGCAGCACGTCGGTGTGGAAGATCGCCGCCTTGCGGGCGGTCATGGTCTCCTCGTCGAAATGCTCGAGGGAGAGCACCGCAGCGAACGTCGGATCGGTGCGTAGCGCCTTGCCGAGATGGCTCTGCAGCTTGGTGGGCTGGCGCGGGTTGATCCACGCATCGTCGGACAGTCGGGCGTAGACGTCCTCGGGAATCTCACCGGCGTACGGGTCGCCGGCAACCCCTTCGTCCTTGCGCCAGGTCTCGATCGACTTCGCCAGAGCGGCGTCGTGCTGGGTTTCGGTGAGGTCTTTGGGTGTTGTCATGGTGAACCGGTTGATCGGGCCGTAGCGGGCGACGTAGGCGTCGTACTGCTCACCGAGGATCTCCCGCAAGGCCTGCCGCTGACTGGGGTCGGTGGGGCCGCGTTGCGCGTCGATCAAGGCGTGGGTGGTGTCGCGGAGCGCGAGCAGCTCACCCCATTCGGCGACCTGCTTGGCTCCGCGAGTGTTCACCGGCTCCCAATCGCGGGAGTTCCAGCGTTCGATGGTCTCCATCTGCGCGTCGTGCCGCAGCGTTCCCACCGCGAGCTCGTCCTCGGCCGGTCCGTTCCCGATTGCGAGCAGTCCGCGCTCGAAGTCCTCCCGGGTCGGGCCGAGGGTGTCGCGCCACGATGCGGTGAGCCCGAGCCCGTCGGCCTTCGCGACATCGACGATCGCGGTGAGCCGATCCTCGACCAGGGAAGCGAGGTCGACGTCGCTGTCGGTCGCGTGGACGGACAGAGTCTCGTTGCCGTACTGGCCGTGCCCGACCCGTAGCTCACCGAGCACCCACTCGGGGCGGTCGGTGTAGACGGCATTGATCGGCACACCCTTGTCCTCGCCGGCATCGTCGAGAGCGGTGGCGTTCTCGAGCTGCAGGAATCGCTCGGTCAGCGGCGCAGGCTTCACCCCGTCGGCGCGGCGACGCAACACGAGAATGTCGGTGACGACCTCCGTCCCGGCGACACGGCGGAAAGCGTTGGACGGCAACCTCACTGCCCCGACGAGGTCGCCGAGGGCGGCGATGTCGCGGCGGGCCCGCTGGTTCTGGGCGTCGAGGGTGAAGCGGGAGGTCAGGACGGTGACGTACCCGCCGGGTGCCGTCATCGCCAACGATTTGACGATGAAGTGGTTGTGGATCGAGTGCTTGGCCTGGTTGTGGACCGGGTCGTAGAGCCGATAGTCACCGAACGGGTCGTTGCCGATCGCCGCGGTGAACGACGACGCCGGAGCGGTGGTCTTCTCGAATCCCTCGGCGCGGATCTGCGCCGACGGATTCAACGCCGCGGCGATCGCGGCAGTGGTGGCGTCGAGCTCCACCCCGACCATCTGCGCCGAGCCGGGGGAGTGGGCGATGAATGTGCCCGACCCGCACCCCGGTTCGAGAACGCGGCCGCCGGTGAACCCGGCCCGGATCGTCGCCTTCCACATCGCCGCAGCGATGGCCGGGTCGGTGTAGTGAGCGTTGAGGATGGTCCGCTGCGCCTGCGCCCACGCTGAGTCGTCCAGTAACGAACGGATCTGCTCGCGTTCGGCCGCCCAATCGTCGCGGCGCGGGTCGAAGACCTGTGGAGTTGCACCCCAACTCGACCAGCGGGCCAGAACTGCTTGCTCGTCGGCGGTGGCATAGCGATCCTGCGCGGTCACAGCGGCCAGCACGCGCAGGGCCTCGATGTTCGCTGCCACACGGGCTTTCGCTCCGGACGGAACCAGAATCTCGGTGCCGGGCCGGAAGTCCACGGGCTCGACATTCCACAGGCGCTCGGCGACCGTCTGCGTGTCGACCGCCATCCCTTCGGCGGTATCCGGCACCGCTGTCGTCACCGCAGGCTCGTGTGTCGGTTCGACTGTGGGGGAGTCGATCTCGACTGCGGTTGGGGGAGCGCTCCGCGTGGGGAGGAGTTGATCGACGCGGCGACCGTCGACGGCGATCAGGTGTCGACTCTGGTTGCCGTAGCTCACCGCCGCAGCGTGATCATCGGGCCCGAGAGTCTTCTGATTCTCTTCCGGAATCAGCGACACATCGCCTGCGCGCCGCAGCTCCATCAGTGCATCGGTGACCTGCTCGGCGGTCAGCGTCCCGACGAGGTCGGCGCGGATCCGCGCCAACCGCACGTACGCCTCGTCCTCGCGCGCGAGCCGGCCGTAGGCGTCGCGTACCAGCTCCGTCGCCGACGGCGGCAATGCCGGGCCGTCGACGGCAGTACCCGTGACGACCTCCGGTGCGGGCCGGAGCTCGAGCCCCTGTCGGGATGCGGCGTCGGCGGCAAGAATCTCGGGATCGACCGGTGCCGGTAGCGGTGTGCCGCCTACATCGACGGCAGCGGGGTCGATCGGTGCGGCCCCGTCGGCGTCGAACGAGAACAGATCGAGCTGGGCGTCGGACTCGCTGCGGCGGGTTACTTTCCGCTTGCCGCGTGCTCGTCCACCCTCTCGTCGAGCAGGCTCGTGAACGACGGATACAGCGGGTGCTCGGTCGACGTCGGGTAGGGCTGGTCGTCCTCCATCCTCGCCGCCAGCAGGTGCACCGCGTAGTACTGGAACCGACTCGGCTTGTCCTTCCACAACAGCCGCATCAGCCGCCGAGTCGACTCGATCGGGTCCTCGCAGTTCAGCGGGTTGCGCCACCGCTCCGGATCGCTCTTGTGCACCTGAATCCGCGCCCGATCCCGCTCGGCTTCGGCTTCCGGGCTCTCCTGATCCGGCGGGTAGGCCTCCATCTCCGGCGGGAGCTGGCCGTAGATCTCCTCGTTGATCACGAAGTCCGTCGCCTGCGCCCACACCTGGTTGATCAACCCGACTTTCTCCATGTAGGGGGGCGGTTGGCCGTTGTCGCGCATGTAGTTCCGCAGAACTTGGTCCTGCATGTGGATCTTCATGTTGTCGATCCGCTCCGCGATCCGCTCGCTCTCGCTCTCGAGGAACGCCTGCTGATCGGTCGGGCTCAACTCCGGCGGCAGCCCCTGGTGCTGGAGGTAGAGCTTCATGATGTCCTGCGTTATCGGGTCGATCATGGGTGTCACTGTCCTCTGTCTCGGCGAACAAATCGAGTTGGAAATCGTCGGAATCTTTGGCCACAGCGTGCGCTCCTGAAGTCGGGCGAGAGGTGTATGCGACCCGCGCAACCCGAGACCGGGTGGGGGTCGTTAACGTCGTCGTCGGCTGGAGGCGCAATCTCCGGCCACAAAGGGCCCTGGTGGGTCATGCAGGACCCACCAGGGCTTCTGGCTGTTTCGGGTCAGGGGTTGTGTCAGGTTTTTCAGCCGGTGAGCTCGTCGAACCAGCCGGCCGGGGCCTGCACCAGGTTCAGCCGAATCGGCGGCGTCTTCTGATGAGAGTCGCGGCTGCACAGGTACATCGGGCCGTGCTCGGCGTCGAGCATCGTGCGCAGTTGCGGGTCCGCGTGATGGACCCACCACCCCGACATCGCGGCCCCGTCCTCGGCTGCGGACGCTGCCTCCCATGCCGTCCACAGTGCGTGCAGGCGCACCACGACCTCGGGATGCTCGAACCAGCGTGGGCAGAACACGCGGTTCTTCCCGGTAGACGACGAGAGCTTGCGGGCCACGATTGCCGACAGCCACGTGTCGAACCAGGTATCGAAGCTCGGGAACTTCGTCGACGCAGCCTTCTCCGGATCCGGATTGGAGTTGTCGTCGTGGTCGCCGGGGAAGTTCTCGTCGGGGAAGTCGTCGTCGGGGTGGAAGTCGTCGTCAGCGGTCATAGAAACGGCTCCTCGTCGATCTCGCCCGTGGTGTCGAGCGCTGC
>Ga0163179_10002542_pt1 | contig 12662 bp, 17 predicted proteins | sample AtlANTMetagenome_FD_109643 | JGI IMG/M metagenome (GOLD analysis project Ga0163179, IMG submission 109643) | Marine eukaryotic phytoplankton communities from the Atlantic Ocean - Atlantic ANT 2 Metagenome | ecosystem: Environmental > Aquatic > Marine > Oceanic | place: North Atlantic Ocean...
CCATGCCATCGACCGTATTGCGACACTTGAGCATATTTTTACAGGGGGAGAAAACGCAAAAGGCCGCAACAGGAAACTGTTGCGGCCTTTCTTTGTGATGGTGCGCCAGGAAGGACTTGAACCCTATTTCTACGGTGCCCATTGCCCCGCTATTTACCGCTAAGTCCGGTAAATGCTGGTTTTGGGATTATTCGACTTGCGCTATATGTCGCTATTTCCGGCAGTGTTTTCGACACTTTTTCGTCACTTGCTTAGTGTTGAGTTTGCTCGCAATATTCCCGTTTTCCATGGATGGAGTACAGAAAGTGAGCATAGTAATCCCCGGCCAATACGTGAACCAAAAGTTCCGTCTTGGCGGAGCAATGGTACAAGAGATCATTTTTGCCTTTGTCGCTGGTTCGATACCCGCGATCATCATTTATGCGTTTGAGGGCGCTGAAAGTTTCCTTTTATTTATCCAATCCATGTCTCCCGGCACTCCTTATGCCTGGTATATGTTCGCCTTGATAGCTGTTCAGTTTTTCCTGTGGTGGGTAAACCGTCATCGCAGGCCTTCCGAGGGGGTTAGCCGGCTATTTGTCAGAGCAGAGAAATTCTGGGCGCAAGTCAGTTTCTCCCTGCTGGGTGTATCCCGTCTAATTCTTGGGGCGCTGCTGGTGATTCTCTTCGTTTATTACCACCACGAAGGCCAGCTACCGCCCAACATGCTATTCCTCACTGGCACGGCCATCATTCTTTATGCGTCATCAGTCTCAACCATGGCGTGGCTGCAATCAGAAGCCTCGATGATCCCCAGGGACACGTCGCATTGGAAGAAAGATCTCACAGGCAAAGATCTGTGAACTGAGTTCAATAAAACCCAAAACGTGATAAATTCACAGCGTTGCATATGCGCACTCGTGCCCATACGCAGCACCTGACTGCGTCCAAACCTTGCGAGGCCATCCCCTGGCCTCGCTTTTTTGGCCGCCCGTCCGGTTCAACAAACATCATATTGATAGCCCCCTCATGCTTCCGGTTATACTGTCCATATAGACAGTATTCGTATCGGAGTTACCCCCATGAAAGCCCAATATCTCGGTAAAGCGGGAGAGTATCCCCTGCTTGAGCTACCCCTGTTCGTCTCCACCATCAGCGCCGGTTTTCCCTCACCGGCACAGGACCACATAGAACAGCGCCTGGACCTCAACACCCTGTGCATCGAACACCCCAATGCCACCTTCTTCGCCAGGGCCACCGGGGATTCCATGATTGATTCCGGCATCTACCCGGGGGATATCCTCGTTGTTGATCGCGCTATAGAAGCCAGTCACGGTGATATCGTTATTGCTGCCCTGGATGGTGACTTCACCGTCAAAGAGCTTTGCCTACACCCCCTCCCCTGCCTGAAACCCCACAACAAAGCCTACAAACCGCTCCCTCTGAGCGATGAAACCCAGCTGGACGTCTTCGGCGTCGTTACCTACGCCATCCACAAGACCTACCGGAAATAGCCCCATGCTTGCCCTTGTGGACTGCAACAACTTCTACGCTTCCTGCGAGACCCTGTTTCGCCCAGATCTGCGTGGCCGGCCAGTGGTGGTCCTTTCCAACAATGACGGCTGTGTCGTTGCCCGCTCTGCAGAAGCCAAGCGCCTGGGCATCAAAATGGGAGTGCCTGCCTTCGAGATAAAAAAGGAGATCCGGCAGTACGGCATCACCGTTTTCTCATCCAACTACGCGCTTTATGCCGATATGTCCGCCCGCGTCATGGATACCCTGGAACAGCTCGCCCCAGAAGTAGAGGTCTACTCCATCGATGAAGCCTTTCTAGGGCTCGATGGCATCCCCGAACACCAGCTAGCCCCCTTAGGGTTTCAGATACGCCACACCATTAACCGCCACCAGGGCTTAATGGTCTGTGTTGGCATCGCCCCCACCAAAACCCTAGCCAAGCTGGCAAACCACGGCGCCAAGCACTGGCCAGCCACCGGTGGAGTCGTTGACCTCACGGAACGCAAACGCCAACGCAAGCTCATGAGCCTGCTTCCGGTAAACGAAGTCTGGGGAGTAGGAGGACGGCTTACCAAACGCCTGAATGCCTTGGGCATCCATACTGCACTGAATCTGGCCGACACCAGCCAAAAAGCCATACACCAGGAATTCAACGTAGTACTGGCCCGAACCGTCAGGGAACTTAACGGTGAACCCTGCATCCCCCTCGAAATGGCCCCGCCGCCGAAGAAACAAATAGTCTGCTCCCGTTCTTTCGGTGAGCGAGTCACTGACAAGACCACCATGCAACACGCTATCACCACCCATGCATGGAGAGCCGCCGAAAAGCTCCGCGCCCAGCACATGGGCACCAAGCAACTGAGCATCTTTATACGCACCAGCCCCTTCACACAAGGCGAACCCAAATACTCCAACATCGCAACAGGTAGATTCATCGCCCCAACGGCAGACGCCCGCGACCTGGTCGCCATGACACACAAACTACTGGATGAAATTTGGCGGGATAATTATCGCTACTCCAAAGCAGGCGTGATGCTAAGTGATATCTGTGACCCCTCCTTCCACCAACCAAGCCTGTTTGATCCTCCTGTGAGTCCACAAAAAGAAAAAGTTATGGCAACCTGTGACAGGATCAATCAACTCGGGATCGGGAAGGTCTGGTTAGCTGCGCAAGGGGCTGCATCACATAGACCAGAATGGGGTATGAAGAGGCTCAATCTCTCACCGTCTTATGTCTCATCTTGGCGAGATATTTTGAAAACAAACTAGACCCTTCATTCTTTTAACATTCCCCACATCCTAATTATAATTTTCGATTAAACGGAATTTCCAAACATGATTCTTGACGCAAGAAAGAACTTTTTCAACCTTTGGGTAGTCTGGGCTGTAGTAGCGATCATTACACTTATAGCTTTTGTCGTTGCTTTTTCTATCACGAAAGATATTCCAACTTTATTTAATGGTGAATCTTTCCATAAAGATGCGAACCGAATACTTGAATACTACAAAGTTCCGATCGCTATTATGGCCTTACTTATCCCCTTACTTGCATCACTAAATTCAGCCCACCGATCTGAGCAAACCAGAGTACAAATCGAAACATCAAACAATCAAAACTTATTTCAAAATCATTTCAAGAACATAGAAGAATTTGAAAAATATATTAAAACCCACCTTTCATTCGCAGAGAACATTATAGGAACAAGAAAGACTTATAATTTAATTTTTCCATATTCCAAAAATGGCAACTTCAAATTATCCAAAAACCTGAGGATTTTTATAAATGAAAAAGCAGTAAATATAATAAGAGAACTTTCTAAGTTCAACGTGGACACATTTACCTGCGAAGAATCCCAGCGCTGGCTTGATTCAGTATATTCTTTCATCAATGAAATAGAGATAAGCGTAGGAATGAGATTCCCTGATTCAATTACCCTGAGCAGCTTAGATAAAAAATGGCGTTACGATAACATGGCCCCTTTCTATGCTCGCTCTATTGAAATAATCATTGTGAGAATAAAATTGATTTCTGAAATTATTGATTTCTCAGATGAAAAAACAATTCGTCCATTAAGTCAAATTCTCCGCATTAACCCCAAAAATATTGAATCTGCAGCCACATCAAATAGACACCCTCCCCATAAGGGTTTTAATTTATTTGAAGGCATTGAAATTCGCGGAAACTAACAACAACGGAATAATCATGAGCGTAGAAAAAATAAAAAATACTTCAGGACGATGGGTCTACATTGCCCCCATATCAGGATTAATCATAAAGAACAATAAAATAATAAAAATCGAACGAGTTTCAATAATGAAAAAAAGCCAGCTTGAGAGAATAAGACTAAGACTTGGCCTCCCCAATAAGATCAGCGAATACAGATCAATAAATAATTCCGGGCTTGGTGATTTTTTCGATAAAAATTCCACATTCGCGATATATGTAGAGGATGGCAAGCCTAACGATTCGGAAGTTAATTTTTTAGCTAAAGTCAGAGAAGCTATCGATCTGATTCGCCTCTCCGAACTAGGTTTCTCTAGAAGGTGGTCTAATAGCAATATTGGAATAGCGAGCGAGTCAAAAGTTGGACAGATTTCTTTCACTGCAATTAATTCTTCTGAAGAGCTTTCTTGGTATTCAAGCTACAAAACCCATGGAAAACTAAACACTCTTCGCATAGATGAAAATTGGAAGAGCTATCATTTAGAAGGTTTTTTTATTGACCTAGTAAAAATCATCAATGGTAAATATAAAATATCAAAGAAATGGAGATCTGACATTAAAAATGCAGCAAAACTAGGCGGCCAAAGCCAAGCAAGCAATGACCTTCCCCAAGCATTTTTATGGAACATGATTGCAATTGAGGCATTGCTCACATCAAGCAATGATAAATATTCTCAAGAGCTATCAAATCGTGTTGAGGCATTTATCGGCTGGACAACCGATTGGAAAATCGAAAATTTTGATTCAAAGATAAAAGATGTATACGAGAAAAGAAGCGCCTTTGTTCATTCTGGTGACTCCCAATCTATCACAATTCCGGATCTTTTATTTACTGACAAAATACTAATGAATGTTTTTTACAATATATGCAAGCATATTGATATATTCAAAAGCAAACAAGATATAATAGATTTTTCAAGAAAAATCCAAGCCGAAAAAATTTTAGGTTTTCGGCCTAAAGTAAGACCTAAAACCATGATGTTTATAAGCCCCAATTATTCTGAACGGGATTTAAATAAGATATAAGTCAAAAATAGAATACTTAATTCAATTCTCTTCATTTCTGAAGTTAGGTCCTGCATTTTATAAACGATAACTTACTACATCTTTTCACTGACTCATGAACCATCGCTCTGCGGCGATCTTTGTTAACTCTATTCCCCGCTGCGTCCTTGCAATTTTGCATCAGCGATTTCGTATTCTGGGCTCACCTGTCCAGCCTCTGGAGCAATATTCCCGCTGATAAGCCATAACTGAAATTCAGGAAACATCCCCTGGAGTACTTCAAGCTCTTCAGTGCTCATCCTGATGTTCTTATAGCGGACACTTTGCCATCTGCTGTAGCCGATCTCGCTCTCTTTAACTAAACGATCCATTCCCGCTTTATCGATAAGCGATCTAGCTCGCCGCTGGATTGATTCCATATTCGTCTAAGAAACCCGAGTGAAATAGTTGAACTGAAACAATTTCACTCGTATGGTCTTGCCATCGAGTTCAATTATTTCACTGAAATAAGTCCACAAACCAATTCAACAAACATAGTGGAACAAAGCCGATGGTAGCGGAACTTCAAGAATCAATCACCTCTAGCCCGGACTGGCCCCCCGTCATGCCGTGGCGTGAATTCGCCGATTGGTGCCGTGCCGAGCAAGGCGTAGTCCAGGGCTGGATAGAACGTGGCTACCTACCCACGATCAAATTCGGCAAACACCGCATGGTGAACGTGGCCGCCCTGATCGATCAGCTCAAGGAAGGGGAGGTTTAGCCATGAATGCAGACCAACCCCAAACCCTCGACTTGTTCCAGGGCAACTACCAAGACCACCGCATCCCTCACTGGCGCGCAGACCTGAAAAGAATGTTTGCCGACGCCTTTAACATGCGGCACCACCCGGATCTGTTCCCCCACGATTACGCAGCGGGAATGTGCGGCAGCTTAGCGAAACGCCTTTGGGAAGCCGATGGCCTCAGTTACCAGGACTACGTCCGCTACTGCCGTTTTGCCAGCAAGCTGATAGGCCGAGATCTGCGCCAGCTGTACATTCGCATCGATTATGAGCATGCCTTCGGTGTTGGTCCCAACATGCCCAAAGGGCATAACAGCCCGCAGGAAAGCGCCGCTACAGTAACCAGCCCATCACGGGCGGAACCTTGCCCTCGGCTCATCCCAGAGGCGAAACACCCCCAAACCGCCTCCGAACGATTCCTAGCACGCTTCGGCGCGGGTACCAGCCTAGTAGCCCCTAACGCCCTCCCCCGTGCCATGAACAACACAGGTTTTGCCCATGGAACAGCACGCACATGCGCTACTGCTGATGCTTCTGCTCTCGCTCCTGCTGACCCAGCAAACACCCAGGCACACCACCAGCACAACGCAGGTGGCCAGCAATGAGCGCCCCTACCGTGAAGCTAATCTTTCGCCGTATCGCCAAACGCAGTTACAGCACCTGTGGCCTGTACCGAGTGCGCGAACTGCGCCCAGGACTTTTCGTTTCTGAACGCACCTGGCTGCCCTTTGAAAAACCCGCGCACCTCTACACCAAAGCATGGTGCTTCACCGGCTTCGCCGACACCGAAGCCAAGGCCAAAACCCTCTGTGAGCAAACAGAAGCCAAGCTCCAGAGGAAGCCACCCAGTTTCAAACGCAGTACCCACACCCAAACGGGCCTAAACGCCCAACACGACCTGCTAACTACCCACAAAGGTAAATAATCATGCAATTCGAAATCCCCACCACCCTGCTCGGCTGCCGTCTCGTAAACGTTGATGGCAACAAATACTGCTCCGTCTACACCGGCCAGATCCCCCAGGGGGACAACGCCGACAGCTTCCGGGGCTATGAGGTCACCAAACTCAGCGCGGACCCCACGGTGTTTGAGCAACTGGCCGACCTCAAGAGCCCAACAGAACGCCGCCTGCTGGCTGTACTCAAGATGGCAGCAGGCGGCAAATCCCAACCCTACATCGTCGGCGTTGTGCCCGAGACCAAAGCGGCCTCCAGCACCAACAAAGCCGACAGCAAGTAAGGCCGGATGAATGGAATTAATCGCGTGCGACGGAACATGGCAACACGCCCAGGACGGATCAGTCCTGTGCTCCGGCACGCTACAAGTTGTCGTCGGCGGTGGTCCCTTCGGGCTTCCGCCAATGACATACACCGACGCCAACCTATTGCTGATCGCCATTGGCACTGTGTGGGCTTCGGTATTCGCCATACGGCAAGCACGTCGCTTGCTGTAAATCACTCAAGTAAAAGGAAAACGTTATGGACTTCACTTCTGTTATCTCCGCCATCGAAGCGGTTGATGTGTCACTGATCGGCGGCGCAGTTCTGCTGGTCTCCGTTGCCATTCTGGCATTCAAAATGGCCAAGCGGATGATGAGCTAAGCCACCCACCCACAAAGGGGCTTCGGCCCCTTTTTTCATGAGGAAACAACAATGGATTACGGGCCCTGGGTGTACTTCTTCACCGTCCTTGTCGCCCTGTTTTGGCTATTAAAGTAGGTAACCAAGTGACCTTTCTCCGTTCATTTCTCGTTCTTGTCTGCCTCCTTTTGGCTTCGGCATCCCTTCATGCGAAACAAGCCACCAGTATCGGCACTCGGGAGTCTCTCAACGAGTGTATGGATATGGTCGATTCTTACTACCCGAATGCATTTAACGGTAGATGCATTGCTGACGCCGGTAGTTATCGCGGCTTTATCTGTGAGAAGCCAAACGTTCCTGTTGATAAAAGGTCTACTAGCGAGGGCATCGAGTGTACTCCGCCGTGCGAGCCCGGTTTGATTCTCACTCAGGCGCCTTACACGGGGCTGTCTTCTCCTTCTGCTCCATCTTCAACTTGTTATCAAGGTTGTACTTACGCAATCGACCCTTCAACCGAGATTTGCGGCGGTGAATCCGGCGGCACTTGGCAATGCCAGGCGGATTATGAATCCACGGGTTCCTCGTGTAATGACGATGGAAGCGGTGACGGTGGTGGCGATGAAGGTGGCGGGGATGAAGGCGGTGACGAAGGGGGAGATGAGGGTGGCGGCGACGAAGGCGGTGACGAAGGGGGTGGTGATGAAGGTGGCGATGAAGGCGGCAATGATGGAGGTGGCGGCGGTGGTAATGATGGCGGCGGCGACGATGGCGGGGGTGATGGTGATGGCGGTGGTGACGGCGGCGGCGGTGATGGCCCGGGTGATGGGGGTGATGGAAACGGTGACGGAGAAGGAGACGGCGGCGACCAGTGCGACCCAGAAACCGAAGATTGCCAGGAAGGCGAGTATGGCCAAGGCGTCTGTGACAAAGCCGAACGCACCGAACCGGAGTGCCATTCCGAGCTGGATATCGTCCAGTGCGGCATTTACCTCAACAACTGGAACCGCCGTTGTGATGCGATCCAGCACCTAACCGACATCTACGGTGATGGTGACGATATCAAAGCCGCCACCGACGCGGGTGACAGCGTTCTTGGCGACCATGAGAACAACCAGATCCAAACCGACGAGGTCGACTTTGCTGGCCTTGTGGATGATGCCCTGGACCCTGGACTGATCACCATCAACTCACAGTGTCCGGCGCCCCTGACATTCACCTTCTACGGCAAGACCTATGAGCTGTCATGGGAACCCATGTGCACCGTTGCTGAGGGAGTACGGCCCTTTGTGATTGCGCTGGGTTACGTTGCCGCGGCCTTCATCATGATCAGGAGGATTAAAAACTAATGCCATTACCTATCGTGGCTGGCGTTGCTGGCCTTCTCTCCGGTTCCATGGGTACGTTTCTGGCAGCGGCTGCCGGTGGCATCGTCGCCCGGGTGCTGTTTTCGATTGGCTTGGGTGTCGTCTCTTACGTTGGTGTCACCACGCTCATGAATGAACTGGTTAGCCGTGTTCATAATGAATTGGGCGGGGTGGCCAGTGATGTGATGCACCTGGTGGGCTTGGCTGGATTCGATACCTTCCTGAGCCTTTGCCTGTCTGCCCATATCGGTACGGTCTCGTTCCTGATGGCGTCATCGGGCTTTAAGCGCCTGCAATTCATGACGGACCAAAGCGGAGGCTGATATGTTTCGCTTGATCACCGGCACCCCCGGCAGCAGCAAAACCAGCCACACCATTGCCCGCTACCTCAACGAGACTAGCCGCCCCATCTATTACCGGGGCATTCGCTTAACCGAGGAGGGCAAACAAAAACTCGGTTGGCATGAACTGGATGATCAGCAGGCAAAAAGCTGGCACGAGCATGTCCCTGATGGTGCCATCGTTATCCTGGACGAAGCCCAGCAGCTATTCCCGGTCAGAGCCCCGGCCAAACCGGTTCCCCCCGGCCTGCAAGCCCTGGAAACCCACCGCCATCATGGTTGGGATGTGGAGTTCATCACCCAAGAACCCACGCTGCTCGACAGCCACGCCCGCAAGATCTGCAATGAACAGTTTCACTACAGCCGGCCGTTTGGTTCGCCTTTTGCCGTCGAATATCACTGCGGCACGGGTTACGTCTCGCCATCTAACCGGGCGGATCTGGCACGCTGCACCACCAGCAGAAAGAAACTCCCCAAGGAAACATGGGGCCTTTATCACTCAGCTGAAGTTCACACCCATAAATTCAAACCGCCCAAAATCCTGCTGGTACTGGTCGCCGCTGTTCTCGTCGGTGGCTATTGCTTCTGGGCGTTCTTCGATGGCTTCACCTCCAAATATAGCCCCGCCGATAGTGCCATTACCTCTACTGATCATGCTCCCCCAGGCACAACCCCAATGCCGCACAACGCCACGGCTTACTTGCCTCCAATGGAATGGGGGGAAGCGTTTAAGGCAGATGTGAGGGGGCTACCGTTTACGGCTCCCATTTATAGAGAGAAGGCCATGGAGGTTCAGGCGGTGCCCGTAGTCCACGGCTGTATGTCCATGCGCTCCGATTACAGCGATTGCACCTGCTACACCCAGCAAGGAACCAAGATCGCCGATATGTCGACGCAAATGTGTAAGCGCGTTCTGAAAGATGGCCTTTTCAATCACCTGGCTTCCAGAAATGACGATGAAGACCGTGAACGCCGGAACTCACGCAGATCGACCAGTAATGAGGGGAACGAAAGCAGCGATGCCATGGCGGGCGCGCGTGGGTGAGTCCCGAACCCTGCGCGCGCGCCTTGGCTCAGCTAGAGACGTCCCTGTAACACGTCTTACAACAGAAACACGACAACCACATTAGACCACAATAGGTACTCGTTATGGCTCGTCCTCCAAGACACTGCATTTCACTCGATCCCGATATGGTAGAAAGCCCGTGGGGAGAGTTCTTTGTCGATCCGGGAACCGGTGATACGTTCGACATGAGTCACGTCAATGTGGTCCATTTCGGGACCGATACCGTGCGCCAACTCTACAAAGGGCAGCTCCAACAGGAAGTGTTAGCCCTGTTTGATGAACCAGGCATTGTGTCGTTTGCCGGGGAACGGTGGTCAGCGGGACGAATCGGGCGGGATTCTGGATACCAATACCGGCTACAGAATGCGGATCTGGGGATTATCCTGCTGATCAAGAGCTTCCACGCTCAGATAGACGCCATTGGCCCCCACCTGAAAATTGAAGTCTCCCCTCATTGCATCCGCTCGATGACCCCGCAACAACTACAGGCCACTATCGACCGCTATGCAGAGCAGGTACTGATCCAACCGGAACCCGCACAATGCGCCGTTCACATCGCCATGGACGTTCAGGGATGGACACCCCCAAAGGAATTTGAAAGCAAACTGCACTGCCGGTCCCGCAAGGTACGCAGCTATCACGGCATTGATACCGTTGAATTCGACACCTCTAGTGCCGTCTATGGCCGTGGTGAATCCTTCCTGTTCGGCTCCCCCACAGGCATCCAGCTTGCCGTGTACGACAAGACAGCAGAAGCCAAACTACGGGACAAACTCGACTACTGGCGCGCTGTCTGGTCAGAAAAAGACACGTATCAGGAGGACAAACCGGTCTACCGTATCGAATTCCGGTTTCATCATTCCGTGGTAGAACAGTTTGCCCAGGGCTCAACCGACCAGATCACCGGTGAACTCCTCCAGTTCCGAGACTATGCGGATCTGCATGAACACCTGGACGGCTTGTGGCGCTATGGCTGCGACAACTTCCGCTACCTGTACCGTCCCGGCTGGTACGACCCCTTCTGGACACTGATAAGCCGTCAGGCCCTCCCTCTCGATCCCCCGACAGTGGACTACAAACGCTATTACAAAAGCGCTTCCGGTTATTCGGGTAAGAACGTGGAGCTTCTCCTGGGCAACTACATCAGCTGTGCAGCTAGACACCGTATGAGCCACACCCAGGCATGGAAAGCCCTCGAATCCCTCCCCTTCTTCGAGCTGATCCTCGAACACTACCGAGACAGGGGGAAGAAAACGTGGGAGCTGAAAAAGCACGTTAGGAAGCTATTGGAAGAACGCTATATACGCTACGGGAAAGCCATATGATCAAGTCTCTACCTGACGGCCGTTGGCGTGTTGATGTGGAGCCCGTAAAGGGAAAACGCCACCGTAAGACCTTCCCAACCAAGGGAGAGGCTAAACGATATGAAGCCCATATCCGTTCGCGGTATAGCCAAAACCCTGACTGGAACAAGCCCGCCCAGGACAAACGCCGACTCAATGAACTGATCGATCACTGGTTTCTGTTACACGGGCAAACCCTGTCCCATGGTGTAAGGCGCCGAAATACCATGCACCTGGTATCCCAACGCCTAGGCAACCCGGTTGCCTCTAAACTCACGGGCACCATGTACACAGCTCATCGAGGAGCGGCTCTAGCATCAGGGACAGCAGGCAAGACACTCAATAACCACCTTGGCTACATCCGCGCCATGTATAACGAGCTGCTTCGCCTGGAAGAAATCGATTACCCCAACCCTCTCGCCAACGTCCGGATGTTAAAGCTTCAAGAACGGGAGCTGTCGTTCCTGTCACTGGATCAGATCGAGATACTGTTCAAATCCATACGGGAAACCTGCGTGCTTCCCCATGCTGAGATGGTGGCAAAGATTTGCCTGGCTACAGGATGCCGGTGGGGAGAGGGACGGGATCTAGTCCCGGGAAGGGTAAATCATGGTCAGGTAACGTTTGCCAACACCAAATCGAAGCGCACCCGGTCAGTGCCGATATCCAAAGAGCTGGAAAAAGAGATCCTGGACCATTTCAAAGCACATGGAATATTCACCCGGTGTGAACCAGCCTTTGATAAGGCGCTTAAACGATCAGGGATCAAACTGCCCAAGGGGCAATCCACACACGTCCTACGCCACACCTTCGCAAGCCACTTCATGATGAACGGCGGGAATATTCTTACCCTGCAGAAGATCTTGGGCCACTCCACGGTGACCATGACAATGCGGTATGCGCACCTGTCCCCTGATCATTTGCGTGAAGCTATCCGGTTGGGTCCATTATCCAAGCTGTATGACCAGTAACATTTCTAGCGGTTACCGCTGACTCCAGGCAACAACTGCAAGGGCAAGCCCCTGTGTAAATGATCTTTGCCTTCACCACCGCTTCATTGCTTGAAGCGTTGAAGCCTAAGAACACTCTGCTTCGTTCACCAGGCAGAAACCTGCAGCCCTGTTTGTGGACTTCATGAAAACCTGCGGCGGTAATTCTCTTGGTAACGTAATAGCGATCCATGCCTTAACTACCCTTGTTCGACTAGGGCAAGACTATGGAGCTAGGGGTATGGGGGCAATGCAGAACAGCTTTAAGGGCTGTAGGAGATTTCGTATTTTCGACGCTCTTTCGACTCACACGCTTGTGAGTCGCAAAAAGTGTCGAAGAATCAACGAATTAATGGTGCGCCAGGAAGGACTTGAACCTTCACACCTCTCGGCACCAGAACCTAAATCTGGCGTGTCTACCAATTCCACCACTGGCGCAGTGGGCGGCTATTCTAGCAGGCTATCGGCTAATTAC
>Ga0163179_10002543_pt1 | contig 12661 bp, 14 predicted proteins | sample AtlANTMetagenome_FD_109643 | JGI IMG/M metagenome (GOLD analysis project Ga0163179, IMG submission 109643) | Marine eukaryotic phytoplankton communities from the Atlantic Ocean - Atlantic ANT 2 Metagenome | ecosystem: Environmental > Aquatic > Marine > Oceanic | place: North Atlantic Ocean...
AAAAAGAGCTCAACCTTCCACGAGAGATCACGAATGTGAACTCGGGTGGTATCGCGGTGGGTCACCCACTCGCAGCATCCGGAACGCGCATTACCGCACACCTGCTGTACGAACTCAAGCGCCGCGGCGCGCGATACGGCGTGGGGTCAGCTTGCATTGGTGGTGGTCAAGGGATCGCCGTCGTCGTCGAAGCCCTCTAGCTTTTCAAACCTCAAGGCACCCGGGAGCACACGATGTCTGGAGACGCGCGTCCCACAGATCAAGAGTTGTTCTACGACTGGAATAGCGAAGGCATCCCGTCCGAATTGCCGTCTGTGAAGCTCCTCGATGAGACGCTTAGAGATGGGATTCAGTGCCCCTCGGTCACGGACCCTCCGATCGAAGCCAAACTCGAGATGATCCGACTGATGGACGCCCTTGGGGTCCATCATATCGACGTGGGGCTTCCCGGTGCAGGCAAACGCGCACGACAAGATGTGGTGACTATCGTCGAGATGATTCGAGACGAAGGACTACAGATCCAGCCGGCATGTGCCGCACGCACGCTCCGTCACGACATCGATCCAATAGTAGATGTCGCCCAGGAAGTAGGTGTGCCCATCGAGGTGCTGACATTCCTTGGTACAAGCCCCATCCGCCTGTTCGCGGAAGGCTGGGATGAAGCGAAGCTAGAAAAACTGACCCGCGATGCGGTCCGCGCATCCAAAGATGGCGGTGTGCCCGTTTGTTTCGTTACTGAAGATACGGTCCGCTCAAACCCACAAACCTTAGAACGCCTGTGGACTGCCGCTATCGAAGAAGGTGTAGACGGGCTTTGTCTATGCGACACGGTGGGCCACGCCACACCGGACGGCACGGTAAACCTGATTCGCTTCGCTCAAGGGCTGATCCGTGAGTCGGGGACAGATACACAACTCGATTGGCATGGCCACAATGACCGGGGCTTTGGTCTGATCAACGCTTTGGCGGCGATTGAGGCCGGCGTAGATCGCGTACACGGCTGCGTTTTGGGAATGGGCGAACGTGTCGGCAACACACCGCTCGACCTGCTCCTGGTCAACCTCAAGCTCTATGGCGGAGATACCAAGGAGCTCGGCGCTCTGGCCAAGTTGGTGGATATCGCTAGCGAAGCATGCGACTGGCCGATCCCCGTCAACTACCCAGTGTTCGGTCAAGACGCGTTTAGAACCGGTACGGGTGTGCATGCTGCCGCGGTCATCAAGGCGCAACGTATCGGCGACGACTGGTTAGCAGACCGAATTTACTCCGGCGTCCCCGCGAGTTGGTTCGGGCGAAAGCAAGAAATCGAAATCGGCCACATGTCGGGAGATTCCAACATCATCGCCTGGCTAAACGCTCACAACGTAAAGCCCGAAGACGAGCTTGTGTCCCGGATCCGTACCCTCGCCAAAGCACGTCCGCGGTTACTCACAACGGAAGAGGTGATGGCCGTGGTGAGTGAGTTCCAGGGTTAAGCACGTAGGGCGACTCCCTATCGCAGTACGATAGGACGTTTCACTCGCAGCGGGCGAAGATGATGAGTTCGTTATTGTCCTCATCACACTCTGAAACCGCCTCCGATCCGAGTCCGTCATCATCCACGACGAATTTCAGTTCACCGTCTGGTACATCCGCGGGGTCGAGCAGGAAGAGCATGCCTGCCTCACTCTCTCCAGAGAAGATTGGCGCAGACGTGTACCGGGTCTCGAGGAGCGTGTACCCGACAGGTCCGGCCTTAGCGTAAAGCGACACAGGAACACCTGGCGGCAACTCGGCCACGCCTCCATTCCCCACGTAGACGACGACCTCGAGCCTTCCCTCATCGCAATCTAAGGTACAGACATCGCCCAACGCCGGGATAGCATCCGAATAGACACCCCCGGTCGCAGCCGCGAGGTCGCCCGACCTAAAATTGTTGTAGGTGAGCCAATTGGGGTTGGGCGTCGCAGGGAGTGTCCCGCTGGAGTCCAAGACGTTGGTGATGTCGTAGCTGTGCTGGTTCCATACCGGGCGGCCAGACCGCCAGCTGTTGTCGGCGTCACCAATCGCGCGCACACCATTCACAGCCCCAGATCCATAAGCACTTGAAGTGTAGATAATTTCGGCTTCCCCGTCGCCATCGACATCAGCGATAGCTGGGTATTCACTGCACGTGGCTGACGAGTGGGTGGTCTCTTGCAGCTTGACCGCGCCGGTCGCGCCATCAAACACCCACACATCTTGCTCATCGGCAAAGACGACCTCCGCCTCTCCATCACCTTCGAAGTCAAAGACAGCGGACCCCGTAAAGCCAGACGAATAATCGTTGATCGACCGACTCCATAGTTGCGTACCGTCGGTATCGAGCACAACGTAGACACCGTTACCCGCGACGCCTATCTCCGCCTCACCATCGTTATCAAAGTCCGCAACAGTCGGGGGGCCAACGGTATTTCCAGTGTAAGAACCGGACCAGAGCACCGTCCCATCGTGATCCTGCAGTCGAACCATACCGGGGTATGTGGTGACAACGATCTCACCATAATCATCGTTATCAAAATTACCGACAGCCACGAAACCGTCAGACTGTCCGTTGTACCAAAGCGCGTTTCCGTTGGCGTCGTAAAGGGCGTTGCCAACCACGACCTCAAGATCGCCATCTACGTCAATATCAGCAGCCACACCGAAAGATGCATAGTACGAACTGGAGTACCCAGATCCGGCACCATAAGCGCCATTCCAACGCGTCGTACCGGTCTGTCCATTGACCACAGTCTTGCCCTGTACAACCTCCGGCAAGCCGTCGCCATCCAGGTCGTAAACCGCTACCCCACCACAGACATTCTGGGTCGTAGACGTGTTGTTGGTCCAATAGACCGCGCCCGTGTCGCCACGGTATGCACGAAATCCGACACTCCCCGAGGCGATAACCTCGGCGCGTCCATCACCGTCAAGGTCAGCGATCGCAGGGGTCGAAGGCTCACTCCCCAAGCCCGAAGCGGTCCAGTGTGTCCCAGAACCATCGCCCGAGACCACAAATAGCCCACCGCTTGTGCCGGCTACCACCACATCCGGGGTGTCGCTATCGTCTATGACGCCATCGCCGTTATCATCGGTAAGCTGGCCAACAATGGGAGTGGTGTAGGCGTCCTGGCCACTCAACTGCGTCCATTCGAGCACCGGTGTGAACGTCCCCACTTCAGGAACCTCTTCACAAGACTCATCAACGGGCACGCCTATCTCGGTGACATCGGCCGCCGGGCAGCTATCCCCTGCGCTCCCCGAATCAACCAGTGAGGTGTCATCGGCGCCCTTGCCATCATTCACCGAACCGAATTCATACTCGCTGCACGCCACGAGACATAGCAGCAACCCAATACGCTTCATCATTACTCCGTCAGCCCGGCTCTACTACAATAGCGCCACAAACGACTGCCGGCTATCCAGTAGGCGACTCTTCACTCGAAGATGTGCTCTGTGACGGTACAGCATCCTCTGTAGCCTCTTCAGGCAAATCGGGACGCTCTTCGTCGTCCGCAGCCTTCGCGGCCCGAACCTTTTCCAGTAAATCAACACGTCTATGATCTGCTTCTTCACCCGCCATCGCGATGCGTTTTTCGAGCGCTTTCATCCGCGCCCCGTTGTTCTCTACGACATGGAGTAAGAACACGCCGGCGACGAAATAATTGATGATACCGAGCCCTTCTGGCACACCGGGAAGCCCCCATACGATCAAGGCGCAGGCCGTAAGGAAGTTGAGCAGCTGAACCGACCAAAAGAACACACGCTTCGATCCGTCACCAAGCAAGGTGAGCAACAGTCTGTTGCTCGCCAACAACGCAATGACGCCAAGAAAGGTGGCCCAACCGGTCATGTGTCGCCTCGAGAGATCCGAAGATTATCGATAAGTCTTGTGCCACCTACGAATGCCGCAATCAACGCCTGCGCGTCGTCCCGGACCGTATCAAGCGGCTGCAGAGTAACGGGATCTACGATCTCCAGGTAATCCAATCGATCGACATCCAGCACAGCCTTTCCGATATCGTTCAACGCCGCCACATCCCGCTCACCGGCATCTCCGATAGCCCGCAAGCAGGCGTTCAATGTCAACGCACGACGACGCGCTTCTTTCGACAAGAATCGATTGCGACTGGATAGTGCCAAGCCATCAGCGTCACGCACGATCGGCCCGGGACAAATCTCTACCCCTAAAGCGAGATCACTGACCATCTGTCGAATGACCGCGATTTGTTGATAGTCCTTCGTCCCAAACACCGCCAAGTCTGGACGAATCAACCCAAACAATCGAGCCACGACCGTCGTGACACCGTCAAAGTGGCCCGGACGTTTCGCGCCGCACAAGCCTTCCGTGAGGCGGTCCACGTGTACCGTACTGACAAACCCGTCAGGATAGAACGAAGACTCTTCAGGCAAGAAGAGCGCGTCGACCCCGTGGGCCACACACTTCTCCGCGTCGCCCTCGGGATCGCGCGGATACACATCGAGATCTTCGTTGGGACCAAACTGGAGTGGGTTGACGAAAATCGAGGCGACCATTTGATCACACTGTGGTCGTGCGATGTCCATGAGCGATGTATGCCCGGCGTGCAGGTAGCCCATCGTGGGTACGAAACCCACGCGCGCCCCAGACATAGCAACCTCTGCCCGCCACCTGGCGAGCGCCTCTAAATCACGAAGTACCTGCATAGATTACGAGGTCTGCGCGAGCCTCAAGCCCTTACGCTCAAAGCAATGCTCAGGACCGGGAAAACTACCGTCCCGCACTTCGCTGGCGTAAGCCTCGACCGACGCAATGATCGACTCTTCAAGAGACGCATAGCGCTTTACAAACTTGGGCTTGAAGCGTGTGTCCATACCCAAGAGATCATTGCAGACCAAGACCTGGCCATCACAATGCGGTCCGGCACCAATGCCTATCGTGGGGATGAACAGTTCGGTGGTGATCCGTTGTGCGACATCTTGGGGTACGCCTTCTAAGACGATGCAAAAGGCGCCTGCTTCTGCAACAGCGCGCGCATCTTCGAGGACCTGCTCCGCAGCAGCCTCGCTACGCCCCTGCACCTTAAATCCACCGAAGGCATGTACTGACTGTGGCGTCAGGCCAACATGCCCCACGACAGGAATGCCGGCGCTCACAATCAACGCTATCGCTTCAGCAGAGCGTTTCCCGCCCTCAAGCTTCACCGACTGTGCACAGCCTTCTTTGACCAAACGGCCTGCACTCTCAAGCGCCTGCTGTGCAGAAACTTGGTAGCTCATGAACGGCAAATCAACCGTCAGGTGCGCCGTTTCCAAGCCACGCGAAACGCAGCGGCCATGGTAAATCATGTCATCAAGCGTGACCTGCAGGGTGTCGGGGTGTCCTTGCATGACCATGCCGAGAGAATCCCCAACAAGCACCATGTCTACACCCGCTTGATCCACAAGCCGAGCCATTGAGTAGTCGTAGGCGGTGACCATCACCAACCTTCGGTTGTCGGCCTTCGGCTTGCGAAGGTCCAATACCGTTTTGCGTGGCATATTTTTTTACCTCTCTAGGAGGCCTCCGATTTGGGGGGAGCAGAGAGCATTTCGAACAGGGGAACTTGGTCCTCTCGGCCGGCGGATGCCGGTCCAAGGGAAGGCGTTTCTCCTGGTCTACCCTCTAGCCAATGCGTGATCACATCCAGTACCTGAGCGCGATCATCGCTGTTGTTAACGTAGTCAAGTGAATCTGTTCGTAAAGTGTACACAGGCGCGGTGGTGTACTGCGCAAAGAGGTCAAAGTATCTCGCGCGAAGATCATCAAGATACTCCGCGGTAACCGCCGTCTCCGCCGAAATAGCGCGTTTCTTGATGCGCGAGAGCACCACATCGGTCGACGAATCGATAAAAATCACCAGATCGGGGCGAGGACAATTCGGCGCGATGAGATCGACGAAGCGCTGGTAAAGCGTAAGCTCGTCCGGTGGGAGTGTCTTTTCGGCGAAGAGCTGATCCTTTTCCCACATGTAGTCGGCGACGATCAGTGGTGAGAACAAATCTCCCTGCAACATCTCGAGTTGCTGCTTGAAACGCGTCCCCATGTAGAACATCTGTGTCGGGAAAGCGAAACGTTCCGGGTCGCTGTAAAACCGCTCAAGGAACGGATTGTCATCAGCCGGCTCCAAGACCAAGCGCGCGCGCCACTCGTCGCGCAGAATTCGCGCAAGTGACGTCTTTCCTACGCCAATCAAGCCTTCGAGAACGAGCAGCTTGCCCACTGTGTGCGTCTCCCGCGCTCGGAAATGCATCTGCTAAGCAGAATAGCACGTCCGCGCCGCTGCCAACCTTTCACCGCCTCGGTATCCCGCAACTCAAGCGAAGGCGAACCAGAACAGAAGCCCCCGCCGTCGAATCAGCGTCGAACGCCGTCGAGAAACGTCGGAAAAAGATCCTTTTCCGTCGCGCACCATAGCGGCGCACACGCAATTTCAGTTGGCACGCGACTTGAACTCTATGGCGACTCACCTGCCACCATGGAGAACAACATGCAGGGAATTAACCATGTGGTCCTGATGGGCCGCCTCGGCGCAAAGCCAGAACTTCAAACAACACCCACTGGCCGACAGATCTGTCGTATGCGTTTGGCGACAAACCAGCGCAAACTTGAAGGCGACAGTTGGACCACCACAACCCTTTGGCACAACGTCACGTTGTGGGAACAGCAGGCAGACACCGCCGCCAAACATCTCCAGGTAGGAGACCTGGTGGCCGTAGAAGGCCTACTGGTTCCCCGCAGCTGGAAAGACAACGAGGGTAATCGCCGTCGGCGGGTAGAGGTCGTCGGGAAGCGACTGCACTTCGTGCGCAACCTTTCCAACCGCGCCCGAGTCTTAGATCTGCTCCCCGAACAGGATGAGCCTACAGAGCAAATCACAACAGCCGAAGCGCGCGCTCAACTCGCACTTCCCCACGTTGAAACCTGACGCTTAGTGGGCAGGCGAGGGGCTCGTGTTCGAGCCCCTTCGCCACACCCAAAACGTGAAAAGCGCCAACGGCAGCGCCAGCCAAACCGTCGCCTCACTACCGATCCAAGCGAATTCGAAGGGCTCCGCGCTCCAAGGAAAACCCAAGAGGTAGCCACCAGTGTAATGGGACTGGAGCAAGTCCACGCCCAAATGCAACGCCCCCCCACCTAGAAGGTTCAAAAACCACGCTCTGCCAACGCCCGGTCGAATAATATCGCCAAGTGCCGCCAAGGCGACACTCCACAACAAAATCCCAGCAGGAAGATGCATTGGCGTCCAGCAGTAGATGAGCGCATCGGGGACCGCGAGCCCCTCCCGCTGTAGGAAAGAGAGCCCCATGCTGGGAACCCGCGACAGAAGGTCTGGAAGTACAACTCCAGCAACAAATACTGGCGTATACGAGCGCCGGGTCGCAGACTTCAACAAAAACGCCGTACACACGTGCGTGATCAAATCAGCCACGTCGTACCGCCCGAATCGAAGCCTGGGACATATAAACCAAAGCAAAAAACGTCCCGAGCAAACTAAATCCAGCTTTATACGGACGTAAAGGATGCCCCTGAAACCGGTCGGCGAAGACATGATGGCCATGCCCGTCTCTCCCGGCGACAAACCGCCCCTCGACACTCACGACATCACCGACCTCTACTTCGGCTTCAACACCGAACACAGGCACAGTTGGGCCGACCTTCGCCAAATGAAAGCTGTCGTCACCCACCGAAACAACGTTCCAGAGGGAGAGTATGACCCGCTTGCCTTCGCTCGCTTCTGGGGACTCTACGCACCGTTCATAGGCGTTCGTAAAGCTCATCGCGCGCTGGGCATAGATAGAACCGAGCGCTAGGAGCGCGATCAGACAAGCGCCAACGACAACACATCTTGCCAGGCCGAACCACGACAGCAGGCGCATTCGACTATTCGGAGATCACTGCTACGTGCATCACACGCGACGCGGTCTCGATGATCTGACCGTCATCGGTCGTGTAGGTATCCGAGTTCTGAAAAGCAACGTAGACGTTGTTGGTGTCCACATTCAAGTCAGCATCCATCAGATCCCATACGTCGTCATTGATCACAAACTCATCCAGACCGGTAGCGTTGCAAGTCACCGTTTCGTACGCCATGGAATCACGTTCTCGTCGCACCTGGATCCAGGTTTCATCCCAGTCGTCACCAGTCTCCCACTCGATGTCGATCTCTTCTCCCCAAGAGAAGCCTTCGCTATCACTCCAATCGCCATCCAACTCGACCTGCCCGACCGTACCCGCTTCCGGAGTTATCACACCGGTCAAAGCACCAGCGTCGGAGAGAGAAATACCGCTGTCGATGACGTCTTCCACTTCAGAACACGTATAGGAATTCGTCAGCGCTTGATCGTAATAGTAGCCTGGTGTCACCTCGGAAAGCGGACCGCTGTCATCGTCCGAGTTCCAGAAGGGAACCCCTTCAAGGTTGGCAATGCTCGTGCCTTCTCCGCCCGCGTCCTGGGCGAACATAGAGAGCCCATAAGAACATCCGCCCTCACCCGGCAGCGCGCGACTGGTCAGACCGTCAGGAGCGTACTCCAGCACCACGTTGAAGCCGTATACCCCCTCCCATGTGTCGCCTGTTTTGGGCTCTTCGCACGTCCACGAATACGTATCCGCCACCAAACGTCCGTCTCGTTCTGGACCGCCACCTAAGCAATCATCGCACCCTTTATTCTTACAACCGCCGATTAGACCGACCGAGAAAGACAACAAAGCGAGGGCATAAAAACGCATCACGTTCCTCCAATCGGAAGCATAGCCGACCAGAACCACGGCGTCAGGCGCACTTCGAGACTTGACCAATGGGCTCCATCGTGAAATGTAGTGTCGGCGCTACGCTCTGGGGGTGTGGCGGAATCGGTATACGCGCTTGATTCAAAATCAAGTGGTCTTTGGCCATGAGGGTTCGAGTCCCTCCACCCCCACCACCGCGCGACTTTAACCTACGGTATGCCGAGTAGTTTGTGCGTCTGTAACGAAAGACGCCATTGCGGATGAGTCGCGCAATACGCCCTCGCAGCAGCGACGTTCGCCCGTGCATCACCATCATCCTTGGGCTGTAAGTAACGTCGCCTGAAATCCAAGTGCGCGACGTCGTCTGGCATCAGGTCAGCCTGTGGGAACACGAGTTTCAACTCGTCGCCGCCGTGAACCACAAGTTTAGAGCCCGATTTCGGGCTGACGCACACCCAATCGACACCTGCTGGAACAGGTAGCGTGCCGTTGGTCTCGATCGCGATCTCAAAACCCGCGACGCGACAGGCCTCCAATAGCGAACCATTCAACTGTAGAAGCGGCTCGCCCCCCGTGAACACAACATAGGGCTCCGCGCCCTCCACGCCCCCTTCGCGCCAGAGGTTCAGGAGGTGCACAGTCAATGCGCCAACATCAAAACGTCCTCCCCCAGGACCGTCTGTTCCCAAGAAATCTGTGTCGCAAAAGTCGCACACAGCGTCGGCCCGATCCTTCTCACGACCGGACCAAAGATTACACCCCGCAAACCTACAAAACACAGCGGGACGACCAGTGCGTGCGCCCTCACCTTGCAGCGTGAAGTACGCTTCTTTCACAACAAAACGGGCGCGATCCGGCTTCGATGTGAAGTCGGAATCGCGCCCGGTCATGATTGTTACCGCCCTTTAGAAAAGGACAGCGACCTTATTGGACGAAGTCGCCGGTGCTGCGAGGCACCAACTTGAAGTCGCCGTAGGTGTAGTCGTAAGCACCCGTCACCGACGAGTACGCATCACCAACCGCAGGAGCGGTGTAGGTCTTATCGTTTGAAAGGAACTTGTCGTCCACGATCATTCCGAGTGTGGTCGTCCACTCACCGTAGCTGTCAGCTTCCGAAGCGGCGGTCACACCTTCAACGGTGATGAGCACGCTTTCATAGGATTCCGCAATGGCTTCATCCTTCAACACGGTCTTGGAAACGACGATCGCCTCCGGAACATCGGCCGTACCCGTCACGTTGATAGCGCTACCTTTGACGGACGCATCGATCTCGGTGAGGTCGCTGTACTCCATCAGAGTACCGGTGATTTCAACGGTGTCACCCTGCGTCGGGAAGGTCTTGACGTCGGAGCCGTGGTAGACCCAAATCCCAGCGTAAGGCACAGCGGCATCTTGCATAAAGAAACCGTAGCCGGTGTTCGGCGTGGTCACGATACCTGTAGCGGTAACGGTGTCGCCATCAGCGTAGCCAATGTACTGCTGCATGTTGGCGATTTCGGACGCGGGAGGATCATCCGTATCGGTGTCCGTGTCGGTGTCCGTATCGGTGTCCGTATCGGTGTCCGTATCGGTGTCCGTGTCGGTATCGGTGTCTGCTTCAGCGGTATCGGTGGTCGTCTTGGGGCAGCCAGTGCCAACGAACACCAAACCGGAGAGCAATAGGGGAAGGGTCATCAGACGCTTCATGGTATCTCCAGAAACTAGGTATGGTTTATCGAGTCGGCACTACGCCGCTCAACCCTGCGAGCGTCCGCCGAATAGCCAATCCGCTTTAAAGGCGCAAGAAGCCAGGTATTACCAACGTTGCTTGAGGCGCCAACGACCTGCCGAGTGCACCAGCTTACCGCTTTCTTTGAGTCGCCGTAACTCTGCGAGAACTTGTACCCTCGTGAGGCCCTCATGTGGGCTTTGCTTCATCGCGCCATGGACCAACATGGGCTCTTTAAGCCCTCCATCCGGGTAGGTCGCGAGACGCTCAAAAAAGTAGCGATGCAACCACCCCTCAACGGTGTCGGCGGAAGCAGCCCGTGGCGGCTCAGGCGAACGAGGTGTCCGTAGAGCCCGCTGCTTCGCGGCTTGCCCGGTTCGAGGTGTACGCTTCTTTGGTTCTTTAGTTGCGGTTCGCGTCACAGTGACAGAAACAGCCCCCGGACACGCTAGCTCGGGTGTGGCATCACTCCAGGCAGTCTGCAACGACTCCAACAACGCACCTGAAGCATTCGAAAGTTCGGGTCGTTGGCATCTCAAACGAACGGCCGCCCGCAGACTCTCTGGAATGGCCGCAGCGCCTTGTGCTTCCAATTCTTCCAAAAACGACTGCAGAGGCTCTCCGTCCGGGAGATCGCCAACTTCGGCGGTCATTCGCACCGACCACGAACCCAGTTCGCGTCGCAAATCCACAGGGAGCGCCTCTCCCAACTCCGACACCGAGAACAAATCGGTGAGGGTCTGACACGAAAGACGGCCCAAAGGATACAAAAGCAGATCCTGCGCGATGACGCTCAAAAGCGTCAAATCAGCGTTGCGCAACCCGCCTACCGTCACTCTCTCAGTACTCAGATCCATGATGCCCCCACGCGACCTGGCCCAGGCTTAACCCAACCGACGCCCTTGGGCGGTGTCAAAGACCAATATCCCTAGGTCTATCGATCAGTTTGCTCCAACCACGCGCGTAAATAGGGCAGCACCGTGTCGACGACCTGACGATGTCCCGCGACGTTGACATGCACCGTGTCGGGTGGGTCCTTCCGAAACTGCGAAAGAGGCGCGTGGAGCGGCACAGGCACGATATCTAAACCGGAAGTACGCTCGACCACTGCTAAGCGCCGACGAAGGTAGTCTTGCCGCTCGTCTTGGAGAGTTGGCAGAAAGAACAAGCCAAGGCGCCCATTCGCCGTATCCATCTCGCTTAAGATCTGGTCGAGGGCCTTAGCACCGACCAAATGAACGTCCACGTGGTCTTGATATCGTGGGAACGCGAGCGCTAAACGCCACTGAAAGAAGCGATAAGCCTCAGACCACTGGTAAAGACTTCTCGAAAGCAGCGGCGAAAAGACCAAGCGCCGAGGTTGTGCGCGATAAAACACCACACCGTCTTCGCGCTCTAGCGCCACGCGCGGGGTGAAGTCCATCAGGTCGTTTTCACACAACAACCCCAAAACAACGATCGGCTTGAGCAACGGCTCAAGGATCTGGACGAAAACCAGTAGATCCTGCGGGTGGTAACCATCCTCTGCAATCACACACACCTGCACTCCGTCACCCAGTTCTTGCTGGAGCAGCGCGGGCCATGTATGCCGCGCAAAATCGCCGGCGTTGGCTCCCTCTTCGAGGGCCATGGACTGGCGCGTTGTGCTGTCACCGAGAACCAACACAGACGGACCGTCAAAGGCAAAATCACACCAACCCCAGTTGCCCTGAAAGCCGTGCTTTTCCAACTGAAACCCGCGTGGCAGATAGTCTAAAGAAGCGCCGATTTCTGAAGACAAGAGCGTTGAGTACGTGTCACCAGGTGAGTTCTCTGGCTGCGCGCCAGCAGCGATCGCGATGGCCTGCTGCTGACGGATATCGAGCTGCATCGAACGGGCACACCACTCGATTGCGAAGCTAGCCGTCAAGGCTGTGACCACCGAGAGAAGTACCGCGCGTCTTCTCACGTTACGCCCCCTTCAATCACAGCTCAAGCGAGAAATAGCTCAGCACGTCGATAACGGGGCGTGTCTCTACTGAAATCGACGACAAGCGCCGAAACCGCAACGAAACAACACCTCGTCTCCCAAGCTCAGCGTGACGCTCTCAAAGAGCGTAGGCTCACTGCCCTGGGCTTGTGCAAGATACACTTCATAGCTGCCTGGAGGAAGGGCACCGGAGCCGACTTTACCAGACGGACCAACCAAGTATCCTTCTGTG
>Ga0163179_10002544_pt1 | contig 12660 bp, 9 predicted proteins | sample AtlANTMetagenome_FD_109643 | JGI IMG/M metagenome (GOLD analysis project Ga0163179, IMG submission 109643) | Marine eukaryotic phytoplankton communities from the Atlantic Ocean - Atlantic ANT 2 Metagenome | ecosystem: Environmental > Aquatic > Marine > Oceanic | place: North Atlantic Ocean...
AAGACGGTCCGCATAGAAGCGGCAAGCGAGGCTGCGTCACCCGCTTCAAACAGCGAGCCATTGATGCCATCGTGAACAAAATCCGGCAAGGCACCGTGGCGAGCGGCGATCACCGGGATACCAGCCTGTAGCGCAAGATTAGCGGTTCGCCCAAAGCTCTCGCGAACGCGAGATGGAACAAGTAACGCAGCGGCGCCGTCTAGGATCGACAGCAAACGATCTGGCTCATACCGACCGTAAAAGGACACAGCTGAGCCCTTGGCCGACTCAGAGAGGCGTTCTTCAAAGTGAATTTCTCGGGGTGCGGGTGGTGCAGGAGCACCTCCATAGACATCCAAAGAGACCGGCAACTCACGTACCTCTGCCATCGCCTCAACAGCGAGGTCGGCGCCCTTGGCTTCGCGAAGGTCACCAGCAAAGACAAACCGACAACCACTGTCTTCGGCCAACTCCGCGAGCCGAGAAGGACGCGGCACGGCTGGCGGCAAGATCTCGATCTGCCTCTGAAGCAAGCCCTGTTCGAGCAGAACCTCCCCCACATAACGAGACGGAACGATGAGCTTTTCACAACGATGCAAGGCACCCAGATAGCCTGCATAGCGCAGTCCAAACACCGGCGCGGCCAAGAGCCCGCGGATCCCGCCGTAGCACGGGCCGCAAGCAGCTCCCAACTGTGGGCCATCGCAGGGGTTGCCGTCACCATCGTGCAGATGTGTTCTCGGACAGATGGAATAGAAATCATGCAGAGTCCACATCACCCGAGCACCAAAACGGACCGCCTGCTCTGGAAGACGATGGCTGATTCCCTGCAAGCTGTGAATATGGACAACATCGGGCTCATGCTCTGCAAGGAGTGCGTTAAAGCGCTCAAGCAGTGCGTCGTTGCCAGGTGCAGCGATGTGCTTGGCTAGCTCCTCAACAGGGCTAGGAGTATCGGAGCCATCGCCATTGATGGCATGAGTGATCACTTCGACACCTGCGCTATGCAGAGCCTGACCAAGCTCCTTTACATGAAGATCGAGGCCACCCCGAGCTAGATCCGGAACCACATCTGTTAGCAAGAGAACACGCATGCCAAGCTCCTGGAACGTCCTACAATCGACAGGACGTACTCGCTCCACCTTGCCACCGTCTGCGGTGACGTGAACAATGATCTCGTGCCGCAAACCGGCAACGCGAGGTTCATGCGCCCACCTGACCCACCGCAACTGTCCGCAATTGTCGTCGCCTATGACAGCGGACAACAGCTTCGCCGTTGTCTGGACTCGATCCAGAGTGAACTCCAACGTGAGGATATCACGGGAGAGATCTGGGTCATCGACAACGACTCTCAAGACGGATCAACATCGGAACTCAGTCAGCACCCTGATCTCCAGATCCTTCGCAACAAGAAGAATCTCGGCTTTGGGGCAGCAGTAAATCAAGGCTTTCGACGCAGTCGAGGAGAGTTGGTCCTGCTGCTCAATCCCGACGCGGAGTTCCAACCAGGCTCCCTCAGGCCCTTGCTCGAAACACTACGACGTAATCCCGAGGCCGATCTGGCGGCGCCAGCACTGATTCTTCCCAACGGCGAACGACAGGGCAGTCCTCGACGTTTCTACACGCTCGCAGCCGCCCTGGCCCGGCGCACGCCACTGGCACGCATTCCCATGGGAGCTCGACTTCTGCGCAAGCACCTCATGACAGGGCTAGACACCAACCGGGCCCAAAACGTCGACTGGGTGAGCGGCGCAGCCATGCTTCTTCGTCGCTCATCAGTCCCCACCTCCGGCCCCTTTGACGAGCGATACTTCTTGTACTTCGAAGATGTTGATCTGTGCCGTCGACTCGCGGCTAGCGGCCGCAAGGTGCACTTTGAGCCAGCATCCCGGGTCCACCATTCGCTGAGCGCAGGAAGTCGCCGGCAGGTCCCATGGAATCCTCTGCTATGGCGACATATTCACTCGGGCTTCTTATATGCCCTGAGCTGGAGCCCTGGCCTGTGGAGATCGCGTTGGTGGAGAGGAACCGCATCCAAGGCGCTGGGGCTGGTCGCTCGTGGAGGCATCCTTGCCGGGGTAGCGACGCTGCTCACAGTAAGCTCAAGTCTTCCGCCACTCTCGACGGCCCTACTGCTGGCCCTGTGCATCCTCGGCGCACTGAGTACACCAACCAGTCCCAGCTCGGTCCTTGGGCGTGCGCCGCTGCCTTCTGCACCGCTGCACGCGGTGCGGCTCGCTGCTGTCGGGATCAGTTCTCTGGCTACGTTCGCAGCCCTGAGCGGAACCATGATGTCGCTGGCCGACATCGCGGGAACTACCGCCTGGGCAGCGCTCTCTGCAGCCGTCCTGAACACCATCGGCCGTGGCACACGAAGCCTCAGACAGCTGGCTCGACGGTCTGTAACGGGTCCCGTTCGTACTCTTGTCGCCGGCTGCCCAGCAGCAGCCCTTGAGTTCTGCGAGCGTATCGCTGAAGAGAAAGCAGAAGCTATCAGTGTGCTGGGCTTCGTTCCCCTGGATCCCCTGTGCGAAGGAGGACCAACACCCCGCTTGCGCGACTTCCAGCAGGTCGTCACTGTCGCTAGAGATCTACGCGCTCAGGCAGTGCTCGTTGTCGGCGGACCCGACGAACTACAACAAAGCACAGCGCAAATCGACTCTCTGCGGCGAGCTGGAGTGACGGTCTCGTACGTTATGACGGGAGCAAGTGAGCTGCTGCAACCAAAGCAAGGTCTACGTATCGGTGGCTACCCGGCTCTGCAACTGGGCAGCGGCGCTGAGGCGCGCGCTATGCTCCTGATCGCCAGTCTCGCTGGACGTCTCAGCGCCGCGCTGGCGCTAGCAGCGCTGCTCCCTGCTGCACCTATTCTATTGGCGCTCTCGGCACTGGCCGGACGGGGGTATCCCTTACTCCGCTGCCACCGTGTGGGACGTGACGGTAGTCCCTTTGTAATGCTTCGACTGCGTAGCGGACCCGGAAGCGAAGGTCGCGAGGCAGGGGGACGCCTGGGACAAGCACTACGATGGCTTCACATCGACGAACTACCTCAGTTGTGGAACGTCGTACGAGGAGAGATGGCCCTGGTCGGTCCCAGGCCAGTAGAGTCGGGCATCGCCGATGAACTTGAAGAGTGGCAAGCAGCCCGCCTGTGCGTGCGCCCTGGAATCACTGGAGTCTGGCAACTCGACCGCTTACGACGTTGGCGCCTGGACGAAATGATCGCCTCTGACCTTTTATATGTACTCCGCTGGTCCATCACGCTGGATCTGGGGATCCTGAGCGAGACACTCTTTGGCCGGAGGAACCCCTGAGTTCCCTGGCTGGTCTGGCACGCAGGTGGCTCGGAGAAGCTGCTCCCGGTCCCGAGAAGATGGTCATCAAGGGTAAGCAGGATCCCCTTGGTGACCGCAAGACGCTCAAACGTATCGAGCAAAGTATCCAGCGCGGCGTCTTCACTGCGCTGCACACACACCTGAACTGCCACAGCGATACCGTGCAGCGTCTCGTCGATATGGGCCTCCACGAACTGGTGATCCAGCTTGACGCTGACTATACGAATGCCCTTTCAGCTGCCGAAGAGCTCTGTCGAATTCGTACAGACCGACCCCGGGTCCGCCTGCTTGCCCCTCGAGACATCGATGCTCACTATCTGCAGCAGTGGCTCGAGCTTGCCGAACACAACGGCATCGAAGAGGTGGAGTTACAAGCACCTCGCTCGGGACAAGCCGAAAAGAACCCGTTGAACTCAAGCCTCGCGATGTCATTGGCCCCCCTGACTGTCCGGGCTCCCTGGAGAAAGCCTCGACTCCTGCTCAAGCCCACCGACCTCAGGCATCTAAGAGGCGTGCATCAGACGCACAACTCTGCAAAGCCACCTACATCAACAGTTCAGGCGTCACAGCTACCTGAAAAGGTAGATGAACAGCAAAAAGGGCTCCGCTTTGCCCAGCACAGCCCTCGCTTCTCTGTAGTGGTGCCAACGCACCTCGGCTCGAAGCCATGGCTTGAAAACTGTCTGGCATCCATCGCACGTCTCACGGGGCCAGTGCCCGAAGTGGTTGTCGTCATCGACGGACCAGCACCCGAGCTCGCTGGATTGATTCGCAAACATCTGCCAGCGGCAAGGCAGCTTCGATTAGCCAGCAATCGAGGCTTCGCCCGAGCAGCAAACGCCGGGCTGCGCTCCGCACGTGGCGAGCTAGTCGCACTGATCAATGACGATACTGAGCTGGAGTCAAGCTGGCTTGAAGCCATGGACCATGCTGCCCACACACAAAAGGACGCCGGTTCATTCGCCTCGCGAGTCCTGCAGTTACAGAGACCCGAGCTCATCGACTCTGCCGGGCATGGCCTGTGCCGTTGGGGTGAGGCCTTCGAAATTGGCGCCGGCGCTCTGGACGGACCCGAGTTTGACAGAGACCGATGGGTCTTTGGCGCACCTGCCAGCGCTTGCGTATATCGACGTGAACTGCTCGATGATTGCGGCGGCTTCGATGCCTCAATGGAAGCCTACCTTGAGGACGTCGAGCTGAGCCTGCGCGCCCAACTACTGGGCTACCCGTGCTTGTACGTCTCCGGGGCAAAAGTGTGGCACCGTGGCAGCAGTTCCTACGGAACACGGCCCACTCATCAGGCCCACCTACTGGCACGAAATCGAATCCATCTCATGCTGCGCTCGATGCCTCAGCAAACTCTGCGTAGCTCGGGGGCAGCGATAGCTCTGTCCTTGGTAGCAGGCTTAGGTCATCAACTGCTCGCCGGCAGCACCACTCTTGCCGGTGCTCGCGGCACCCTCGCCGGGCTCCAAGATGCCGAGGCCAGTCTCTCACAGCGACCCGAGGCCCTGGGTCGCAGGAGAGTCGACGACATCTGGATGCGAGCCGTGCTTCGAAACTCCGAAGAACGACTGCTTGAACTCAGCGAGGGGCCAACAGCAGGACAGTGGCAACAAAGACGAGCTACCCTGACGCGCACTCTGAGAGCCTGGGTGGACCGCAACGAGGGAAGCCTAGGACGACAGGAAGAAGGGAAAGAGTGAATGCGGGTTCTGGTTACCGGCGCCGCTGGCTTCATCGCAAGCCACATAGCTGAAGCCCTTCTTGCGCGGGGCGATGAGGTCGTCGTGCTGGACGATCTCAGCAACGGACGACGAGACTGCGTTCCTGTCGGGGCAGTCTTTGTCGAAGGCGATGTGCGCAGGGCTGCTGATGTCGACCGCGCATTCCTCGCCCTCGAAGGCAGACAAATCCACGCTGTCTGCCACCTGGCAGGGCAAGCATCTACCTTTCGCTCTTTCGACGAGCCGGCCTGGGACATGGAAGTCAACGGAGTCGGTACGGCTCGCATGCTCGAAGGAGCGCGAAGGCACGGCGCATCAACTTTTCTTTATGCCTCCTCAATGACTGTATATGGAAGCCCAGCAGAGCTACCCGTTAGCGAAGATGCACCCTGCGAGCCGCTCTCGTACTACGGCATCACCAAGTGGGCGGCAGAACGTTCCGTTCTGCTGGCAGCGACTCAGGGACCTCTGGAAGGAAGACTACGTAGCTGCGCCTTTCGCATGTTCAACGTCTACGGAGAACGTCAGTCACTGACCAACCCCTACCAGGGTGTGCTTGGCATCTTTATCGGCAACGTCTTACGTGACGAGTCCATCTCGATCTTTGGCGATGGCGAACAGAGCCGAGACTTTGTCTATGTCGGCGATGTCGCAAAGGCCTGGGTAGCGGCTCTTGACCAGCCCGAACTCAACGCAGAGGTCTTCAACCTGGGCACTGGAACTCAAACCAGCATCAACAAGCTCTGGCGTCTTGCCGTCTCCTCATGTGATGCCCAACCAGAGTCATGGGATGTCTCGTACGGTCCGGGAAGACCAGGGGATCAGCGCCACATGGTCGCTGACATCTCAGCGGCCCGAGACCGCCTTGGCTGGCAGCCGACCACCTCCCTCGAAGACGGAGTGCGCGCAACCGTCAGCTGGGCACGCACCGATTCGGGCAACAGAGGCGATGACTGAAGAATCGAGACGGAGCGCTCAGGTCGACGTGCTGATCGCCAGTTGGCGACGACCAGACCTTTTGAAGCGCGCCCTCGAAAGTGTCGAACAGGTTCGCGAGGCACGGGCGGGGCTCGTGCAGTTGCATGTACACGTCATCGATGAAGATAGGGGCAGCAGTGCTGGACCGGCAGCAGCTCGCAACCTGGCGGCAGGTCAGGGACAGGCCGAATTCATCGCAATTCTCGACGACGATGACCAATGGACTACGCAGCGACTGCTTCGATCCATTGACGTGCTACGAGATGAACCTGAGATAGCGCTGGTGTGCGGGAACATGAGTCTGTCTGAACGCAGCATTCTGGACGGCCGAGGGAAGATCCCCAGCAAAGGAAGGACGTTCGGTCACCGTGACCTCGCACTGGACTGCTTTGTCTGCACATCTACGGTGACCCTGCGGCGCTTGGACTGGGAGCGAGCTGGTGGCATGGACGAAAGACTACAAAGGGCGGAAGACTACGACCTATGGCTACGTCTCACCCGCGAAGGAGCGAAAATCAGACTGCTACCTGATCTACTGGGCCACTACGGGGAACAGAGCAATCGCCTCTCGGATGACAGCAGCGCCATGGTGCGCGCTACCAGAGCGGTGCTGAGCAATTCTGCGATGGTCACAGACGACCGCGCGCTCCGTAATCGACTAGGCCGCTTAGATGCGGTCATCGCTCACAGCCTGGCCAAAGCGGGGCGCAGCAACGAGGCCAGGGCTCTCGCAATCCAAGCCCTGCGCGGAGCACCCATGGCACGGGTTGCCTGGACGGCTCTGGGTCGTTCACTGACCGCGAGGCGTGACGACAGCGCCTCAAAAGCGGGCTAGCACCTTACTGGGGTTTAGGATCCCCACCGGATCCCAGACCTCACGCAACGAACGCTGTAAGGCAATCTGATAGTTGTCTTGTTCCCAGGCAAGAAAGCGACGCTTTGAGAGCCCAATGCCATGCTCTCCCGAGATGGTACCGCCCAGATCCAGAGTCTTGCGAATCACTGCATCAGCAGCCCGCTCGCCTCGCTCTGCACCGGCCTCGTCATACCAAAGGATGTTCACGTGCAAGTTGCCATCACCAGCGTGACCGTAGGTAGCAAGCACCAGGTTCTCCGCCTCGGCGATCGGAGCAAGAGAGGCCACCAGTGCTGGGATCGAGCCAATGGGGACAGCTACATCCTCGCTGATGTAGCCCACAGCTCCCTGCTTAACCAACTTGCTCAAGCGCCGACGCAGTTCCCAGAGCGAGCTCCGCTCCGCAGCGCTATCTGCACGGCGCACAGCCAAGGGCGCACTGGCATCCAAGTCGTCAACAAAGCGCTCAAGCAGCCGCTCTGGCTGACCCGGTTCTCCGTCGAACTCCACCAACAAGAGCGCGCCCCAGTCCTCTTCCAGCTCCAATGCTCCCGTCGCCCGCACCTGGTCGAGGCTGTGACCATCGACCAGCTCCAAGGCCCTTGGATTGAGTCCACGCAGACGAGCAATGGCGACGGCATCGGCGGCCGCCTGAAGATCAGTAAAGGCCAGCAAGGCTGTACCTACCTCGCGAGGTCGTGGCAGCAGAGCCAGACGAATTCCAGCTATCACCGCAAGGGTGCCCTCGGAACCCACCAGTAAGCTCGAGAGATCGTAGCCAGTGACCCCCTTGGGTTGGCGCCGACCCGTCTCAATGACTGTTCCGTCGGCACACACTGCCGTAACACCCAATACAAAATTACCCGTCACCCCATACTTGAGAGCGACTGGGCCGCCGGCGTTCGTCGCCACATTGCCGCCCAAAGTACAGGTGTCCAGCGAGTTCGGATCCGGCGGGTAAAAGAGGCGATGCTCGTCGGCTACCTGCTCTCGGAACGTTCCCGTGACCACGCCAGGCTCTACCTCTGCATAGCCGTGCTCGCTGTGTACTCCTACGACACGATTCATGGCTGCAAGAGCGAGGACAATGCCGCCCTGCTCCGGAATGCAGCCACCGGCCTTGCCGGTACCTGCTCCTCTGGGAGTCACTGGCACACCGTAACGAGTTGCCCAGCGAAGACACTCCTGGATGTCAGGAATAGAACGGGCCTGAACCACAGCCAGGGGGCGGACAGGCTTCAAACCTGACCAATCACCTCCGTACTCCAGGCACTGTTCGGGATCCTGGAGCAACTGGCCAGTAGGAAGAGCAGCAGCCAGTTCACGCAATGACTCGCTAGCCATCCACACGCCGCCAATCGTAGCAAGGCAAATCAGCTGTAGGTGCCTCATGTGCAGCGGCACGCTCTTCATCGGGGTCCTCAAACCTATAGGGTCGCGTAGGCGAGTTCACAACCATCGACTCTGCTTCGCCCAGACACTTGAGCCCATGCCAGACACCCGGAGGAATCAGCACGAGCGTGTGGTGCCGATCACCCAGGACCTGCTCGACAATGCTTCCATAGGTGGGAGAGCCTTCCCGACCGTCCATAAGCACCAAGAGGGTCTGGCCGCAAAGACCCACCATTCGGTCTACCTGTTGCTCATGTCGGTGCCAGGCTTTCACCACACCGGGTCGCACGGTCGTCACGTAGATCTGACCGAATTCTTCGCCGACCAATTGCTTCTGGTCGCTACGCAAAAGTACCGAGAGACTGCCACGCTGATCGCTGTACCAACTGAGATCCTGGATCAGGACGCCGTCGATAGCGGTAGCCTTGGGCTCAGAATTGGGATTGGGGTTTCCAGGCACAAGTAAACAATAGACGATCGCAACGGCCTTGGACTCAGACAGTAGAACTCAACTCACCTTGTCCGCCAAGACCTTGCGCCAGTCTTCAAGCACAGGAAGTCCTTGATCTCGAGACCAGTTCATCGTGAACCGAGCGTCAAGACTGCTGTCTACGGGGCGAAGCGCACACTGAGTTGCTCCTTGCACGGTGTAGTCAGGCCCGCCTGCCGTACCTGGATCATCAATCACCTCAAGACCCTCGTATCCCAGGGAGGCAAGAATCCCTTCCGCCCACTCACCTCGAGACACTGGCTCGCAGCCTGCCGGATGGAGGATCCCAGGTACTGTGCTCCCGGCAGCGAGCAACTTGATGAGCCCAAGCAACCACCTACAGAGCCCCCGAGCCATCGTCGGACGAGTTTTCTGGTCGCGAAGGACAGCAACTTCCTTCTTTCCCGATCGGACCTGAGCGAGTAGATATCGAACAAAGCTGCCTTCGCCGGGCTCCGTCAACCACGAGATCCGTACAACACAAGAGCGCCCCTCGGACGAGAGAACCGCTGCTTCTCCCTTGGCCTTGCTGACACCATAGATCTGCACAGGACACGTTCGACTCTCCTCGGAATACGGAGCTCCGTCGCCCAGAGCCTCGTCGCCAAAGACGTAGTCTGTCGAGATGTGAACAAGAGGGATCACTTCAAGGGCACAGGCCTTGGCCAGCACATCGGGAAAATAAGCATTCAGGCGATTGGCGCCTTCAGGGTCTTCTTCGCAAGCATCCACCCAGGCCATCGCCGCTGCATTGAGCACAACCTGTGGGGCGCTGGCTTTAATCCACATCTGAAGATCTCGAACTTCAACACGAGCGAGATCCAGATCTGCTCGTGTTGGGGCAATGACAGTCCAGCCTGGTCCCGCCTCACGCTGCAAGGCGCTACCGAGTCGGCCGCTGCCTCCAAAGAGCAGCAGTCGGTGCTCACTCACCGCTGTACCTGCACCAACCAGCACTTCAGATAGCGCGCCTCAGGAAAGGCCTGAGGCACCGGGTGGCAAGGACTCTGCTCTCCGCGCATAACCACTGAAAGACGCACATCCCCCCAACGCGCTGCCTCCTCTACTACCCGAGAGAAGCGATCCTCAAACAGATGATGAGAACACGAGGCCAGCACAGCGAAGCCACCGGTGCGCACCTTACGTAAGGCATGTGCAAACAACGTGCGATACGCACGAAGTCCGGCCGAGACATGTTTCTTATTGCGAATGAAGGAGGGCGGATCACAGACCACCGCATCGTAGGAACGGTCAGGAACGCTACGTAAGAACTCATCAACCGAGCTGCACTCACCGGTTATCAACTCACCAAAGCCGTTTATCTGAGCGTTTTTCTCTACCAGATCGATCGCTAACTGCGAGCGGTCGACGCAGACCACCTGTTCGGCTCCGGCGCGTGCAGCCGCCATTCCCCACTGGCCTACATAGCTATAGAGATCCAGCATCTTGCCGCCAGCCAGGGCAGCAGCCATGCGTCTTCGGTTCTCCCACATGTCTAAGAAGAGCCCAGTCTTCTGCCCCTTCCAGGCATCAAAGTGCACCGAAACGCCATCATCGTCACTGCACCAGAGCCCATCGGCTCCCGCATCTGATGGTCCCCAGCCAAGACTGACCTCTGAGGCGAGCCCTTCCAGTTCTCTGCCACGAGCATCGCACTTCCAAAGCCCTGCGGCGACGCCAAAGTGTTCCTGTAGGACGTCAGCGATGCGCTCTCGCCACGAGTCCATACCCGCAGTGTTCGCGCTCATCACCACCCGAGGTGCCTCATCTGCACCTTGATAGCGATCGATGATCAGCCCCGGTAGACCGTCGGCATCACCATGCACCCAGCGAAAGCTGGACCGACCTGAGCAGGCCGCCTGCCGTAATTCAAGGGCTCTCTTGAGGCGCTGAACCAACCACTCCTGATCGAGGGCAATCTCTGGATTTCGCTCATAGATTCGCGCACTGATCAGGGTCCCGGGGTGACCATAGCCACGTCCGACCGCTTCCCCATCGGAATCCATCACCAGCACCTCGCTGCCAGGCGCAAGCTCCTCGGGGATCTCACGAAGCTGATTGCTGAAAACCCAAGGGTGGCCACGAAGGACCTTGTGTTTACGCCCGGGCTTTAGCTGAAGTCGCACCACTTGACTGTTGCTCATACCTTCTCAATCTCCGCTGAGCCCAGCAGTCCCGCCGGACGAAAAGTAAGCACTGCCACCAAGATCAGGAAGGCAATAGCGTCCTTATAGTCATGAAACTCCGCATGAGGCCAGAGCGAGACAACTTCATCGCCGTAGCACCAGGAGCCCAGGCGCTGCCAGCCGAACTCCATAGTTGCCACCACCACGGTCTCACTGAGACCAAGAATGAAGCCCCCCAGCATCGCGCCACGGATGTTGCCAATACCCCCTAACACCGCGGCGATGAAGGCCTTGAGGCCAATGATGAAGCCATCGTTGAACTTCACTCCGCCATAGCGCAAGCCATAGAGAATTCCAGCCGCCGCAGCCAATGCTGAGCCCACCATGAAGGTCATGGTGATGATTCGGGCCACCGGGATTCCCAACATTCGGGCGGCGTCCGGATCTTGAGCGATGGCGCGCATGCCCTTTCCTATCCGGGTGCGCGAGATGAAGACATCAAGCAGAAGCATCAAGAGAATCGCAGAGACCAGGGTCAGCACTTCGAGGTACTGGACTTCAATTCCCAACATAGGAAAGGAGGTGAGCGTCCGTCCCGTGCTCGGGTCGATAGGTAGCCCGCTGAAGTCCGACGCCTGCACAAAAGTCTGGGTGTCGCGCCCCACCGAGAGCATCACCAGATTCTGCAGAAAGATGCTCATACCAATGGCCGAGAGCAACGCATTGACGCGCGGGGTGCTGCGCCGAACCCCCGGGTTGCGCTCATCAAGGAAAAAAGCCGACCAGGCAAACAGCACAAGAATGACAAAGCCACCCAGGCGCGAGGCGAAAAAGTACGGCTCACTGGCACCCTCCATGCCAAGGCTGATCTGTAGACGCCCCGGGAGCAGCACTGCAACCAGTCCAAAGACGGCAACACACGCAGAGATCACAGAGCCCCAGTTGGGGTTACGACGCAAGGGCTTGTAGGCCACTGCATCTAAGGCGACTCCAAGACTTGCGCAGCCCAGCATTGCGATCGTCAACGCCAGTAGCGGCGCAAGCCACACCGAGGTGATCCCCCAACCGAACAAGGCTTCGAGCGCCACGAGGCCCAGGAATGAGCCCACCATAAAGACCTCGCCGTGCGCGAAGTTGATGAGCTCGATGATGCCGTAGACCATGGTGTAGCCCAGGGCAATGAGCGCAAACAATGCACCGAGAGTCAGCCCATTGACCAGGTGCTGAACAAAGGCCATCGGCTGTTGCTGCTGCATAAGCACCAGAGACACCACCAGAGCTAGCGACAAGATCAGCAGGGCGACGGCGACAAGGGCCTGGGTGGCGTCCGCTAGGGAGCGTCCTGTTCTCAAGGTCAGTTTGCGTCGCTGGCCGAGTCGTCGTCACCAGCTGCGGGCACTAGGCTCTCCGAAGCTGCCGAGTCATCATCGTCACCTTGGGCTGCTGGCTCAGAACCGAGCACCTCGATCCCCTTACCCAGCGTCGCGGTGGCCATGTACTCGAACTTTCCAGCTGTCGCCTTATAGAACGAGTACTGCGCGTTCAGAGTGTCGCCCTTGCTGTCGAAGCGGGTCTCACCCAGGGCGCCATTGTAGACAATAGCGCGCGCATTATTGACTACTTCTTTGCGTAGATCAGCCGGCTTTCCATCCTTAATCGCCTCGTAGGCTGACTGAAGAAGGATGTTGGCGGCATCATAAGAATAGGGCCCATAATTCTGGACCGGACGTGAAAATTTCGCCTCGTAGTCTCGCAAGAAATTCTGCGCTGGAATCAG
>Ga0163179_10002547_pt1 | contig 12644 bp, 7 predicted proteins | sample AtlANTMetagenome_FD_109643 | JGI IMG/M metagenome (GOLD analysis project Ga0163179, IMG submission 109643) | Marine eukaryotic phytoplankton communities from the Atlantic Ocean - Atlantic ANT 2 Metagenome | ecosystem: Environmental > Aquatic > Marine > Oceanic | place: North Atlantic Ocean...
ATTTAATGTAACTACCGCCTGACTACTTGACGAAGCAATATTTACTTGATTGGTAGCAATTCCTCCTGTTGCAGCAGTTACTGAGACACCATAAGTATTCGCTGTAGTACCAGAACTTGCAAAAGTATAAGTTGTTGTACCACTTACAATACTAAAAGTTCCACTGTAATCGTTGGTTGCTGCAGAACCCGAAGCTGCAAAAAATGTGTGAGCAACATTCGATAGTGTTGCAGAGAAGCCTGAAGCTGCATCTTCTGCTGATGCTTGTACTTTTGTAATACTAAATGTTTGAGTTCGTGTTGCACTTGTATTGTTTTTCTCTCTAACCTCTATTTTGAAGTCAAGCGCTCCTCCAGAAAAAGTTACTGTAGGACTTACATTTTGTGCAATACTATGTATAGTTACTTCTCGAACTCCATTGCTCGGAGCAGAGTAACTTGTTTCTGCAGATTGATTTACTTGACTGAATCCATCGCTGCCATCAGCACCTGTTACTTTAATCTCTGGATTCTCAAATCCAATCGGAAGAATTCTGAGTTTTATATTACTAAAGGTAGACACAAGTGTGCCATTTGAAGAGTAGCTCAACTCAGGAATATTAGCAGTTACTGACATTGTTTTCTGTGATAGTGCAACGTCAGGAGCTATTGTCAAATATGACGTAAAGTCAAACGTACTGCCTTGATGCGTGGCTTGACCAAGTAAAAAATCTGTTCGATAATCAACCGCAAGCTCATCCACTTGTGCGGTTGTGCCTGCTGAGATTGCCGAAGGAGAGGGACGATCTAAAAATAGTTTCGTGTCGCTTTCGATAAATGCAATCGAAGCTCCAAAACTTGCACTTAGTTTTATGATTCGTGTTATGTCAAGACTAGTAAAACTAGTGCTTGTTCCTACCACTTCATTGCTTCCTTCTGCGACTGCAACTGTTCCTGATAGATTTGTCCAAACACTGTTTACATCTGCAGCATATTTATCCGCATCGTACCAGTAATTTACTCCGAGAGTGCGATCTACTTTCCAAGATACAAGTCTCATTACATCATTTGATTCGTGACTCGCATTTGAGTAATCGTAAAAAAGATACGCATAGTTTGTACTGCCATTCGCTTGACCCGCCCATGAACCTGAAGAAAGTGCATTTATACTTTGTGAAAGAGCAGTAGCATTACTAGCGTGATTTGCTTTTCTCAATTCCTGATCTGATCCATGCGGATTGTTTGAGATTGGACCGATCTTGTAAGAATCATTTGCAAAGAATACGTTACTTCCACTCAAGCTCAACCCGGAAGTCGATGAGCCTCCTTTACGTAGTCCGTCAAGTCTTTCTCCGTCAAAAATATCAGTTAGTTCAACAAAAGCTTGATTTGGTCCAGATCTCTTTTCTTCTGTGCTAATTGTTCGTATATCCGCAGAGTATGTTCCATCTGCAAGTCCGTTAAATGCGAGTCTACGAACAGAAGCATCTACTCTTTCAACAATTGCACTTTGATCTGGAGTAAAGTTATGAGTGATTTCAAATGCTTTTAAATGATCATAGTCTGCAGGAGCTTCCCACTGCACAACAACTTCTTCGCCTGCTCTTGTACGATCTGGCACACGAAGTATAAAAACATTTTTAGGGGGTGGAGGCGAAGTTGAAGGCTCAGGAGGAAATATAGGATCATCAACTGCAATTGTTAAATTTTTATCTACACTATCGAATTTTAAGTTTGAGTGTTCTACTCCTGTAATGTCGTAAGTAGAATCATCGTTTTCTGCAAGTGAAATTATTTTGTACTCTTTGTAAGAACTTGCAACAGTTCCTGCATCTTGTGTCTGTTTTATTACCCAAATTGATTCTGTTAAATCTGAAACACTTCCTTCGTCGAGCGCTTCTGTAACTTGCACTGTTGTTCTTCCATCCACTGCAGCAGCAGGTACAGCAACAGATACTCCTCCCACCGTTGAAGAGCCTGTAAGTGTTCTTTCTTGCACAATTGTTGACTGTTGTAAAATTAATTCTATTGAATTATTACTATCGTCAAGTGCATTACCAATATTTAATCGGGTAGTATCAGAACTAGATACAATAATAGTTGCTTGACTACCTCCACTTGTAAGACGAGCTGTTGTTACAATATCTCCACGAGTTAGACTGGCTCCATTTACTGTTGCAGAATCTTGATTTAGTATACAAACTTTTTTTGGTACAATTAAAGATATTTTATGTGTATTACCAGAGGTAGGAAGATGTGCATCAATATCTCGATCAAGAGTTAGTTTATTTCCTCCGCTTTCTGTGTATGAATTTAAACGACCACTAAACGGAATGGTAAAATCATCAGAATCTTGTACATTAATAACGTCTCCTGGAACAAGAAAAGCAGCACCCATACCTGTTCTAAAGGATACAATTTCAGTTTGATTTATAGCAGTCCATAACTTCCATCGTCCATATCTTATTGCTTGGCCTTCAGATGTACAACCAAATGCAATAGCTTTTTCAGTTATAACTCTTCCAGTTTTTATTATGTTTTGTCTGTCTTCAATAATTAAAGGTTCACGTTTATATCCAGAATTAGGATTATTCCACTCTACAACATACTGATTTGCTCGAGTTTTGCTTCCTGTAGTTTCATATTTAAACTGTCCATCAACTATATTTGCTTTTGAAAAATTATAAACAGGACTTCTTTTTTCGTCAATTACAGGAAAAACTTCCCCATTAATCCAATACAGCATACCTCGAAAAATTGTAGCCATATCTTTTAAAACTTTATAAGCATCAGTTGCTTTTGTTAAAAATAGATTTGCTGTAAATCTTGGCTCCTCTCCTCCTTTCCCGTCGGGAACAAGTTCGTCACAGTATTTTCCAATTCTGTAAAGAGAGTATTTATCAATATCAGAAGCACCCAGCCACTCTCCTAAACCATATCTATTGTTGGACAATATATCATAAAACACCCAAGCTGGATTATCAGTATAAACTTTTTCTGTTCTAAAATTACCATTCCAAGCACCCGTATATGTTGCTATATTATTACTAGCTTCTTTTCGAGTAGTATAGTTAGAAGGAACTTGAACTTTTATACCTTCAAGCTCATAGCTTCTTCGAGGTAAGCTTTGGAATTGTTTTGAATTAAACTGTACATTTGCCATCGCAGTAAATGGGTAATTTAATTTTTCTTTTATAATTGCAGTAGCAGAAGATACTGTTGATGCCATTATTCCTGCATACTTTGTGTTTCCTAAAGTTTGTAATGCCTCTCCTACAGGCTTGCGAATACCAAAGTGTGCAGTTTTTGTTCCTGCAGCATCATCTCCTTCATTTGTAACCCTTGTAATTCTTATAGTAAAATCATTGAAAGGTTGGTATGGAGTTAAATCAATTGATTGTTCAAATGAAACAGCAGACTTATACATTCCTTCATGGCCAACTAACCGTTCAGCTCCATTGTTATCAATAGAAGAAGCATGATAGTCTCCTGGACTAAGATTTCCACCTGCATTTACATAAGTAAAACTACCTTCAGAACCTCTTTTTATTCCAATCTCAAAACGATAGGCAGCACCACACGGACGATCAGTATTTCCACTCTCTTCATTAACAAAATAAAGACCATTAGGATATGTAATTAGTACTTTTACTTCATCAACTTCTCCGGCTTGTGCTCCAGAAAAGTCGGCTCCTGTTGTAATATTTCTTGCAACATTTCTTGTAAGTGTTCCGCCTCCTGATATTACTAAAGGTTTGCTGGACGAGCCAATTCCATCTAAATATGTCATAGGTGTTTGCGTAAGAGTACCTTGTCTAAATTGATACTCAGCATCTGGATGCTTATTATTTTCTCTTTGTGTTGGAACTGTTGGAGCAGTAATAGTAAATTCTTTTTGGCTAAATGCTACTGTAGGGTTTGCAGTAAGTGTTAAAGTTGTTCCAGATATGCTAGAAACTTTATAAACCATGTTAATGCTAATATTGTGAGAATTACCGCTTGCAAACTCTGTGGCTGTAATTAAGTCATCAATGTTTTGTCCGCTATTTGCTGTAAATGTTACAGTTTGAGTATCTGTAAAAGTAGATATAAAACCAAAAACATGTTCTCCGCTGTTTAGTCGAAGCTTTATAGTTGCATCACCGTGTTCTAGCATGGACTCTGAAACAACTTTAAAGTTTGCAGGATTGTGAAGCATATCTGCATGAAAAATTGCTGAACCTGCAGTAAGAGTTGCAGTAAAGCCTGTTCTACTTCCATTTGTGCTTGCATTTATAAAACTAACATTTCCTACTTCAATAGTTGAATTCACTACATCTTTGACTAATAAAAAGTTTGTTCCAAATTCTCCAAGAACATCAGAAGATAAAGCTTCATTTAAGGTAACATTTGCACTGTTTGTAACTCCAGTAGCATGATTTGTTTCTGCAGCTTTTGTTGGGCCTTCTCCGTCCGCAAAAAGAGGACTATTATCAAAGAAAATACTTGCTCCTCCATTCACAAGTCCTTCTATCTCTCCTTCTGAGATAATATCTGTAACTGAAATTTGTTGAGATGTTACTCCAAATCCTTGAACCGTTATAGTATCATTTGCAGCTGAAGGAGCACCCGCACCTCCTCCAATTGGAGTAACTGTTGTACTTTGATCTCTCTGTAGTGCTTTTCTTCCGCCCATTATTTTCTCTTAAAATATACTAAATGGAATATGGAGATATGATTGCATTATTCCGTATTCATCATAAGTTTTTGACGTTGCGCCTCGTGTTCCTGTAGAGTTCTTTACTTCAAAATTTACAGGTTGACCTGGAACTCGTAGTTTTCCGTATAATACAGGTACGGGATCTCCTGAAATTATATTTTGTTCATTACCATTAAATAGGTACGACTGTTCTTGGTCTGCATCGACAGAAGGATCAGGAGCCATCATTTCTGTTAAACCAGCCATTGCTAAGCTTGTAGCAACCGCCAGACCTGCTAGTGCAAAACCAGACATTCCAGCAAGAGAAAACGCTGTTCCTGCTGTTCCCATAAATGATCCAGCAGCAGTTCCAAGCACAGGAGCAAAATAAATTGTTGCAATTATTACTACTGCAGCAAGTATCTTTTTAAAGCCACCACCGCCTCCTTCAGGAACAGGAGTAATTGTAATATCTCCTTCATTTAAAGGAAGTAATAATTCGTCTTCATATTCAATTTCATTTTGAGCGACATCAACTGCGAATCCAATTCCTTTCTCATGGCATTCAATTAAATATTGTCGAAAACCAATATTGTTTACATTTATAAGTTTAAGTGCGTCACTGACTGTAGGAGCATTGATGTAACAATGAGCTCCAAACTTTGCACCAAGTTCTCCTTCTAAATATACATTACGTTCCATATCGATAAGCTCCTGTTAGCCACTTGTGCCAGTTTGGATATAGATTCTCTCTGCAAGACAGCCTGTTCTCTGCGTGATGATAAAATATGTCATTTCCTAAATAAACTCCACAATGATTATTGATTTCTGAAAAAATTTTGAAAATCAAAACATCGTTTTTCTGTATATCATTTAATTCTACTGGATAGTGATTCCAGTTCTTTATTGTTTCTTTTGTAAAATAGTCAATATTTTTATCCCAAAAATCTTCTATGAACATAACTCTTGGTAAAATTTTTATATTTTGAGTTTCTAGATAATCTCTCATTGCATCAAAACAGTCTGTTACTCCAAACTCATACTCTCTTCCGTATAAATCTGTTGTTTTTGTTTCTGGAGAAAGAACTGTTAAGTCCATTTCTGGATAACTAAAAATATAAAAATCTTTTCCTAACGCATTGCAAGTTGCTTTATCAAACTCGCTTGGTTCTGAAGATTCATCTGGATGACTGTGTACTATTCCAATTACATCTGTTGTTCTTGTTAATTTTAAATAATAATCTGTATCAATCAAAAAATGATCTTCTGCATTTGCAAGATTTTTACATGGAAACCATTTTTTCTTGCCTTTTACAACAGATATAACTCCACAAGCTTCTTTCGGATATTCATTTTCAAAATGTTGTCGTATATCTTCAATAAAATTCATCTAAACTTTCTACTTCCGGGAAAAGCACCAAAAGGCAATGTTTTTACTGTATCGAGACTTACAGCAGGAATAAATGAAGTTCCTGTATTGCTGTTTGTTCCGATTGCTTGATAGCGTTTTTTACAAGATTCTAGTAACTTACCGCAAGTATCTGCTTTCTCCCAGAACGCAGAATTTTGTACGGGAGCGTTGTCTGCAGAACTTGTATTTGCTCGTATTGTTTTCCATGGGATATTACTGTGTAAAACAAAATCACCTACTGCGTAACTTACAGAAGACGCAGACCACGTTGTATAAACCTGTAATTCTCTCCATGCAGTTATATCTGTAACTTCTTTATTATTTGAAGCAATTAAAGACTGATAATATTTTCCACCAATTAAAGCAACAACATTTATTGCGTGAGAGCTTCCTGAGCCGGCAACAGTAACTTTTACTGCATCAAGAGCTGTTTTTGATACCAGATACTCATCTTCATCCGTAACAAAAACACTTGAGGTTGCTCCAGCACTATTTTTTATTTGTCCAAAACTTTTCCAGACACAAGCTCCTCGTCTTTTTGCAATATCTGTTTCTTCTGTTGATGCTCCTTGATATTTCCAAGGGCAATATTTTCCTACTACAATTCGAGAGGGAAGTCGTACACCGTCTAAATCAAAAGCTGAAGCTAGTTCAAAACTTACATACAAACTGTTTTTATCTTCAATGCGATCTATAATGTAAGTATCTGTACGAAACTCAATCGGAGGGTTGCTTGTTAAATATTTTTCTAGTGTTCTTCTTCGTTTAAGTTTTGCACCCACTAAATCATCTAACTCAAATCCCGTTATGTTTAGATCTGTTTGAAATGTTGACGACGATTTTAGTATTGACTCTACGTTTGCAATTGTAAGACTTGGTCTTGGGCTAGCTCCATCTGCTTTATGTTCTATTCCAGTCAGTAAAACAGGTAAAGCTAAATAAGTTTTTAAAGTATAAGGAGATTCTGGTTGTCGAAACTCTACGTTTTGTATACTTTCATTTTTACCGTCATGAAAGTACAGAACATCACTCCCAACCTGTAGCTCATAAAGTTCTACAAGACCAGAACTAATTTCTTGTTTTAGTGTATCTATTCCTAGTTCTTGACTCATGGTTCATAAACTCTTCTAAACATTGTTTGTATACTGTAAAAGTTTTGACTGTTAAAACCTAAACTCCAATTTTCACACACTACTTTTATAGTTCGTTCATTTTGATTTACAAAAGTTAAAACTGTTGTATCACTAATATTTTGTGTAGTATCTAAAACAAGAGCTGTGCCAGCAATACTAGATACTGTAGGTGTTCCACTTATTGGAGGACTTGTACTATATGAAACAGTTGCTCCAACTGCAATCTCTAAGTTTGTAGCACTAAGAGTAACGTTTTTACTACTGCTAATAGATCCATCAACTACAGCTGTGGTTGTAGTAGTAGAATTACTGTCGGGAACTACAAAGTCGAAGGCTGTTACTCCTGCTTTTGTATCAAAAAATGCAATAATATCATCTGCTTCTTCTTTTGTTCGACTATTAAAAGTAAGAGCATAATTTTCAGTTATATTATTAATTCCATCTACAATCCTTTGCTCATACCCATCACCAAATCGTTGCACTTTAACTCGAGGTTGACTCTGTTTTGTCAAACCTTTGTCCGGTACAATTTTACTTGTAGTAATTGCTGCAACTGTAAATCCAATCGCCATTATGCTGCTCCGTACGGGCTAAGAAGTCCACCTGATCGTTTTTGATTTTGTAATTCTTGTTGTACTGCTTTTGAAATCGCATTTCCTAATTGTGCTGCATTATCTCCATTACTTTCTGCTCGAGTTTGTGCGCCTCCGTCACTGTTCATTGAAACATTTACAGTTACATTATTATTTCCTCCTGCATTTCCACTCAATTCTACAGGAATATGTCGATTATCAGGGAGCGGAACTACTGCTTCGTTGCCGTGGAGAACTGCATTATAACCAGATTGAGGACCTCTTGCCATTCCTCCTCTACTATAGTTATCTTTTTGTCTGGTATATCCTCCTCCTGCATATGCTGGTAATGGAGAAATTCCTCCCTTTGCTGCAGAAGGTGTTATACCTCCTGACTCTGCTCCAAAGAATGCTCCAAAAGGAGTTGCTCGTAACATATTTAATACTAGTTGTTTTGCAATCATTTTTGCAATATCCGCAAGAATTGCTTTTGCCATATCCGCAAATGCTTCTTTTGCACTCTTTGCACCCGTAATCATTGCTGTAAATGCACTTGTCATGTTTCCTTCAATACTCTCACGTAACTTTTGTTTTTGTTCTACAATTTCATTAATTTTTTCTTGAGCGTATAGTTCTCCTTCAATTGCAGTAATTTGTGCTTCCGAAAGCTCTAATTCTCTGTATTTTTCGCTGTTTAAAAGTTGCTGAAGTTGAAGCTGTACACCAGACACATTTCCCATTTGAGTATTAATTTCTAACATCTTTGTATCATGTGTTATTTGCCTAACAAGACTTTCTTCTTTTGATATCTCTACATCGCGATTCTTAATTGATGTAGCTAGAGCTTGATTTGCTGCCTGCATGTCTGTTCCTGCTGTATCGGCTTGAGTCTCAGCTCTGGCAGCTACCTGTAGTTGTGTATCTGAGCGTTGCTGTGTTGGATCTTCTTTTGCCTCCAGGTCCCGCATTTCTTTTAGTTTTGCCTTATAAACACGATCAAACTCTGTTGCCGCAGCATCAGCATTTCTTGCTGCTTGTAATACTTCTGCATTAAGAGTATCAACAGTAAGTTGTCTTTGTTGTCTTTCAGTTCCAGGCTGTGTTTCCTGTAAGAAAGATTTTTCAAGATTCTTTCTAAATATTTCATCTTCTGTCGCCATTTGCGCAAGTTTTAAATTTAGTAGTTTTTGCTCTAACGCCACTTCCTCTTTTTTCTGATCAATTCTATCGTCTCCAAGATCTTTTTGTGCTTTGGCAAGCTTTGTTGCTTCTACAGCTATATTATAATTTCGTGTTGCTTCATCCTTTAAGTCGGCTTCTGCATGTACCATCGTTAGACGTAATCGCTCTTCATTTTCTTTTGCTAATTCGAGTTTTTGAGCTGCAGCTAGCTTACTCTGTTCTAAGTTATTTAACTTTCCTTCAAATGTTACTCCACGAACAGTGTTTTCAATGGACTCTCTTTGTGCTACAAGTCTTCCCTCTGCTGCTATTTGTTGTTCTTTTAAAAGTTTTGAAAAAGCTTCTTCTCGTGGTTTTCTATCTTCGAGAACTTTTGTCATGGCTGCTGCTTCTTCCTCAGAAATCTCTTGCAGCTCTCTTGCTTTATCTATTTGTTCTTGAGTTACTCCACCTGTTACATCAGTTATACCAAACTGTCGTCGCTTTGCTTGCTTTGCAGCTCCTTCCTCCATCGCTAAAAACGCTTCTCTTTCCTTTTTGTGAAGTATTTGACTTTTTGCTGCTTTCTTGTCTATACTTTCTTGTGAAGTAAGATTTATTTGCATGCTCTTTGCTAACATATCTTGTGCTGCAGCTTGTTCTTTTGCTGCATCTATTTTTAACTGAGTATCTGCCAATACATCTTTTTCTGCTCTCAAAAAAGCATCAAGAGGATTTGACTTTGTCATACTCGATGCAAGACTTTTAAACGCCTTATCTGCTGTGCCTGTAGTTTCAGGAAGTTTTGAAATTCTCTGTCCTATTTCCATATAGCTTACTGCAACTTGTTTTAATTTAGGAACAAGTGCTGCATCAATTTCTGCATTGTCTCTTACTGCATCATTCAAAGATCTAAATGCGGGATCAATAGCCGCTAAAGAATCTGTAACTCCTAGTAATTCTGTTCGAGCCTCTTTGAACTTTGCACTGCTCTTATCCTGAGCATTTGCTAAGAAATTAATTTGCTCAACTACATCTGCAACATCTGCGCTTTGCATAACTTGTCCAACGTTTTCTGCGGCTGCAGAACCCGATAAGTATTCTCTTCGCCCTCTTGCTGCATTCTGCATTTCAGTATTAAGTGTGCCGTATTTATCTGCTAAATCTTCTACTACTTTTATTTCTTCTTGCATCTTTTTTGAAAGAGGAAAAAAGTAATCATACACTTCTTTGATTACAGCACCAACCATTACAATTGAACCTATAAATCCAACAAGAGAAAGAGCAGCATTTATTACACTTGCTGCACCCATTGCTAGTTTAGACATTCCCGTCATTGCCTTAGCCCAACTTGCTTTAACTTTTAGTGCCATTATGTGTCCGCTAATAGTTATTCGCGAATAAACTCTATCAACTTTACTTCCAAATCTCTCTGCCATGCCTGTTCGAGCATCAAATGAGCGTCGTGCAACTGCAACTTCCTGAGCAGTATAACCTTTTAGTATACCAGTGCGTACTTCTCCATGATTTCTTAGATCATCTTCTGCTAGCTGTAGTCCTTTTTGTGCGGCTGCTCTGGCTTGTCCTTTATCTGTTCCTCCTGCAAGAAACCCTACTCCTCCTTTGCTTGTATCTTGACTACGTTTTTTTGCAGTTTTTTCTGCTTCTGCAGCAAAACTTTTTTCATCACCTGCCAGCCTCTTTAAAGCCTCTGACTGTTTTTCACTAGTAGCTATATACTCTTTAGCATTGTTTTTATGGCGATCATATAAATCCTCTGAGGTATCTCTCCAGTCATACAAATTGGGAAGAATTGCTTTTACAATTGGAAGCGCAACCAATGCAAGACTTGCTGCAAGTGCTGTAGTGTTCTTTGATAAAAACTGAAGCAAAGGAGTAAGTGTATCTATAACACCCGTTCTAAAGCTATTTGCAAGATCGTCAAAAGACTTTGCAAACTGCGCAAGTGCTGCAGCGCTTGGGTCCATCATTCCTTGCATTGCTCCAAACTTTCTCTCTGCTTGTTCCAAAACTTCATTTGCGACTGCTTGAGTGCGCTCAAAAGCTGTTAAGTCTTGAGCACTTTTATCTAAACTTTGTGCATACTTTTGTGTTGCTGTTTCTAAGCGAAGTATAATACCTAATTCATCTAAGAGTTCTGGTTCTGCTTTTGTTACACCACGAACTAATCTATTTAAAGAATCTGTTAAGTCTCGTCCTAAAGCAAACGATACATTTTTTGCAGCACCAGCAAGTTCAGTAAGCTGACTTGATGTTAGCCCTGCTGCAGTACCAATTGCAGCAGATCGTGCAGCATCTGCAAACTTTATTTGGGAGTCTGTGGCTTGAACCATTGAATTAGAGATAGTACCATATGCGGCACCTATAGTTGTACTGAGAGCTTCTTGACCTGCAACTAGATTACGAAAATCACTGGCTCCCTGTAAAAATTGAAAAGCAGCAGTTACAGCAAAAACTTGAGCAGCAAGAGTTGCATATGCACCCACAAGTCCGCCCATGCCTTGTTGTTGTTTAGAGAAGTTTTTTGTCGTGTTGGACGACATCTTTGCCGTTCCACGCATATTTCTATCTAAGTCTTTATTAGACCTACTTAAGTCATCAGTACCTTTTTGTGCTTTTGTAGCGCCATCGCCCGCACCTTCGAGCGCACCTTTTAATGCTTTTGCATTAATAGCAACACGTTTAGTCGTACCTTTATCATCGACTACAATATCAATAAATATTTTATTCTTAGCCATTAGCCTCTTACATTATGGGTATAACTTTTACCCGCTTGCTGCTTTGCTTTACGTTCTTCTGCTTTGCGTCGCTGCTGTTGGTCTTTCATTCGCTGCTCCATAAGAATACTCTCATAGAGTTTCATAAAATATAACATTTCTCGCTTGTCGTCTACATCATACAATTCAAATATTTGAGGACACTGTGTCCAGTCTTTTCCGAGATATGTTCCTGACATTCCGTCCCATTGATCTGACAGTAATTGAAACATAAAAAATGCCACTTGAACTTCATCGGGAAAAACCGATATTTCAAGTGGCATTTTATCAGGATCTGGCATTTGGCCCATCTGTTCGCACATTCGTAAATATTTGTCAATATCTACATTTAAACTTTGCTCTTGAACAAACTTTACAAGTAGGGCTCTTATAGCCTCTACTTGTTCCCAGTAAAATTTTCTAAGTCACCTACTGTTTCTGTTACCCAAGTATCAAAATCGTTTGCGTTTTTCATTAACAACTCAGCATTTGCTGATGTATAAGGCAAACAGTCATCGGGATTGAGGTCACTAATATCCACCAAAAGAAGCTCTTCTAGGTAACAATATTTAAGACCAGACCATCCTTTTACTACTGCTTTGCAGTATTCTATAATGAATTTATCATCATCCATTTCTTCGATAGGCTGTCTGCTCTTTTTATCCCACCGGGTCGACATACAACGCTTTCGAAGTTTTACTAGTTCTTCTCTTGCGAGATAGCAGAGTTTGACTTTCATTCCTGTTCTTCCGGGGTAGTCAATCTCTACGGTTTTGCTTGAAGTCATTAGACTTGCGAGTGATACGGGTGCTTTCTTTTCTTCTGCCATGAATATAGTCCTTATTTGAAAGTTAAATTATACGAAACTTAAGACGAAATGTCAAGAATTATTTTTTTCGAAGTATATGAAAAAAGGGCCGAAGCCCCTTTTTCG
>Ga0163179_10002548_pt1 | contig 12633 bp, 11 predicted proteins | sample AtlANTMetagenome_FD_109643 | JGI IMG/M metagenome (GOLD analysis project Ga0163179, IMG submission 109643) | Marine eukaryotic phytoplankton communities from the Atlantic Ocean - Atlantic ANT 2 Metagenome | ecosystem: Environmental > Aquatic > Marine > Oceanic | place: North Atlantic Ocean...
CCTAACCGGATCACACCGTTGAATCAAACAGGAGCAGCTGACTAAGGCAGCGCGTTACCGGGTTGTTCAATGCCCAACAGTTCGATGTCAAATACCAGGACAGCATTCGGGCCGATCACCGGAGGACTCCCCTGCGCCCCGTAGGCCATCTCCGGTGGAATCGCCAGTTGCCATTTGTCGCCAACCTTCATTTGCTTCAGCGCTTCGGTCCAGCCTTTGATCACACCGTTAACCGGAAAAGTAGCCGGCTGACCTCGCTTAATCGAACTGTCGAATTCGGTACCGTCGATGAGTCGGCCACGGTAATGCGTCGTGACTCGATCCGTTTCTTTGGGCGTCGCGCCATTGCCGTTCTTGATCACCTTATAAAGCAGACCGCCTGGCAGACTCTTGACTCCGTCAAGCGCCTTGAACTTGGCCATGAACTGAGGGCCCTTCACCTTGTTCTCTTCAGCGACCTGTTGCATCTTCTGCTCAAGCTTGTTTCGAGCAATCTGCTGAATCTGGTTCATCGCTTCTTGCACTTCAGCCTGCTGAAGGCGGGGCTCTTTCCCTGCGATCGCATCCTGAAGGCCCAGCACGAACGCTTGCAAATCAATCGTCGTCAGATCGAGTCCACCCCGTCGAAAATCATTTCCAATCGTGATTCCAATCCCATAGCCAGCCTTTTGCTGGGGCGATTGGAGCGGGCTGGGGAGTTCATCTTGCGCGAAGGCGCCTTGGATCACTCCCAGTTGCATGAAACCTACGATTGCGAGTAACAGGGTGCGCCCCGACATGACAAACCTCTCTTCAAATGAGTGAAGGCATACGAACCGACCGCCAACGTTGGGGGCAGGCCGTGCTGAGAATGGCAGATAACCGAGCGCTGTATTATCCACCAATCAACGCGGGCAGACTATCCCCAACCCACCAGAACATGAAGATGCAAGATTCGCAGAAAAACAGCCTGCAACTCAACCTCCGCGGGTCTGGGGCAGAAAAACAGCTCGCCTCAACTCCGCTGTGACTTGATTAAGTCTTAGCTGCCTCGGTTCGCTCGGTTTTCCGGCGAAGGCGACTTGCCAAGAATCGGACAGGCATCTGCACCAGAATGATAAAGGCAACCAGAGAGATGACGACGCAGAGCGCCAGCAACATAAAGGTCAACAAGAATTCGGGCACCAGCACGGCACTTACCAAGAGCGCAGCCAGAATGAGGCCGTGGAAATACCGGAATCGAAAGCTGGACCGGCGCTCCCGCGGTCCCGTCTTGGCCTCGATCACCTGGCCACGATGTCCGTCGAAAGCGTACGTTTGTCCGTCAACGCGATTGCTAATTCTTGGCTTCAATTACCTACCCCCGTAATTAATTGAGTGCCCTCATCATAGTCGGTTGAGTACCTCTTGTGGAAGTGATTTCGGGAAGATCATGACGTTGCTTTTTTCTGATCAGCAGCGAGTTCGACAGCGGAATCGAGCTTTTGCGCGTGTTGAGGCCAAGTCAAAACCTTTAAACGATTCCTTAACATCCGATCGGTATCCTGCCACAAACGCCCATTTCCCTTGCGCTCAACGAGTTTTCGCAAGCGGTCGGCCAATGGTTGCTCCCGCCCTTGGTAGAAATGTTCCTGCAAAATCAGGGGTTCCTGAGCCCCCAGAACTTCCGGATAGGCAAGCCGTTCCGGCAGCAGTGGAAAAGCCCCTGCCAATACAGCCTCCACGACACTCAATCCGAAAAACTCATGCACCGCGGTCGAGACCATAACGTCGGCCCAAGACAACACCTTCCCATAATCCTCACGGGATGCCTGGTGCCCCCAATAGTCGATTTCCGACTCAAATTCAGACTTCGCTTTTCCAAATACCTCGGGAACATCCCGAAACGAAGGGCCGATCACGGCTAAACGAAAGCGGCCCTGTTCCGCTTTGAGTCGGCGCAATGCGGCAAAAAACAATTCCGCATTCTTGTCGTGCTCCCAGCGAGCACACCACAGGATCCGAAGTGGCTCGAGACTCCCCTCTCGCTCGTTGTCACGGGTCGGTTGATTCGTTGGTGGCGGTTCAACTCCCGGTGGCTGAACCGATGCCTTGTTCCGAATCTTTTCGACGGCATCGAGATGTTGATAGTCCGGCATGCGTCGCAAGAACTGCTCAATTGCCTCAAGAAACTCGACTTCGTGGAAATGAGAATTGAACCAAACCGCGTCAGCTCGGAGCGCCGACAGGAAGTTAGAATAGCCGTAGTGATAATCGCGAGGCTGTCGGGTGGGATAGGTCAGCTGATTTTCATGGAAGTAGACGACCGCAGGCAGCGCTGGAATTGGGCTGCCGACCATTCCCATGAATTCAGGAAGATTGAGCATATCCGAGCAGAACAGCAGGTCCCAGGAGTGCCCTTCATCGAGTTGGCGATTGATTTCTTCGGCCAACGTCAAACTCGCATGCCGCATCCGCCACTTCCATTTGTAGTCAGGAAGCCCCACCAGGGTCCAGGTATGCCGGCTATACCGTTCCCACCCTTCCAGGAAAGCACGATGGCTGCCGCCAAAATACGGCTCAATCGCGAGGATCCTCATAGTTGCTTCCATTCCAGCTCAATTGTTCCACTCACTGTCGGGAGTCCAGTGTACACTGAAAGAAGAGGGGGATTGGAGCGATCTGAGGACGATCACTTGACGATTTACGGCAATCAAGCAGAGCAAACGGTTTCTCCGTTCTTCTTGAAGCTCGCGATCTGCGTGCTGATTTCGTTGCACGGAAGTGCGTCGGCTGAAACGGTCGTTTCAGATCGGGCGAGATTAGATCAACAGTTCACGGCAGCGGTTGAGGAGCTCGCCCGTCAAAGCGAGGATCCAGCACAGCGCGACGCACGCCGATCCGTTATTCTGCGTCGGGATCCAAGTCGTCAGTATTTCTTCGTCCCGACATCAACCGGCAATACTCAACGGACGTCTACCGACGATCCCGAACTCGCTCGGATTCTTGGCATCTACGGCGACCGGCTCTTCAACCTTGCTGAAAAAGCAGCGGCCCAGGGTGACGGCAGCACCGCCTTCCGTTGGTTGCACGAGGTCTTGCGATATGCTCCCGATCACAGCGAAGCGAAACGCATCACGAGTGCCTCCACAGCGGATGCTTTTGAAATTCGCCCCAGTCGTCGCGCTCACGCGAAGTATGGCTGGCGAGCGGGAGAGTATTTACAGATTGACACACCCTCGTTTCGCATCTCGACCAACGGTACAGAGGCATCTGCCCGCTCATTGGCCGAAAGCTTGGAATTGGTGAATGCAACCTGGCGTCAGCTGTTCTTTGAATATTGGAGCAATACGGCGACGCTGCGTACAGCTCTCGGGGGTCGCCCGCTCACCAGTAAGCGCCGAGCTCGTCACCAGGTGGTGCTCTTTCGTAACCGCGAAGAATATATCGCTGAGGTCAGTCGTATCGAGCCGCAGGCAGAGATGACGCTGGGATATTATCACGCACCTTCACGAACAGCCTTCTTTTTCGGAGATCGATCGAACGCATCGACCTGGCGACATGAAGCGACTCATCAACTCTTTCATGAATCCAAGAGGACGAAATTAGGCACGGGAGAAGCAGCGAATTTTTGGATTGTTGAAGGAATTGCCCTTTACATGGAATCGCTGCAACGTTGCCAGGACCATGTCACACTTGGAGGGCTCGAAGCGGACCGTTTGCAATTCTCTCGCTTCCGTCGCCTGCGCGAGGGTTTTTATGAACCGTTAGACGGTTTGACCCAGCTGGGACGCCTCGATTTACAACAACATCCTCAGATCCGAAAACTCTACAGTCAGTCAGCCGGACTAACTCATTTCTTAATGCATTACGAAAACGGCAGGTATCGTAGCGCGTTGCTGGATTATCTCAAACAAGTTTATTCACAGCGAACCAAGACCAGCTCGTTAGAGACTTTGGCAAATCGGACGCATGCTGAGTTGGATCAGGAATACGAACGTTTTCTTGACTTGAATGACACCGATCTGCAACAAATCGATAGCGACGCTACGATCCGCCGGCTGTCTCTCGGGGGAACTCGCGTTACGGATGCTGGTCTGAGTTCACTTCCCTCGGCAGCAAACCTGGTCTGGCTCGATGTGGCTGGACTGCAGGTGAGCGATCTGGGACTGGAAATATTGCGAGATGCCAATCTACTGGAACAGCTGACACTCGAGTCGACCAACATTACTAACGCGACGGTGGGCCGGCTAAGGAACTGTCAAAACCTGCAAGAATTGGATCTCTCAAATACCTCGATCGATGATCAGGCGCTGGCGACTGTCGGTGAGCTCAATGATTTACAGTCACTCTGGTTAACGGGAACCAAGGTGAGCGATGCTGGCCTGCCCCAACTGCGTGCTCTCAAAAAACTGCAGACCTTGGACGTCTCGCAAACCGCCGTGACGCCGAACGGGCGAACGGAGATCAGCCGCTCACTCCCTCAACTCGATTGAGCGAATCTCGATTTACGCGAAATGGGGCTTCCCCCTCTTGGTCGCGATGCGAACAACTCCGACAATGATGTTTCGATCGGATCCCTGCGATTGCCCAGATGGAGGACATCATGACCTGGAATTTATTGGAAACCAGTTACGGCGAAATCAAGCAGCAAGAATACGAAGTGGCCGTGCTGCCATTGGGTGCGACGGAACCGCACAACCTGCATTTGCCATACGGAACGGATGTGCTGGAGGGCACCATTGTCGGCGAGCATCTCTGCAAGGCCGCGCATGAACAGGGGGCCAAAGTCGTTCTGCTCCCGACGATCCCCTACGGGACAGAAACTAACCTTCGCGAGTTTCCTCTGGCAATGAACCTCAATCCCCAGACATTGTTCGCGGTGGTCGAGGATCTAGTCGAGTCACTCGTCAAGAGCGGCATTCACAAGATCATCTTGTTGAATAGTCATGGTGGCAACGACATGAAGCCGCTTTTGCGACAGCTCTATGGAAAAACTCCCGCCCATCTGTTTCTTTGCAGTTGGTTCCAGGTTCTCGCCGGTGGTGCCTATGAGCAAATCTTTGACCATCCTGAAGATCATGCGGGTGAGATGGAGACTTCGTTCGGTCTCGCCTATTTCCCAGAACTGGTACGCACGAACCCAGACGGCTCGTTAGCTGCGGATGCAGGATCGACCCAACCGCTGCGATTCGAAGCACTGCGAGAAGGCTGGGTTTCCTTGACCCGGCCCTGGCACCTCTTGACGACCAATTCGGGGGCCGCCGACCCTCATCAAGCGACTGCTGAAAAAGGGCGGCAATTAATGCAGCTCGTGACGGAGCGTTTAGTTCCATTTCTCGTCGAACTGTCGGCAGCCGAAGTGGACGAGACTTTTCCATTTGAAGCATGAGTCAGGGCGGGTCGGGGCCGTTGACCTATCGCCCCATACCGCTTACACTCCGGTCTTACCTTATGGTGGCTGTAGCTCAGTTGGCTAGAGCACCAGATTGTGGCTCTGGAAGTCGCGGGTTCGAGCCCCGTCAGTCACCCCTAGCTCGACGGCTAACCCCGTCGAGCTTCTTCGTGCGCGGACAAGAGAACCGCTGTGCGCTGAATCAGGAACGGCAGAGAGGTGAGTAGAAAGAGGGACGCCCCCACTGGTCCCGCAACTGTGACGTGGAATTGCAGCCTTGATTTGGCTTCAATGAAACGACTCGCGCGGGGCGGTACGGGATTTAGACTGCCAACTTATCCGAGGTTTCTCGCATGCAGCTCTACAAATTCAAAGACCAAGATGGTCACGAAAAGGTCGGAGTGTCCGATGGAGACCATCTTCAACCGCTCCGATTCGAATCGGGCGACATCAACTCACTTGCCGAACTTCTCGAGTCGGAAGAGCCGCACTCGTTGATCGATTTCTTGCGAGACGAGTCGGAAACGTTCGACCTGCATGATGTAACGTTACTGCCGCCGATTGACGAACAAGAAGTCTGGGCGGCTGGAGTGACGTACAAGCGGAGCAAAGCGGCTCGAATGGAAGAATCCGAGGCGGCAGCGTCCTGTTACGACCGCGTCTACGTTTCAGACCGACCCGAACTGTTCATGAAGGCCACACCCCATCGCGTGGTCGGTCCACACGAGGCCTTGAGAATCCGAAAAGACTCAGCTTGGAACGTTCCCGAACCCGAGGTTACGCTCGTACTCAATTCGCGACTTGAATTAGTCGGCTACACGATCGGAAACGATATGAGCAGCCGTGACATTGAGGGCGAAAATCCACTGTACCTGCCCCAAGCCAAGGTTTACGACCACTGCTGCAGCCTCGGCCCTTGCATCACGCTTCCCAACGCAATGCCAACGCGAGCGGAGATTGGGATTCGCCTGCAAGTCCGCCGGGATACATCGACGGTCTTCGACAGTTCAACGACCGTCGATGAAATGGCGCGATCCTTCGAAGATCTCATCCATTGGCTGGGACGGGACAATTCGTTTCCCAATGGCGCCTTCCTGCTGACCGGAACGGGCATCGTTCCTGACAGTTCATTTACACTCCAAACAGGCGATCAGGTCGAGATAACCGTCGACGGAATCGGTACACTATCAAATTCTGTCGTCCAGTCTCTCTGAATTCGTCTCGATTAAATTAAATCGATACCCCTCAGCTTACAGGTAATCAAGCATGAGTTGTCATCCCGTTCTCATCGATGGCCAATGGCGGCCAGCTGTCAGTTCTTCTTCCTTTAACGCGAGCAATCCTCAAACCGGCGCGAGTCTGGATGAAAGTTACCCGGTGAGCGATTGGGCCGACTGCGATGCGGCTCTTGAGGCGGCCACGGTAGCCGCCCGCCAACTACGGTCGATGGCTCCGGAACGCATTGCAGATTTCCTGGAAGCGTTTGCCGATCAGATTGAAAAGCAGGCCGAGGCCTTGGTCGAGATGGCCCACCTGGAAACCGCTCTCCCCACGTCGCCACGACTGGCGGATGTCGAGTTACCTCGCACGACCAATCAATTGCGTTTGGCTGCTGCGGCTGCTCGGGAAGGCTCTTGGATGGCAGCCAACATCGATACGCAAGCGGGACTCCGTTCCCACTTCGCACCCATTGGCCCGGTGTGTGTATTCGGCCCCAACAATTTCCCCTTCGCCTTTGGAAGTGTTTCAGGCGGAGACGCGGCTGCTGCACTTGCCGCAGGCAACCCGATCATCGGCAAGGCTAATTCGTCTCACCCGGGAACGACTCGCCTCTGTGCCGAGGCTGCCATCGCCGCCATCGAGGCGACCGACATGCCACGTGCAACCGTCCAACTCCTCTATCGAACCTCCCACAGCGACGGTGAACGACTCGTTGCCGACCCACGTGTAGGAGCGACAGGCTACACGGGCAGTCGAGGTGCCGGTCTCAAACTGAAGGCTGCCGCCGATGCAGTTGGGAAACCGATTTACCTGGAGTTATCCAGCATCAATCCGGTCGTCATTCTTCCCGGTGCCTTGCGGGAACGGGGCGCTGACATCGCTCAGGATTTTGTTGTCAGCGGGCTCATGGGTACCGGCCAATTCTGTACTAATCCTGGCGTCACAATCCTGCTCGAAGGCTCTGAGAGTGAAACTTTTGTTGAACAGGTGCGCAGCAAGTATGCAGAAGCTCCGGCCGGCATCCTGCTTTCCAAGAGCGTTGAGTCAAGTCTTACTGCGGGAATTGAAACATTGGTGGCTGCCGGGGCGAACTCACTGACCTCCGGAACCGCTGCGGCAAGTGGCTTCAGCTGTCCGAATACTCTGCTCAGTGTCTCTGGCTCTGAATTTTTGAAGGCACCAGAAACGTTTCAGACCGAGGCGTTCGGGAATTGCTCGCTCATCGTTGTTGCACAGGATGTCGACGAGGTGGTCGCGATCGCAGCCTCACTGGAGGGCAATTTGACAGGTTGTATCTATAGCGACACACAAGGCTCGGATGATGATGCCTACGATCGCATCGCCCCCGAACTCCGAACGAAGGTGGGTCGAATCCTGAACGACAAAATGCCCACATGTTTCTCCTTTTCACCTGCGATGAATCATGGAGGCCCCTTCCCAGCGACGTGACATCCCGGCTTCACCGCGGTAGGAATCCCAGCGGCGATTCACCGATTCGCTGCGCTCCATTCCTACGACGGAGTCCGGCCGAATCGGCTGCCACCCGCTCTCCAAGATGCGAATCCAAATGGCAAGATGTGGCGTCTCGTGGACGGCTGCTGGACACAATCCGACGTTTCTGCCTAAATGCAGAGGAATTCTGCGAATACGGACTTCGCGTCAACCGCGCATATATTGGTGTGGTCTTTTTAGTGTGGTCTTGCGGGCGGTAGTGCACCATAATGTGCAAGAACACGTTGATGTGTGCGGAAAACCCTTGTTTTCCGCGTGACAAAAGCGGTCACGGACTCTGCCAGACACGACATCGGCCCTGCGCGGTCGTGGGCAAACGACCATGCGATCGCGATATTTCCTGGAGCGTTCTATGCCTCTCTTGCAAGTCATACGATCAAGCCGGCCATTTTCCTGGATTGGATCCACTCCCAATCATCTTGCCATCCTAGCAAGCCTGATTTTGTTGCTGGTGGCTGCGGGCCATCCCGCCTACGCCGACGGACCCGGACAGGCGGATCTGGACGAGGCGACCCTGAAGAAGCTGACCGCTCAGAACATGGCCGACCTTGAGAAGGCAATTGAACTTTGCGAATCGGCCCTCGAAAAAGGATTAGACGACGAAAACACCAAGTACGCGGAAGGTTTATTGAGCGCATGTCTTTATGAACACGCATCGCGTCTGAGTCGATTGATCTTCGACCAGCGCCCCCTTGATCCGAGATGGCCGGCTGCTCGACGTGTTGCGCTCAAGCATCTCGAACGCGCCATTGAAGTTGACCCACAAATGGGAAGCGCTCAGCTCTTGATCGCTCGTTTACAGGTACTACCGGGCGGCGATCTCGAAAAAGCACAGGCGGCTGTAACGACGGCCATTGAACTGCTGACCGAAGAGCCAACAGAGCTTTCCAAGGCTTACGTTGTTCGCGGAGGCATCTCAAAAGATCCCGAGCAGATGCTCGCTGATTTCGATCAAGCGATCGAACTTGATCCCCGCAACATGGATGCTTGGCGCGTCAGGGGATTGTACTACATGAGGCAGCAGCAGAATGAAAAAGCCCTCGACAACTTCCAACGCCTGCTGGAATCCGACCCGAATGATCTTTCAGCACATCAAGCCGTGGCACAGACGCTGCAACAGATGAAGCAGTTCGACAAGGCACTCGAACATTTGGAAGAGGTGATCCAAACCAAGCCGAATTCATCGATTCCTTACAAGCTGAAGGCGCAAATCCTTGAAGAAAACGGCAAGATCTCCGCAGCGATCGACAGTTTGAATCAGGCAATTCGTGTCTCGTCCCAGGATCTCGGAGCGTTGATTACCCGTGCCAGACTCCTCACGGCCGAGGGTCAATTTGATTTGGCCGAGAACGACATCGACCGGGTTCTGCAGTTGAATCCCCAGATGCCACAAGCCATTCTGCTTCGAAGCCTGATCGCCGCAGCTCAGGAAAAATATGATGAAGCGATCGGTGACTTGCAGCAATTGCTGCGGCTCGACCCGGACAACGCCGACATTAAGGTGCAGATGGGGACCTACTACGAGTTCGACAAACAACCCTCCCGCGCCATCGCGCTTTACGATGAGGTGCTTGAAAACAAGCCTGATCAATGGAGTGTTCTACGTCGGCGTGGTGATGCCTATCTGAGTTTGGGTCAACAAGACAAAGCGGTTGAGAATTATGAATCTGCTTTGAAGCTGCGACCGGAAGACAGCGGCATCCTCAACAACCTCGCCTGGGTGCTGGCCACTTCTCCCAACGATGATTTGCGCAATGGCAACCGCGCCCTTGAGCTGGCCGAACGCGCTTGCGAAGCGACCGATTACAAACAAGCTCATATCCTCAGCACACTTGCCGCGGGCCATGCTGAACTCGGCAACTTCGATGAGGCAGTGAAATGGTCAGAGAAGGCCGTTGCAATGGATTCTGACGAGGAGCAACTGGCCAACGAGCTCGAAAGTTATCGTGAAAATAAACCCTGGCGTGAACGGCAAAACGTGGAAACGGAGGCCCCGAATGATGATCAGTCCGAAACGGCTGATCCGCAGCAGGATGATGCTGGACTCAAGGATGCGGGCCTAGAAGATGAATTGCCGCCCGAGGAAGAAACTTCGACGGAGACCAACCAATAATCCACGTCTTCCTCGTGGAGGCAGAAGCGTGAACCAACGCGTTCTTTTTCTGTGACTTCAACCTCGTCGAATGGGCGTCCATGAATCGGCAAGACGCTTTGAAATTGGTCCACGAATACACCGCCAGCGAATCTCTGCGGCGACATATGCTCGCCGTCGAGGCAGCGATGCGGGCCTACGCTCGAAAATATGGCGAAGGCGAAAATAGATGGGGCATTGTCGGACTGCTCCACGATTTCGACTACGAACGTTGGCCTGATCCGCCCGATCACCCACTGAAGGGCGCGGAGATTCTCGAGAGCCTCGGCTATCCAGAGGAAGTGATCTACGCCATCAAGTCGCACGCCGATTATCTTCCCGACTGCCCCCGAGTCTCAAAACTCGACAAAACGCTGTATGCCTGTGACGAGCTTGCCGGCTTCATCATGGCAACCGCCAAGGTCCGTCCTAAAGGACTTACGGGTATGCGTGCCAAGAGCGTCAAGAAGAAGATGAAACAGAAGAGTTTCGCGGCAGCCGTCAGTCGCGAGGACATCATTCACGGTGCCGAGGATTTGGGCGAACCGCTTGATGACCACATTCAATTCGTGATCGACGCCATGATCGAGATTTCGGCTCCCCTGGGCTTTGAAAATAATGCGTCTGAATCGTCTGATTGACATTCCAGTCAGTCCGGAAATAATGCTTGACGCAACCCAACATCATCCCCAATGTGATCTGAGGAGAAACAGACTGTGGAAATCCAAGCTCCCGAACAACTCATCGGCAAAAAATGCAAGCCTTGCGAAGGCGGTGTTGAACCCTGCACAACGCCCCAAGCTCAGCAACAACTCGAAAAACTGGCTGGCTGGTATTTGACTGAAGGTGGTCAACGCATCCGTAAAGACTGGACGGTCAAGAATTTCATGGAAGGTATGGACTTTTTCAACCGTGTGGCGGAGATCTCGGAAGATGACGGCCACCACCCAGACCTGCATCTCGCGGGATACCGCAATGTCTCCATCGAATTGTGGACTCACGCCATTGGCGGTCTGAGTGAAAACGACTTCATCCTGGCTGCGAAGATTGACAAGACTGCCCCCTGACCGATCACATCGTCTGCCACGAACCTCCAACCTTGACTAGTACGTAAACCTATGGAAAGCACGGAAGCAAATCCTCGAAAAAGTTGGGTGCTGTGGATCGCGACAGGATTCGGTTTCGGGTTTTCACCGTTTGCTCCTGGAACGGTCGGAACGCTATGGGGCTTGCCGTTAGCCTGGGCCATCAGCCTGGTTCCTTCAATCATCGGTCAGGCGATCATCATCGGAGGACTCATCGCCCTTGGGATTCCCATGTGCACTCGAGCAGCTCGTGAACTCCAGAAGAAGGATCCGGGGTCGGTCGTGTGGGACGAGATTGCGACGGTTCCCATTACCTTTTTCCTGGTTCCGACGGAGTTGCTGATGCGTCCTTCCGTGTTGATCGTGGGTTTCATCCTGCACCGAGTCTTCGATATCTCGAAGGTTCCACCAGCACGGCAGATTGAAAAACTCCCGGATGGCACTGGGATCATGCTGGACGATGTCGTAGCGGGCGTCTACTCGTGCCTCGCCCTGCATTTACTCTTGCGACTAGGTTTTCTTGGTGGGTGACGTGGATCACGCCTCTCAGATAAGATGATCAACAATCGTACTCTTCAAGGCTTGCGAAAACAAACTCGGCGAAAAGAAGATCCCTAGAAACAACGCCCGCAAAAAGGAAGAACAACGTGAGTGCTGAATTACTCGATGGAAAAGCGATTGCGAACGAGATCAAGCAGGAGCTCGGCGAAGAGGTCGCAAAGTTCATTGAGGATACCTCGGTCGTCCCCTGCCTAGCCGCAGTTTTGGTCGGTGACGACCCGGCCAGTCAGGTCTATGTAAGAAACAAACAACGCGCGTGTGAACGTGTGGGAATCGAGAGTCAATTGCATCGGCTTCCCGCCGAAACGACACAAGCAGAGCTTCTCGATCTGGTGGATCAATTGAACACTTCTTCGGAAGTGCACGGCATCTTGGTACAGCTGCCTCTGCCCGGCCATATCGACGCCACAAAAGTCCTCGACGCCATCGATCCAGCGAAGGATGTAGACGCCTTTCATCCCGATAACGTCGGCCGAATTGCCCAAGGTCGACCTCGTTTTCTCCCCTGCACTCCCCACGGTGTTCAACAGATTCTGCACCGCAGCAACATTCCCGTCAGCGGCCAGCATGTGGTGGTCGTAGGTCGCAGCGACATCGTCGGAAAACCCTTGGCGATGATGCTCGTCCAACGAGACTCAACACTCGGTTCTGCGGCTGCCAACGCAACCGTGACCGTCTGTCACAGTCGCTCCAAAGATCTATCGGCAATCACTCGCGAGGCCGATATTCTCGTCGCTGCAGTGGGTCAGCCGAAGCTGATCACTGCCGAC
>Ga0163179_10002549_pt1 | contig 12632 bp, 11 predicted proteins | sample AtlANTMetagenome_FD_109643 | JGI IMG/M metagenome (GOLD analysis project Ga0163179, IMG submission 109643) | Marine eukaryotic phytoplankton communities from the Atlantic Ocean - Atlantic ANT 2 Metagenome | ecosystem: Environmental > Aquatic > Marine > Oceanic | place: North Atlantic Ocean...
AAGCAGATCCTTATTGGTTAGATATGAATGCTAAATTGTGTTATGAAGATGGGTGGGAAATGATAGACGAAGAAAAACCACCTATGGAAGGATATGAGGAAGCAGCAAAGATAGAAAACAAAAAAGATAGGTTAATAACACATGTTCAAATTTGACGAAAACCAATTAACATATTGGATGCAAGGTGTCAGAGAGAATCCTGATATGATAAATGCCTTTTGGCCTAGCCAAATTAAATCTAAAATATGGTTAACAGACTGGGTTAAGAGTTATCTTCCTAGTGCAAAGAAAATTATTATATTTGGAGCATGGTATGGAGTATTAGCAGACTTATTAGATATAAGATTAAACAATACTAAAATACTATGTAATGATATAGATAAAGACGCTATGTTGTGGTGTATGAGAAAATATCATACAGACAATAACAGAATGGAAGATTTTGTTTACGAAACCCGTGTTGATCTTGTAATAAATACAGTTACGGAACATTTAACACAGGAGATTTATGATAAGTGGTATGATAATATTCCTAATAGGACTTATTTTATCATACAAGGTAACGATGATTTTAATGAACCAGATCATGTTAGAGCAACTAAAAGTTTAGAAGAATTTAACAAGATAAACAGAGTAGAAAATATACTACATACAGATTCTATAGTTTATGAAGGTCCTTGGAACAAAGTAGATAATATACCAACATATCATGAAAGATTTATGACAATAGGTTTTAAGAGTGGCAGATAAAATTGAAGTTAAAGATATAACAAAAACTAGAGACGAAGAATCAGGACCACATGCACAAAATAATTTAGATGTACATGATCCTAATGCTTACTTTAATTTTTTAAAGAAGACTAGACAGGATATAAACAAAGTCAGTCCTTCCTTCTGTGCCGCTAAGTGGACGCAATCTACAATACTATTATATAATGGCGAAACACATTCCTGTCACCACCCTTCACGACACAAAATTACATTAGACGATATTAAAAACAATCCTAAAGGCCTTCATAATACAGAACATAAAATGAAAGCCAGAGAAGAAATGCTACAAGGCATACAGACAAAAGAATGTGATTATTGTTGGCGAATAGAAAATCAAAATCCAGAACATGTTAGTGATAGAATATACAAGTCATCTTATTCTTGGTCTTTACCTCAAATTCCTAAGATAGTAGAATCAGGTAGGGGAGAAGACTTTGATCCTACTTATGTTGAAGTAGCATTTGATAGTACATGTAATTTTAAATGTATCTATTGTAGCCCTGAGGCAAGTTCAAGATGGGAAGATGAAATAAGACGACATGGAGACATGAAACAGTCAGAGTTTAATTTAAATAATTTAGACTGGTTAAAGTCTGTAGGTAAACTTCCTATACATCACAAAGAAAACAATCCATATAAAAATGCCTTTTGGGAATGGTGGCCTGAATTATATCCTACATTAGAAACATTTAGAATAACAGGTGGAGAACCATTACTAAGTAAAGACACATGGAAAGTATTTGATTATATAAAAGAAAATCCAAATCCAGATCTTATATTTGCTCTTAATACAAACTGCAACGCACCAGACAAACTTGTAGATAAAATGATAGAAAATGTAAAAGAGATAGAAGGCAAAGTAAAATACTTTGATGTTTATACAAGTTTTGAAAACACAGGCGAACATGCAGAATATTCTAGAGAGGGAATGAATTATGAAGAGTTCATAGACAACTGTTATAAAATATTAGACAACACACCTGATACAACTAGAATACATTTTATGACTACAATTAATCTTACAAGCGCACCTAGTTTATTAGGATTTTTAGAAGAGATTAAAAAGTTTAGAGCTAAGTATCAAACAAAGATACATGAGTTTAGAGTTAGAACACACTTGTCTTATTTAAGATGGCCAAGGCCATTAATATTATCATTATTAAATGAAGAAGACAAACAATACTATGGAGATATATGGTTAAAATATATACATGAAAATAAACTTACAGAAAAGAAACATCCGTCTGAAACTTTTTATTTAGAAGAAGTAGATCAAATGGAAAGACTTGTTGAGTTTATGAGAACAGATAAGCAACCTAAAGTGGTATATGATGATATGAGATTATACCTTAGGCAGTTAGATGAAAGAAGAGGAAACTTTTTTCCTGAAGTATTCCCTGAATTGGCATACTTAATGGATAATAATTATTATGGGTAAAGAAGTGAGTCTAGGTTAAGATTAGAATTGCAGGGTTGATTGCCTGCTTAGTAAACCCTAGTATCACACCACAAGGATGCCTAGACTCGTTATTATTTATACAAGAAGAAGATTTTAAATGGCAGATAGTAAAGAATTAATACATTTTAGAGATACAGTACTCAATACTAAGTCGCCGTCTTTCTGTGGCGCTAAATGGGGCAACAGCACATTGTGGTTAAACAGCGGTGAAACAGCATCATGCCATTTGCCTCCTGTACACAAAATAGATGTCGTTCAAATACAAGAAGATCCTAGTAAACTACACACTACAGATCATAAAATAAAAATGCGTGAGATGATGCAGAAAGGAGAGAAACCTTCTGAATGTGATTACTGTTGGAAAGTAGAAGGTATGGGTCCTAACTTTACATCTGATAGAGTATTCAAATCATTGCAGTTTTCTCCTGAGGAAATGCAGGAGTGGTATGAGGCACCGCCAGAAGCAAGAATTGTTCCACCTACAATAGAAGTAATGTTTGACAGAACATGTAATTTTGCTTGCAGTTATTGTAATGCAAACTTTAGCACAGAGTGGGCAAAGGATATTAAAAAGTTTGGACACTACGAAGGTGAAACAAGAGGTATGAACGCATACAAACATGATGGTTCATACAATAACAATCACGATAAAATTACAAACCCTTATATAGAAGCATGGTGGAAGTGGTGGCCAGAACTTACACAAAAACTTAGAGTATTAAGAATAACAGGTGGAGAGCCTTTAATGTCAGATGATGTTTGGAAATTGTTTGATAAAGTAGCAGAAGAAGGCCATAGATTTGAAGTAGGAGTTAATACAAACTTAGGTGCCAAGAAAGCATTAATAGATAGACTAATTAAAAAGTCTCATGATATGCACCGACTTACAATTTTCACAAGTATGGAAAGTATAGGCGAACAAGCAGAATATATGAGAGATAAACTAGACTACAACCATTGGAAAAATAATGTAGAAAGAATATTTGAAGAGTCTAATGTAAAACGACTTGTTGTTATGATGACAATTAATGCTTTATGTGTATTTAATGTAACAAGTTTCTTAGATCAAATGTTAGTTTGGAAACAAAAATATAAAAAGAGTATAGGCATTTCTATAAACTTTTTAAGGTTCCCAGCATTTATGAATGTTACAGTTCTTCCAGATCATATAAGAGATGAGGCACACGAAGAGATAAAATTATGGTATGAAATAAATAAGGATAGTCCGTATCTTAACTCTATGGAGAAAGGCGATATTGAAAGATTGATATCATATGTTAATGTAATAGAAACACCTCACTCTTATGATACAGATATAGAAAAGAACAGACAAGACTTTAAACGATTCTATACACAATACGATAGAAGACGAAATAAGACTATAAGAATTTTTCCAGAAAAATTTCTGGAATGGTATGACACAATATGACAGAAAAAATAGAAGTTAAAGATATATATTGTCCATTGCCGTTCAATCATATGAACTGGCATCCTAATGGCAATATATCTGTATGCTGTGTCGCAGAAATGTTTCCTCCCAACGATGGTTTTTACAGAAACAATTTAAGGCAAATGTCTAATCTCAAAAAAGACAGCATTAAAGAAATATGGGAAGAAAGCAGTATAGTAGATTTAAGAAAACAAATGTTAAGAGGAGAAAAGCCTCCTGCTTGTCATGGTTGTTATAAGATAGAAGATAGAGGAGGCACATCTCGAAGGCAAAATGAAAGAAAGAGATGGGGACAAAATTTAACAAAGCCTGCTTTAGAGTTTATAGATTTGAGAATGTCTAACTTATGTAACTCTAAATGTATGATGTGTTATCCTGATTCTAGTTCATCACTTATAAAAGAATATTCCAAATGGGAAGAGGAGTTAGACTTTGTTCCTAAAAATTCAACTGAATATGAATTGTTTCAATGGTTTGATGATAAGAAAATTGATGAACTATTAGAATACAAAGACACATTAAAGTATCTTTATATAAATGGTGGCGAGCCATTTATGATGCCAAAACAATGGAAGTTATTAGAAAGACTTATTGATGAAGGAGTATCTAAGAACATTCATGTAAGTTACAACACAAACTGTTCTTTATATGAAGACAGATTTAATGAGATATGGAAAGAATTTAAGATTGTTACATTAGGTATGAGTGTTGATGCAGTAGGTGATAAAAATAAATGGATTAGAAAACCTATTAACACATGGGAAAGTATAAACAAAAATATTAACAGTCTTGTACATGCAGATGGCCTAGATCATATTAATTTAACCTGTACAATACAATGGATTAATTTACCTTTCATGGAAGAGTATTATGATTGGGCATTGCCTATTATACAACAAAAAGAACATTCTACAATCAATCAAAACTTTGTAACATTCCCAGGCTACTTGTCCGTAAATGCTGCACCTAAAGAATGGAAACAGAAAGTACACGAACAATTTAAACAATCAAAACATGCCAAACATATATTAACACCTACAATGGTTTCTTATTTAGAAGCTGATGAAGAAAGTGAATTGTTATATAATCAAGGTAAACTTTTTGCAGACACAGTATCTAAAGAAAGAGATGATTGGAGAGAGGTGTTTAATTATGAGTACTAGAGATTGGTTTGAAAACGAAAAAGTGAATTGGGAAGATCACATACCTAGTGAAACTTTCTGTTCATATCCTTGGACACATAGTTATCAGGGTTGTCAGTATGAAAGAAAACTATGTTGTATATCTGATGATATTTCTGGCCACCAAAAAATGCCTACAAAAGAATTTTGGAATAGTGACTATATGAAAGATGTTCGTTTAAAAATGCTTAGTGGACAAAAAGTTAAAGAGTGTAGATCTTGTTATAGAAACGAAAGACTAGGTATAAAATCTTTAAGGCAAACATCTAATGAAGATAGTATAAAGTATGGCAATCCAAAAGAACAAGTAGAAAAACTTTTAGAAGGAACATCAGAGGATGGTTCGTTTGCAAAGAAACCTAGTTACTACGATTATAGAACTATTCATTGTAATCTACAATGTGTTTCTTGTGGAACAGTTTACAGCTCTACTCATATAAACTTAGCAAGGGAAATGTGGGGTATAAAAGGAGGATTCAAACCTGATTACAAATATGAAGAAGATATGGCCAATGAAATAATAGAAGGACTTGATGCTAAAAGAGTAGATAATATTTATTGGGCAGGAGGCGAGCCCTTTATGCAACCATTACATTGGAAAGTTATTGAACATATGGTTTCCTTGTTAGACAAACCAGGATATGAAAAATATGTTAGAAATATCAAGATGCATTACAACACAAACTTGACAAAAAATGTTTGGAAAGGGAAAAAGATAACTAAAATATTAGAACCCTTTCAACCTAGTTTACAACCTAGTTTAGATGGTGTTTATGAAACATTAGAATATACAAGAGACGGTGCTAAATGGAATGACATAGACAAACATTGGAAAGAGTATGTAAGCATATTAGATAAAAATAAACAAATGGGTGTTGCTACTGTTTTATCAGCTCCTGTTTTATTTGATGTAGAAAGATATTTAAATTATTATGGTCCTTACGATCCTCACTTACACCCACATTATATGCACACTGCTTTAGATCAAGTTAGAAAAAATCCTGGCTTGTTAGATATTCGTTGGTATCCAGAGGATATATTTTATCCTACATTAGAAAAGGTTCAAAGATTAATGAAAGAGTCGGGTCTGAGAGGAAGTGAAAGATGGATAGAAGTATGTGATGCATACAAACAGGAATATGAAGAACTAGATATGAATAACAGAGATGAAGATCTGAGATGGTTGAAAGGATTCCAAATGTTTAGAGAACAGTTTCTAGTTACAAAAAGAACAATGGCAGAATTATATGATTTAACAAATCCACAAGCAGCAGAATGGATAAGAAGTATAAAACCATATTTTAGTGAAGGCCAAGGAATTAAACAAAGACTTCATAAGGATTTTAAAATTCCACTTGTAGAGTTGGGTGATGACTAGATCAATATTTCATAATGTAGAACATTTACATATAGAATTGACAAACCTATGTAATGCAGCATGTCCTTCTTGTCCTAGAAATTTTTCTAATAGTTTTCTTTTGAAACCAGGATTAAAATTAAATACATGGACACAAGAAGATTTTAAAAAGAGATTACCCCCAGAATTTTTAACAAGTGTTGATCATATAAACTTTTGTGGCAACCATGGAGATCCTGTTGCATGTAAAGAACTATTAGGTATATTAGAATACTTAGATGAGATAAATGTTCGTGTTATAGAAATGCACTCTAATACAGGAGCAAAGACAGCAGCAACATGGAGTAAGATAGGAGAACTATTTGCTAGAAATAAAGACTGGGTAATGATATTTAGTGTAGATGGTTTAGAAGATACAAATCATCTATATCGTAGAAATGTTAAATGGAACAAAGTAGAACAAAATATAAAAGCATTTACACAGCATGGCGGAACAAGTGATTGGGACTTTCTTGTTTTTAAACATAATGAACATCAAATTGAAGAAGTAAAACAGTTATCTAAAGACTGGGGAGTTACAAACTTTACACCTAAAATACCTGCTAATGTAGATACAGGAGAAGGCTTACAAAGAATGCCTGCTATGAATAATGAAGGTTATTTAGACTATTATATAGAAGCTTCTACAAATCCTAAATATAGGCCTGATGTGGAAGATGAGAATTTAATATCTACACTAAACCTAAGTTTTGAACCTGAAAATTATAACAGGTTAATGTCACAACCTGAAAAAGATATAAGTGAATGTAAAAAACACGACACAGAACCTAGAGATATAGACAATGTAAAAATAGTACCTAAGTGTAAAAAATCCCACAATACAAGTTCAATTTATATAGATGCTAATGGAATTGTTATGCCTTGTTGTTGGGTTGGTTTATATACACCTATGATAAATGAATTTAAAATGACAGGCCATATTTTAGGACATGAAACCTGGCAGTTATATGATATGGTAGAAAAGGCAGGTGGTTGGGATAAATTAGACCTTAATAAATACAGTATAGAAGAGATTATAACCTCAGGTGTCTTACAAGAAGTTTTTGAAGACAAGTGGGATAAAACTGTTGCAGAAGGCAAATCGTCTATATGTGCCAACTATTGTGGTGGCAGTAATATTGTAGATCAAATTTATACTTCTGATGAAATAGAAAGTGAAAGATATAACCCCTTAAAAGAGGCATGGAGAGAAATAAAAAATGAGCGAACAAACTCCTGAAGACATAAAAATATATTGCCCTAGCTTGTGGAAGTCGGTGCATGTTGATGTAGATGGATATCTAACTCCTTGCTGTATGTTTATACACGGTGAGGATAAGAAAACACGAATAGAAGACATACCAGAAGGAGATACTATTGAAACAGTTTTATTAGACGAGTTTCAAGAATATAGAGACTTATTAACAGAAGGTAAATGGCCTAGAGGATGCAACCAATGTGAGTTTGCAGAAAAAGAAGGTAGAGCAAGTAAAAGAGTACAGGACTTAGCATGGAACTCTATGAAACTTCACAACGGCGAACCTGCACTTTTAACACCTAAAGAAAATGTTTCATTAGAATACTTACAACTTAAGACAGGTAGATTGTGTAATTTAGAATGTACTATTTGCACACCTACATGTTCTACATCTATTGCAGCTAAACAATTAAAACAAGGAAAGATTGATAGATACCATTATAATAGATTACAAGATGAAATTAAATGGTCTACAAACATGGACGAACTTGTAAAAATGAATTCTGAATATTATAGAATAGATATTGCAGGTGGAGAGCCATTAATGAACAAACAACATTTTGAATGGTTAAAACAATTACCTGAAGAGTCTAAAAGAAAAACACAATTATTATATAATACAAATGGAACACAAGTTCCAACAGATGAGGAAATAGAAATATGGTCTCAGTTTAAAGGTGTGTGGATAACATTTAGTATAGACGCAGCATATAAGAAATTTGAATTACTAAGAGTTAATGCCAAGTGGGATCAAGTTTTAGAAAATTTAAGATATTGTACAGATGAAGTAGTTAGAGAAAAACTAAAACATCAATCAGAATATGGTTACACAAATACGGCCATTGTTATGACGGTTCATAAAGGAAATGTTACAGACATGTTTGACTTATATGAAGCCACAAAACATTTAAAATGGCAACAAAGAGATTACATTAATTATAATTATCTTTATTATCCCGAGTCTATGGCAGTACACAATATGAGTCCTAGAATGATGGAACGCGCCATACAAATTTTTAATGAAAAAATGGATATATTGCCAGGCGGAAAAATGAAAGGCGAAGCTATTAATATAAGAAAATCTTTAGAAGGATTTTTAGCAGGCAAAACACATGTAGAAGATTTAAGGCCTATGGAAAAAGATGCAAGAGAAGAAATAAACATGGAAGATATAACATTCCAAGAGGACCCTTTTATATATGATTAGGTGGGGTATATCAGCATACAATCACAATGCAGCATTATCAGTCGTACAAGGAGACGAAATTCTTTTTGCCTCTGAGTCTGAAAGATATAGTGGAATAAAAAATGATGCCGACTTACCAGACAATTTAATTGAGGCAGCTTTAGAGTATGGAGAACCAACACAAATACTCTGGTATGAAAGTAATTTTTTAAAAAATTTAAGACGAAAGTATGCAGGCCAAAAATGGAAAAGTATAAAGAAACATTCCTATTTAAAACGATATAATATAAAGTCTCACTTCCACCACAAAACACATGCAGCTGCTGGATTTTATACAAGTCCATTTAATACTGCATCTGTTCTTGTTGTAGATGCAATAGGAGAGTTTACAACCACAAGTATTTGGAATGGAGGAAGATGGCTTTCTAAAGTATGGGGAGATATTTATCCTAAGTCTTTAGGTTTGTTTTATTCTGCCATTACACATAGAGTTGGTTTGAAACCTAACGAAGAAGAATATATTTTAATGGGCATGGCTGCATATGGAGACCCTAACAGATATTATCCTCTTATGAGAAAATTGTATGAGGAAAGAAACTTACATAGAGGGTGTCGTGATTGGTTGCCAGGTGAAGACGAGCAAATGAGATTTGATATGGCAGCAGCAGCCCAAAAAATATACGAAGAAGAATTTGAAGAGCTAGTATATAAGACTAGAAAGATGTTACCACATAATAAAAGTTTAGTTATTATGGGAGGGTGCGCTTTAAATTGTGTAGCAAATAATATAGCACTAAAATATTTTGATGATGTGTGGATTATGCCAGCACCTGGAGATTCAGGTTCATCATTAGGAGCTATATTAGCAGAAACAGAAACAAAAGTAAATTGGCGTGGTCCTTATTTAGGACACAATATAGAAGGCGACTATCCTGTAGGTAAACTTATGAATGAGTTATTGAAAGGAAATATGGTAGGTGTTGCAAATGGTAGAGCAGAATTTGGACCAAGAGCTTTAGGTAATAGATCCTTGTTAGCAGATCCTAGAGGTAAAGAAATAAAAGATAAAGTTAATCAAATAAAAAGAAGACAAAAGTTTAGACCTTTTGCACCTGTTGTAATGGAAGAACATGCTAAAGATATATTTAACATGCCTATAGATAAGTCTCCATATATGCAGTATGTTATACAATGTAGCAAGGGAACCGAGTACCCTGCCATAATGCACAAAGATGGCACATCTAGGGTTCAAACTGTAAATAAGAAACAACATTTAGGCCTTTATACGCTCTTAAATGAGTTCTATAAAGAAACAGGGTGTCCTATGTTACTTAATACAAGTCTAAACATCAAAGGCAAGCCTATGGTGAATACAAAAGAAGATGCCAGAAAATTTCAGGAGAAGTATAATGTCGTTGTTGCCTGAAAGAAGTTATAGGGATTATTGGCTAACCCACATCAATTATCATTTAGACGATATTGTTATAGTTGATCCTAATAAACCTAATGTTTGGTTTTTTGGGGATAGTTTTTGTAGATGGCCTAAAGATAATATTTGGAAACCTATAACTGATAAATGTAATCTTATACATCACGGTTCTGCAGGCCATGGTATTGAAGCATGTTTAGCACAAATATTGGCATGTAAACACTTTATCAAACCTAATGATAGAGTCGTAATTGTTTATAGTCATTATAAGAGAGATGTTGGAAGGCTTGGTGATAGATGGGCATGGACTGAAAAGGGAGCTACATATACACCTCACTATACTAGAGATAAAATAGAAAACAAAAAAGAATTAGAAGAAGCATATAAACTTTATAAAGAAGAAATAGAATGGGAAAGTAGTCAGATTCTTAGAAATCATATTTACAAAAACTATATTGAATCTATGGATTTCGGAACTCCTTATGTTTCTTCTTTTAACGCATTTAGTGATGAGGATCATACTTTAAAAGAAAAGTGGATACCAGAAGAAACATTAAAAGAATTGATACATCAACCAAGACATAAAGATGGCACAGCTGAATTGGATTTTTGGTCTTGGATACATCATCAAGAAGATAATGTATTAGAAAGGATTAGAGAAAGACATGAGACACCTAATCATTTTATGGATTATGATGTAGAACCTTTTTGGGTGTATTATAAAGATCGATTAGATAAATTAAACTTAGAGGAATTGTAGTGATAATTAAACATGTATCAGAATATTATCCTGATAAAGATTTGACCAGGACAATGCCTATATTTTTTATAGAAGGTCTTGAACTAAGTGAACTGCCTTTGGAAACTATTTCAGAGGAAATAATGTTAGACCAAGATCATGGCAAAGGTACATATACAAATCAGTCTACTAGAAAAGATTTAAACACCTCATGGCAATGGATTTATGATAAAGAGTTTTTAGAAATTGTAAAAGAAATAAATGAAAACTATCTTCCAGAATTACTACAAGGCAGCAGATTCAATACTTGGGGAAGAATGACTGAAGATGTTATACTAGGCCAACACTATAATATTTTAAAAGACGAGCCTGGATTTTTAATGGCACCTCATATAGACAATAGAGAGGTAGGCTCTGTTATGTCATTAAATATAAGAGACAATCCTGTAGGAACAAAATTTTATAATCTAACTGAAATAGATGTTTTGAGATATCAAAAATTACCTTCGAAGGAATGGCAAAAATATAAAGAAGATCGTTTTATGTTTGAAGGCCCTAAAGAAAAAGGTACAGGAGTTCTTTGGTGGAACCACAATACAACGATGCATGGGATAGAAAACGATTCTTCTCAAGACAGATATACAATTTATTCTATCACACCAATCATAGATTATTTCAGAAAGAGAATAGATGAAAGGGTACATGACGCACTTGTTGACATAAATAAACAAAAGGAAAATAATATGGAAAATGAAAATATAAAACCTAAAGCATTGTTATGTGGAGGTAAAACTAAATTTGGTAAAGCTTTAGCAGATAGATTAGAACAACACACTGAACTGACTGTTTTAGGTACAGAAGAATTGAATGATTCTAATGTATTAGAAATGGTAGATGATAATTACGATATCATATTCTTTAATCATAACAGGCCTATAAATGGATATGAAGATCTTGCTAAAGAAGGTATAGATATTAATTGTATGTTGCCTTATCGTATTGTTAAAAAACAAAAAAGAAAGGCTAAGATAGGCTGGATGATTACACCGGATGCTCACCACGCACAAGGTTACCCTACAGAGATGTACTCCAAAGAGGAGTGGTTTCAGACTTACATTGTAATTAAGGCAATTCATATGTCAATGCAAAGATCTTTTTCTGAAGATCATAACACATTTGTAGCAGATCCTGGCGGTATTACACCAGAAAATACAGAAGATAAAGTAAATGTTATTGTAGAGCATTTAATGTCAGATGAAGAATTGGAATTATTGACTGCATATTAAAAGCACTTTTGATATAAATAAAATTATAATGGCTAAGGTAATACAGTTTCCTAAGAAGGAACCAAAGCCCAGAGTTATTAAGGGCTATAGGATGTCCTTCTTTACAGAAGAAGAAATAGATCTTGCTCTGCTATGTATTAATACATACGGATGGAAGAGGATAGGCTATACACGAGAAACCTTGGCTAAAGTAGATCCTTTGTATATAAAAGATTGTTTAATACGAGGATACAATTCAGACTTACTATCATTTCCGGCTAGAAAGCTTATAAATAAAATTATAGACGGTATGGAAACTATTGAGGTAAAGGTAAATTAATTATGCCAATATACACATTTGAGAATAAAGAAACAGAAGAACAGTTTGATATGATGATGGCCATTGCCGACAAGGAAAAATGGCTAAAGAAAAATCCACACATGAAACAAGTTATTACAGCACCCAACCTAAACTTTGGTGGGGTGGGAGATCGTACG
>Ga0163179_10002553_pt1 | contig 12630 bp, 19 predicted proteins | sample AtlANTMetagenome_FD_109643 | JGI IMG/M metagenome (GOLD analysis project Ga0163179, IMG submission 109643) | Marine eukaryotic phytoplankton communities from the Atlantic Ocean - Atlantic ANT 2 Metagenome | ecosystem: Environmental > Aquatic > Marine > Oceanic | place: North Atlantic Ocean...
ACTCGCTGCATACTTGAGTCCCGAACCCCCTCCCATTTCTTTAGTTGGTACGTAAGCTCCGATGACATCGTACGTATGGTTTGTGACAATGAGTGGGACATTTGCTTGACCTAATTTGAGTGTGAGCATTCTAAATGCACCTTTAACTAGTTGAGATTTTGTCATGTCTCTTACTAGTTTATCATCCAGTGCATCTCGTATTTCTTTCTCTGTTGAAAGCATACCTAAAGAGTCTAACACAAACATACATGGTTTGCGATCCTCTGTAGGGGTTTTCAAATACATATCAATTGCTTTCAGTGCCTTACCACGAAAATCTTCAATAGTAACTACTTCAACTATAGCAATTCGTTTAGTATCTATACCACGAGACTCTAATAACTCTTTGTTAATAGCAGATTCAGTATCGAAGTACAGAGCATAAGCGTCAGGATTATTGTCCAAGAAATTCTTGACAACTGCGAGGGCAAAGTAAGTTTTTCCAGTAGAGGTTTCACCAGCGATGGCAGTAATGCGACTGCTACTAACACCACCGCTAAGGGAACCAGAAACCAATCCATTAAAGATAAGTGATCCCGTGTCGATATATGTTTCAGTAGTTTCTTTATCGGCTGCCACTCTAGCATAGTCAGATCCAATTTCCTTTACTATTTCTTTTAAAAAATCCATGTCAAATACCTAATAATTTACGTTGACGTTCAAAATAATTGTGTAGTATCCAAGAACTACTGTTTATTTTTGCTAACCCACCAACTGCCCACCTAAAGATAACTCTATCATCATCAACAAATCTATCATACTCAGGAGTATTTTCATTGTGTCTATCACCACCATTACAAAATACTACCTGATCAGATATTTCCAAACACTTTTCTATAGCACCACAGGCAGAATCATCTGAATCATCCCAAGATATAACAGCATCCACCATGTTTAGATGGCGAAGTATGTCTGCTCTATCAGTCCAAGATTGAAAGTATTGTCCTTTTTTTCTTTTCAACCAAGGATCACCATTCAATCCTACAACGAGATAGTCTGACTCAACCTTTGCTTGTTCAAAATAACGAAGATGTCCTGAATGGATAGGATCAAACCCACCAGTAACAAGACTCAATTTTTCAAAGATCATTATGTTTATGTTCAAGTTTACCAGACATCTCATAGGCATCTTTATTACCACCATGCCCATGTGCTATACCCAATTCATGCATCTTAGAATGTTCATCTATTTGATCTCTTAGGTTCTTCTTACCTGCTCCTACTGTAAGGTATAGTCCATAAGCAACTAAACCTATAACCACTAGACCAAAGAACAAAATGAATCCTTGATCAGGAGTAAGATTTAGATGAGGAACTATAGCATCAGGTTGTTTCTCCCATGTACCAGGTAAATTATACACTGATGGTCTTGATAGAAAAATCATTTTAGATACTTGTTGATAACGTCAATTTGATCTTTATACTTAGCGATGATATTCAGTTCAGTTTCAATTGCTTCTGTTATATCAGAGTGTTCTCCAATACCAGCAGGGTTAGAAAGATAAACCTCAACGTTTGCTAAGTGTTTTTGTATATCCCCTTGAGCATGTGCCAAGAGTGCTTTGATAAGTTGTTCTCTCATTAGATTACCATACCATACTTTTCTCTAATTATCTTTTTGTAAGGACCACCAGGATTATCATCCCTTACTTCCTTTACAATTTTTAATCTGTTGTACAGTGATGTGTCACCTCCAAGTGTGAGAGACTTGAGAATTGTAGCCAAGTCTTTATCGTTGATTGGTAAATCCATAGAAAATAGATAACGTTTACATTATAGCACTAAACAAAGAAAGATTCCAGAGTTGCTGTTTTTTCTACAGACCACCCTATTGAATCTAGTATAGCCTTCAATGGTTCAATGAAGGATTTTTCAAACTGCAAATCGTAATCAATATAATGTGACAGACCAAACTCTTTAGGAAACTCACTAATGAATGAGATCACATTCTCATGAATCGGATTAGGATTCATGAGGTAACAGAACTTTATCTTTTCACCGTTGTTGATTACATTATATTTACCCTCCAAGTTTTTCTGCTTTAAATAATGGTTGAATAATAATGATCCTCTAACATGCATAGGAGTACCCTTAGAATAAATTGTTAGTCTATTACTATACTTCTCAACATTGTTACATGTTCTAGGAAAAGCAATCTCAGCAGGATCCATGTTACGAAAATCAGATCTCATCTTCCTGATATATTTCTGAACGTTATCCTCAGACTCATTCATAATAATACTGATAGCATCTTTGATCATCTTCCTACATGGTGCAGGTGTAGATGACTTGACTGCCTCAATACCCATCATCTTCAGTTTAGGTTCAGCAAACCTAACACCTTCAATGTCCCAAGCATTGAGCATGTATCTTTTCTTAGCAGTCCATATACCACGTTCAGCAATAGTCTCTCGCTTCATGAACATCTTCTGATCATAAGCATTTACGTATGTGGCCAACGCTTCATAAGAACTCGAAATATACTTTTCAAATTCCACCTCACAGATCTTATCAAGGAACGAAACAATGCTCTCAGTATTTTTCTCTCTGTCTTTGAATATGACTTCAACCAGAGGACCAAGATGCAAGTAAATAGAATCGGTGTCAGATGCGATAACATAATCTTTGTTCTCCGTTTTTAGTACTTTGTTCATGTAGAGATTCATTCTATTCTCTATCCAACGAATAGAGAACTGACCACCAAGAGTAATAGCTTCGGCATTTGCTAACATATAATACCGAAAGTATTGATTACCAATAGCACCATAGGCACTATTCAGTTGAATCTTTTTAGCCATCTGAATATTGTTACACCTTGAGATTTCTTTCTCAAGTGCCTTGGTTGGTTTCTTTTCATAATCTTTCTTTGCTTGAATCATCTTCTTCTTGAAGACAACTCTCTCACTGTAGATCTTCTCCATAAGTTTAGGAAGAAACCCACGAGTCTTAGTGGTGAACATAGCACCATTAGGACACACAGTAACATCCTCAAGTGAGGATAGATCAACCTCTTCATTGAGAAGTTTATCTACACTGACATTAGGAAACCTATCATCCAGAAGAGTTTCTGGTGATATATTGTACTGCATTATAAGATGAGGATACAGTGAGTTTAAGTCAAAAGATACAACCCAATCATACATACCAGGTTTAGGTTCCTTTACGTATGCACCAGCATACTTCTCACTCTTATCCTGATCCTTCTTGGGTGGTATAACTATCCCCTTTCTCTTTAGGTCGTTGTATATAATCATGTCCCACATACGAACCTGATAGAAGACATCAGTAAAGTTCACCTTAGCATCATATGCCATAGTGATAGCAAGTTCGATGAGTTTCATCTTCTCCTCAAGACCGTCAACAATTCTAACGTCTTGTACGTTGTAATCTACAAACTTATTCCATCCTTTTTTATAAAAGTCTTTGAAGGTATCAAACTCTGAGTGATCTAATTTCTTATTGCCCAGTTCTACCTCACCAATATAATCTAATCTATAAGACTCCTGTGCTTTATATGTAAACTTCTTGTACAGATCCATGTAATCAAGAACAGTTACACCAGCAATATCATATACAAGTTGAGGTCTGCCCATCATATAAATCTCCTCATTAGTTACCAAACCCCACGGAGATAACTTCTTCATTGCCTTCTCACCAAGTACTCTGGTAATCCTTTTAGCAAGATATGGTATGTCATATAGCTGACAGTTCCATCCAGTCACAACCTCTGGTGGGTTATGACTCCAGTAATTTATAAAGTGTTGTATAAGATCATGCTCATCATTGCACTGGACATACTTGACCATCTTATCTTGAGTCCTATATGGTCCTACACCAAAAGTTAGAATCCTCTTTGTGTTGTAGTCCTGTAAAGATATGAGCAGCAACTCTTCATCACACTTCTCTACAGTAGGAAACCCATTCTCAGACTGAACCTCAATGTCAATGGTGACAAGGTTCATCTTCTTTATATCAAATTTTATTTCAGTCTCTGGATACTTCTCAGAAATATACTGGTAGATATATCTGTTGTTACCAAATATCTCAAACCCATCCACATCACCATGAGTCTTTATAAAATCTCTAGTCTCACGTACAGTACCAGGTTGAATACTCTGTACATACTGACCATCTAATGTTTTATACTTTGTCTTCTTTTTACTAGGAACAAACATCGTAGGTTGAAACTTCTCCCTAGATGTAAAACTCTTCCCACCTTCATACCCTCTGACTAGGAAATCATTCCCAACCATCTGGACGTTGGTGTAATATCTCATCCTGCGTGTATCTTTTCTGTAGGAGTGTCTAGTCTAACAAAAGATGAAGAACTTTGCAACTCCTTTTCACGTTCTCTAAACAATCTGACAAAGTTATTAAACATGTATTGTATCTCTTCTCTACTCATATAAGGTGCTGGCATGTTTAGGTATGATCCTTGATCATCACTTCGCATCTCAACTATCAAATCATTCTCTATAAATCCTGCTTCAACACACATATCTCTCATGGGTGTACCATGATAAGGAGTATATATGAATGCATTAGTATCATTACATCCTAACTGTGCTGCTAGTTCAACTGACTTCATACAATGTTCCATAGTCTCATATGGATATCCTATGATGAAGTTACATGTAGTAGAAAGATTTGCTTCTCTAGCAATAGCAAATGCTTCTATCGCTCTTTCGTTCTGATATATTCTACCTATAACATCCTTACGAAACTGAGGATCACCATGTTCTACACCCATATTAATCTTCTGACATCCAAGTTCTTTCAATGTCCTTGCTTGATATGGTGTCAATAACTCTGGTCTTGTTTGAGTAAAGAAAGGTATTTTGTACTTTGAATACATCTCTGCCCAGTCATCAAAACCTCGTTTTGACATTGTAAGGAATGTATCTGTCAAGATCCACAGCAACTCTATCTTATGATGATCTATTAGATGTTTCAACTCTGCTTCTTGATGCTCAACAGTTTTCTTTCTGAAGAACAAACTATCTGTTTCCTCCTTATATAATCCTGCATTAGATGGTGAGTTACAGAACTTACATTTGAATGGACATCCACGTTGTGTTTCTGTCACACCAATCTTTACTATCTTACCTTGGAATGGTCTGTATAATGATTTTTCTGGAAATATATCATGATCTGTAATTGGTAGTTTGTTTACATTACAAGCAGTTCTCATCGGATTAGGATGAATGTTAGGTAGATGATGACCATCTTTACCTTCACTAATACAATCCATTAGTTCTGGTATTGCTTCATCTCCTTCTCCTCTACAGATATAATCACACTTACCTTCAAAAACCTGAGGAGCATATGTAACAAAAACACCACCAACAACATTTACAAATTCTATATCACTAACCTTACTCATAAATTTTTTCCACAGATAATAAGTATCCTCTACCACAGAAGATATTATTACATCTGGTTTGAATTCTAATACCTTCTTTCTCCATGCAGTATACATGTCAGTATCTTCAAGCATGAAAAAAGAAGGATCGAGATCATCTCGTTCCCACTTATATTCAGGAAACATTCCCCTTTTAGTTCTTTCCTGATCTCTATCTGGTCTAGCAAAATCTTCTTCTTGATCAACTGGATACCAAGTTGCATCAAACAACTCCATGTTATGATATCCAGCACGTTTCAGACAAGCAGAAATTATAGCTACACCACCAGGAGGTGTTACCCTCAAATGTTGATTAGGATATAACCACAGTATTCTAAGATTCTTTTGTAACATTCTTAGCAGTGAGTGCCTGATACTTATCTAGGTGTGTCTTATCAGGTTCTAGTATTGTTAGTATACTATCAGAATGAATCATCATCTCACGTTGCATAGAGAATGATGGCCAGTGATGCATGTACTCACCCTTGATTTCATATGGTTCTGTCAACTTACAGTCAGGTTCACCAAGTTCACTACCAACTTCCTCCATACGAGCAATGAGTACTAGTGAGTACTCTTTCAACATTAGTATTTTGATCATAATGAAAGACTTCTTGACTTTAAGTTTACCACGGTTGAACGTATTTTGTCAACATAACCTTGATTTCGTAACTCTTTGAAAACCATATTCTCAAAACCATACTCACCATACTTCTGTAATGATACACCTCTACTAACTCTTAGTTTCTTTACCAATGAATTCAGTGCTTCTGGATCCTCATTCTTGATATAGGTATCAATCTTATGCTTTAGATCCTTTACCTTCTTCTCTAATTCTTTTTCATCCAGTTCATCTTCCATCTTCTCTGGTTTCTGTATCCATGCTTGTCTCATCAAACTATAAACACCTTGACTCTTCTTACGAGTAACACCAGGTCTTTCAATATAAGGTTCTGCTTTTGATCCAAAGATAGTTACCTTATGAGTTAACTCCCATAAAGTTTTCTTATCCATGTAGAACTCATCCAATAAATCAGGATTGCAGTCAGGAATATACTTAGGATCCACAACAAGATGTACATCTAAGTCAGACATAGCAGTATAATTATATCCTGCATTACCACCAAGCAATATTACATCTGCAATTGCTCTATCATCAAGATCTACATAAGCAGCAAATGCTTTTGCAAATCTCATCAATGCTTCTCTAACCTCAGGCTTGAGAGAATCCCCAATCCAGAAGACTGGATTGAGGACATCTGTAAACCTAAGAGATATACTTTCTCTAAGGTCTTTTGGTTTTATATGTTTTAGAACTCTTGAATACAATGGACCATCACAAGTCTACACTATATTTAGAGCCAATCTTTTCGTTGCTGGTGATCAGGAATAACTCTATCGATATCAACTAAAAGTAATCCATCTTCAAAATTGACAGACTTGACTATTAGATCATCAGGTAAAGCCCATGTACGTGTGAACGCACGTTGTGCTAATCCTCTGTGCATGTAGTTTTTCTCTTCACCACTCTTCTCACCTTCTATGACAAGTTTACCCTCTTGGGTATATACCTTTAGATCCTCTTTCTTGAATCCTGCAAGTGCCACCTCTACACGGTACTCATGATTACTGAGTTTGACTGTATTGTATGGTGGATAATTATTCTGTTGTGAAAAATGTTGATCGAAGGTTGTGAACCAATCTTCAGCCCCAATCATATTTCTTTTTATCTTTGACAGATAGTCCTGAGTTTCAGGCACAGTCAAAGTAATGCTGTTTGCTTCGTTAAACATAGTGACCTCTTTGAGCGTCTAGTATAATGTCCCGTTAGGCGACATTACTAATTATATAATATTATCCTATACTAAGAGTTCGGTTGTTTCTATCAAACAGGGGGGATTCCTTGCCAGCACCATAGTGGTGGTGGTCTGACCTACCAGCATCTAACTTCATTTGAATCCTAATCTCAGAATATAAATCTCTCAAATAATCTAATGCTTCTTGCAATGTAGTAAGACGTTTACCATCAATCACACATGCAAAATCACCAGGTAGTTCTTTTATATCTGCACTAAACATAGTTTCGATAACTTGTTTTAGTTTAGTTTGATACTGACCATCACCATATATCTCCACCTGTAATTGATTAGCACCTCTATAGTGTTCTAGTATACATGCATAATATTTCAATGCATTATCCCACTTCTTTTTCCTAACCTCATATGGATAGAAACCATACTCATCTAAATCAACAGCGTATATGTCACCACGATAATCTTTTATAAAATTCTTACGATTAGAACCTATAAAAGAATAATCAGAATCTCTTAGAACTATATCTTCGTATAGAATATTATAATCTTGGATGCTTGTAACGAAATCACCATTGATAAATTCTGATTCATATATCAATGTGTTACCATCCCACTTCAAAGTAAACTTAGGGATCTTTACTCTATTGAAATTTTCTTGTTGCAAACGTTTTAGATCTTCATACTTATCATGCTGATCCAATCCATCAGCAAAAAGAATTTCTTTTCGCAGAGTTAGAGTATACACAACATTGTCACCCTTTCCATCAATAATTTTACGAGAGTATGTCAATCCTCAGGTGCTTTCTTCTTACCAATATTATACTTAGTTTCTAGTATCCAGTTACTCTTATCTTTATAAGATATGACTTTGATTTGATTTAGTGGTGCTATGTCAGTTACTAGATCTGCATTTTTGAGAGTAACTAATCCCCAGTCAGAAAGAAGTTGAATAATTCTATTCCTTCTTTGGACATCATTGATACTTAGGTTTGCTTTCTTACCATCAAGTGCAAACAATTCTTTGAAGTGGACAATATAATACTTGCCCTGCTTATGCAGTATATGACATGATTGATATAACTTCTTTTCTTTTCTAGACGCTACGCCAATTCTTGTAAGGGTTTCTCTAACCTTTAAGAAATCATCTGGTTCTGATAATAATACTTCCACCATTTTTTCAGGTGACCACAAGTATTCAGGTTCCATCCCACTCATCTCAATCCTCCAGTTTCAAGTTTATTTCTAATAAATGTAATCTGTTCTTCGGTTAGAAGGGAGAGAGCTTGTCTTGCTTTTTCATTACTATAACCATAGTATGATTTAATCAATTCAAGATTCTGTTGTTCTTCTTTTTTCAACCAAGGAGAGAATCTCTTCTTAGACCTGAGAGTATTTAGATAAAAGTCATATTGTAGCTTCTTGTCAAGATTAGGATTTATATTCATCTCATTGGCATACATTATACAATCAAGATGACCTGACATACATCTATTAGTAACATAGGGAAGATACTTCTGTTCTAGAAGTGGGTCTTCATCAATAAGATTCTTTTTGTTGGAGTTGATTGAGTTCAACCAATCTTTTAGTTCAACGGTCAATGATCCTCTCCTTCATCTGGGGTGTCCAGTTATCATAGTAACCAGTCTTCATCAACTCTTCTCTAGCATCCTCTAAAGGTTTTCTTTTCTGCACTATCATCATACAGAGTTCACCCTCATTTACAACAACACCACCAACATCCTCTATAAGATCTGGATGCTCTTCAAGAAATAAAAAATCAGGAAACTCTTCATTGAAAGAAGCAGCTAACCTTTGCAACTCACTACATCTAGGTAGCATAGTGTATTGGAAAAGATATATTATAACTTCCTTATCCCATTGTTTTATATCACTACGAAGATCACGAAAAGATACAAATTCTTTTACTTCAACATTACCATCTAACCATGCCTTCTTAGCATAAGGACATGGTGGTAAATTATCAAAAGCAGAATTGGGTTTACTTAGAAAATCAAGTATCCACTCTTCTATTTTTTGGTTGGACGATGATTCTGTTGTTGTCATAATCAGGGATAAATTCAAGTGGTTCATCATGTTGCCAGCATAACTCTTCGTAAAGAGTATTCAATTGACGCATATCCTCGTAGAGGTCAGATACTGGTTCGGTCATCATTCTTGTAGAAACTCCTGTTCTTTTTGGAAGTACTCCTTCATTGAAGAAGATACATTTGGTGGTTCTGGTTCTCTATAACCATTTCTTTTCTTCCATTCATTATACATTGCTGCCATCTGCCATGATTGAGAAAGACTCTTAGGTCCATTCTTAAGCAACTCTTCTTGTTTACCACTATGATAAGGAATAGATTCCTCTCTCCAATTGGAGTCGTCCCATAGTTTTTCCATTAGTCTACCTCGTAAAAGTCTGGGCATAACATTGCTCCTGCAATTTCTTTTGCTTGAGCATTGTGTTCGCATAGTTTATTCATCCAAATCCTTTCCTCTAAAGAAACTGAAACCCCATTTGTTGTCATAAGTCTACAACATATATCAGTAAGTTTTAATCGGTACTTAGTTGAGATCATAGTTGAGTAAGACTAACTCCTTTCTATTTTTTTGTGCCTTAGTATATGTAGATGTGGATCGCATAGTGTATGTATGTTCATACTCAATAGCCTTCCAATCACTGAATCTATCCCTTATCAATTGTGAAGAATTGTAGCTTACTAAAAGGTCTTGACGACACTCACTACATTTTTTAGAGAAGTCATCGTGATTAAAGTACTTGTGCATGTCACCCTTCTTACCATACAAATGAGATCCTATCTCATAGGGTGGGTCAAGGTATATAAATGCATCCTTTACTTTCGTTTGAACACCACTCAATAGAAAATCATATGAGTAGTTTGTAATTTTCCAATGCTTGATTAGTTCTTTATATCCACTAAGCTTTTCAATTCCCCTGATGGAGAAATTTGATTCTGAAGCTTGTGCAGAAAAAGAACTCGACTCAGTGAGACCAGAAAAACTACACTTATTGACAATATAAAAACTGACTGCACGGTGCTGATCGGACAGTGATCTATCTCCAACTTCTTCTTTAGCAGTTTGAAATAATTCTTTTGCTTTATCTCTGTCATTGTTTTTTGTTTTGATTTCTAATAATTGTTCCTGTAACAAATCACCTCTGATCTGTACTTGATTCCAAAAATTATATAATGGTTCATACAAATCATTTACCCAGACAAGTAGATCTGGATATTGTTTTGTTACCCACAAGGCAACAGAACCACCTCCTAAAAATGGTTCTCTAAACTGATAGTATCCATTCAAGTCAGGAAAGAACTGACTCATCTTGGTGATTGCTCTACTTTTTCCGCCTGGATATCTTAGAGGAGTTTTTAGGCTTTTCATTCCTATACACCCCCGAATTCCAAAGAAACACTTGTAACCATAATAAAGAAAGTAAAAGAATTAGTAATTCAAATAAGGGTATTGGGATCAAAGTAATCCTCCAATGTAATTTTAGGTTCCCATGATAATAATATATTTGCTCTCTCTATATTAGCAAGAGTTTCTCTTGCTTCACCTGATCGTTCAGGAATATTTACAGTATTGTCAGAGATGTAAGATGCAACTTCATTGACAGAATGATTTACACCTGTACCAATGTTTACAACCATACCAGAATAGTTTGTCATCATAGCATTCATGTTAGCATCTACTACATCATTTACATGAGTAAAGTCTCTACGTTGTTCTCCGTCTCCAACTATAGTCAACGGTTCTCCACGTTTTGCTTGCTCCTCGAACAGTCCTATCACTGGTGCATACTGTCCTTTTAGAGGTTGACGAGGACCGTAAACATTGAAGTACCTCAGTGTTATAGTTCTCAGTCCATGCAGTTTGAAATACATGTGACATAATGATTCAGCTCCTACTTTACTTGCAGAATAAGGATTGAGACAATCGGGTGTCATGTTCTCCTGTAATGGTGGTTCATTTGCTAAACCATAAGAAGAAGATGTAGATGAATTTATAAATCTACGAGCACCTACTTGTCTAGCACATTCCAACATGTTGTATGTCCCTAGGTAGTTTGTCTCCAAACACTCCAAAGGACGTTCCATAGCAACTTGTATTCTACTATGTGCTGCTAGGTGAAACACATACTCAACGCCATCAAACAAAGGACGGCAAGTATCGAAGTCTCGTATATCTACGACATGATTTTGAGCGTGGTCATCATACCAATTAAAAGCATCGTTTGATTCAGCAGACTCATTGTCTATAACAACAACCTCATGGTTGTTTTGTAACAACTTACCTACTATGTGGGAACCGATAAAACCTGCCCCACCAGTTACTAAACATTTCATTTGAATTCGCAGTTACACATAATTTCAGTTAGTGCTGCCAATAGATTTATCTCTTGGTCAGCAGCAAAGGCAGATTGATATTGGTATTTCGCAATAATCAATACCGCCTCTGGTATAGATTTAGGCTTCATGTATTCGTAAATTGAATCATAAACCTTCCTCAGTATAACACTGGGATCATTATCTAGGTTTTGAACTATCCATTTCCTAACATTAGGAAACTCCTTTGCTTTCAAATAACCAATAAGTTCCTTGACGTTTACATTATCTAAGTTTGCAAGTATACCAACATCTATCTTTCCTCCTACAGAATATCTCTGACATTCATTTAGAACCCTTCTCCAGTCAGGGAAATACTTATTGATGAGTTCTGCTATAACTTTCTTATCACCCTCGATATTTTCTTTTTCAAGAATGTCATTTATTCTTTTGAAGAACTGTGCTGCAATTGATGGTTTATCCTTTCTACTAATACTAAAGTCAATAACAGAGCACCTACTATGGAGAGGTTCAATGATCTTGTTCTTATAGTTGCAGGTGAAAATAAATCTACAGTTTTTGTAGAATGCCTCAATGTTTGCTCTAAGAAGGAGTTGTACGTCGGCAGTGGTATTGTCTGCTTCGTCGATGATGATGACTTTATGCTTTCCTTCAGCAGTAAGAGAGACTGTTGACGCAAAGTTCTTCGCTTGGTTACGAACCGTATCCAAGAACCTACCTTCGTCAGAACCGTTGATAACATAAAAGTCTGCTCCCAGTTCAGAACACAATGCCTTAGCAACTGTAGTCTTACCTATACCTGGTGGTCCAGATAAAAGTAGATTAGGAATCTCACCAGTATTTAGAAAGTCCTTGAAGGTTTTTTTGATACCTTCGGGAAGAATACATTCATCAATAGTTTTGGGTCGATACTTTTCAACCCAAATAAAGTCACTCATAATTTAGTTCCAATGTCGGATTACTCCGCTAATAATAAAACAGTTAGTGATGAGATAAGAAA
>Ga0163179_10002554_pt1 | contig 12629 bp, 7 predicted proteins | sample AtlANTMetagenome_FD_109643 | JGI IMG/M metagenome (GOLD analysis project Ga0163179, IMG submission 109643) | Marine eukaryotic phytoplankton communities from the Atlantic Ocean - Atlantic ANT 2 Metagenome | ecosystem: Environmental > Aquatic > Marine > Oceanic | place: North Atlantic Ocean...
CTGGCTAATTGGGCGAGCCCGGTACGTGGAATAGCAGCCGCTATTATTCCAACCATTGGCAGTCAGGCAACGTGGTCTTTTTCCGATCCTGCAATCTGCTTCAGCCTATTTGCCGTTGTGATGACGTTGTTGCTGAATGCAATCGCGATTGCGAAAGTCCGTGTCTGGAATCCTTCACGCGAAGTACGGCGACGACACCAACAGGAGGAGGATGTCGTTTCCATTCTCGACAAACAACTCTCTGATGAAGAGGTTAGTCAGATCGCTGAGCAAGCCCGGGCCTCTCATGTTGATGCTATGCGTCGGGCTGGGACTTATGCAGAAGCCAATTCTGAATCACGTCGAGTCTGGGACAACCCGGTCTTATGGCGAGAGATTTGCACCTGGGCCTATGGGCGTAAAATTGTCATCGTTCGAGTTACTTATGGCTTGATGTTCATTCTAGCACTAGTTGGATTAAATCAATCTCTTTCTGACATAACCAATGGTGTACCACGCGCAGGTCTAAGCTCGATCTTTCCTGCAGCGGCAACATCGCTCGCTCCTCTGTTTCTCGTCAGCCTGATCATCATTAACGCGTTGGCAGTCAACTCGATTACAAATGAAAGGGATGGGCAAGCATTAGATCTACTTTTAGTTACGGACATCTCACCCGCCGAATTTGTTTTTGGAAAGCTGTGGGGGATCTTCTACGTGACGAAAGAGATGATTATTCTACCGCTGTTGATATCGATATATCTGCTGATTCGTGGCGGCATTGACTTCGAAGGATTCCTTTTCCTGCTTACCGGCTTAACAGTCTTAATATTCTTTGTCACAATGCTCGGCGTGCATTGCGGGCTCAATTATGCCAGCAGTAAATCTGCCATCAGCGTTAGCATGGGAAGTGTCTTCTTTCTATTTTTAGGGGTGATCACCTGCATTATGGTGATGATCTCCTTCAGCGGTTCGTTCGAACAACAGCTTGCACCTTTCCTGGCTTTCATTCTGGGTGGAAGTGTCGGGCTTTACGTAGCTCTAGGGTTTAGAAATCCATCCTCTGCTATTTTTTGGTCAACCTTACTGCTACCCTTTGCCACATTCCATGCCATCACCAGTTTTTTCATCGAGCATCACCTTACCAGCGTCATGGTTATCTCTGTTATCTATGGCTTTACAACATTAGCCATGATGATGCCGGCGATTGGCGAATTCGATGTTGCGATGGGACGCACGCAGAGTGCTGATGACTAGTTAGCGGCTAAGTCATGATCGCCTGGACAAGATCATCGTGATAGACAATACCTATCACCTGATTTCGTGGATTGGTAACCCCAGCCACTGGTATTCGGTTCTCTCTCATTTCGGCCAAAGCCTCGGTTAATTGACAGTGGGCTGCAAATGTGGGCAGTGCACAATACTGTTCAATCGTTTGTTGTTCCCTCATTCTCATTTCAATTACCGAAATATATCCGACGGCATTCTTACGATGTCCTTCATATACCACCAGCGTTGCCGTTCGAGAAAGCTTTACAGCACGTTCAATTTCCTCCGCGGAGCTATCGACCTGAACCATACTTACCTGTGGCAAAGGTTTCATCAGAGAATTAATACTCGCGCTGCTGCAAGCAAAAAGCCTACGCGTCAGATCGCGTTGCCCATTTGTCAGCAAGCCAGCCATCTCCCCCTCTTGAAATACTCGTTGTAAAGATTGTCGGGCCATCGTTAGTTGGACTCGCAATGGCGTCTCCCCAACGGCAATCTGGAGCAACTTGGCGAAACACCACAGCACGAGAGCGATCGGCGCGAACAAGAAAGCAAAAAAAAGAAACAGTGGGCCAATCGTTCGAATGAGGCGATTCGGGGAATCATTAAACGTGCTTTTGGGAAGTAACTCAGCAAATACAAATACAAACGGTGTAAACAGAATAGAAATCAGAAGTTCGGTGTTTTGGTCGGGATATATTGCCTGGCTGGCAAGCACAATCGCGAATGATGTTAAGTAATTGGCCAGATTATTCCCAACAAGAGTTGTCGCAACAAACACCGACGGATTGTTAGTCAGCCAAAGCAACCGTCGTGATATGAAGTCGCCATCTCGGCCATCTAGCACCAATCGCACCCGTGTAACACGGTAAAACCCTGTCTCACTACCACTAAAGAAAGCACTCAACAGCAGGCCCAGTAACAGAAGAATGAAGATCGCCCAGATCATTTAGGCCCCTCCGGAGTACGTGGGTCAATGATCCTCACTTCAACGCGGCAGCGTCCACGTTCTGCTGCTTCCAATACTTCTAGCTGCAGGGGTCCCCAACGACACTGATCCCCCTGAGTCGGCAACGCCTGCAGGACTTCCTGCAATACGCCCTGCATGGTTACATTCCTGGTTTCCGGCAAATCCGCATTCAACAATTTTTCAAGGCGCCGAATCGTTGCTAATCCCATCACATGCCAAACATTATGTTCTATCTTGCGAATGGGTTGTTCATCGATAACACGTCTTGTTCTACTCGGAGTATCCACAAATACTGCATCGGCAATATCATCAATCGTGATGATACCAATGGTCTCTCCGTGTTCGTTGACAACATTAGCCACCTGCCGATCAGCGGACCGTAGTTTTTCATAGACGTCAGCGACACTGGAACACCACGGCACGGCAACCAGCCTCTTCCCCATCTGTGACTGACCAGGTTGACTATCTAATAAATCATCAGCATCTATCGAATACTGAATTTCATCGGAATCTCGCTTGGTTACCAAGACAAAACCACTTGGTGGAAATTGCTCTTTTAAGTCCTGCATGGTAACCGGAGCCCGGAATGTCACAAACTGTCGACGTGGTCGCATCCATTCATCAGCTCTTAATTGCGACAAGTGCACAATATTACGTAACATCCGATACTCGTGCTCATCTAACTCGGCATCCTGTGTCGACAATTCAACCGCGCGCTCAAGGTCAGAAATCTCTAAATCAGGCTCCGGGTTCATCCGGGGAAAGAAGAGGCGTTTAAGAACAAGATTTGTAAATCGTAACAAAGGAAGCAAAGGATCGACACATTTTACAGCCAGAGCCAAAGGAATAGCTACCAATCCTGCATAACTACGACTTCGCAAAACGGCAAAACTCTTCGGAAACATTTCACTAAAGAAGATTACCAAAAAGACACTTCCGATAGCAAACAGCACTCCCCAACCTGAGCCATCTTGATGGTTTTCCAACTGCATGCCGACACGAGCTGAAATCGTGAAATAGATCATATTGATCACAAGATTCCAAAACAGGACCGCAGACAATAAGCGGTCGGGCTGTTGCATTAGTCGCGCCGCCGTACGCTGGGCTGCATTTCCGGCTGCTAAGAAACGAAGATCCTGACGCTGCAAATAGAAATAGGCAGCTTCGCTTGCCGAGAATAATCCGGAAAGCACGATGAGAACGGCCATCGCAATCAGCCATGGCATGACTTCAGCCCACACAGTCAGTCGACGAACCTCTTCCTAAAATTAAGCCTTGGTTCCAGCAGACGGTCAGTATACCAAAATACCCAACTCGATTTAAGAATCTTAGCGTAGTACGGAAATCTGCTGGCTCAATTCCAACGCACGCTGATGTTTAGGCGATCGTGCCAGTGTCTGCTGGATTGCTAATACTGCATCGGACATATTATTGGCAGCCGCATGCACTTCGGCCAATCGATAGTACGTCTCGACCTGCGATCCATCCAGTTGAAGCGCGCGTTCCAGCTTTTCCTGTGCATCCTTAAAACGACCTAGTTGCTGTAAAACAAGGGAGTGAATCTGATAAACCTGGATCACTTGTTCGTCATCAATTCTGGTAATTGGAATCGTCGTCACAATGCTCAAAGCATTTTGAAAGCGTTGCTGCTGAAGGTAGATCCTCGCGACCTTCATTTGCATCTCAACCTGCCGTTCAGTATCGTCCTCGTTAAGAATACCTAAAACAAAATGTAAATCTTCGAGAGCTTTTGAAGAAGCACCCTGCTCTCGATAAATCTCTCCTCGCAAAACCCTCGCTGCGATCAACTGAGAATCATGGACGATCGAACGGTTCACCGCCTCTAGTGCACGCTGCCTATCTCCATATTGGAAATTCAGATTCGCTAGTTTGTATAACAGGCTCGCATCATCATCCGATGCCTGTACTGCTCGAGCCATCTGGTTAATAGCAAGCGTTTGATATCCGAGTTCCCAATTACTTTCTGAAAGGCGTTCAAAGATTACTGGATCATCAGGAGTCAATTCCGCTGCCTGCTGAAACTGTTCAATAGCGATCTCATATTGTCCTGTCTTCATTGCTGAATCGCCAGCATGCATGAAAGAACGCGATTTCCCCCAATCGCCCACAGAATTCTGGAGATTTAACCACTGGCAACCCATCAACGTAAAACACCACAGTCCCACTGAGATCAGGCATAAGAACAACTTGTCCGATTTCATTTTCATCGGTTTCTGTGAATCTCTAATTGTCAGATTTGGATTTTAAGTAAGAATGGTGGAAAGCCTTCAAAGGCTTGTTGCGGAAATTATCAAATTCCGTTGAGATGAACAATATAGACTTACCCTCAATCTTCACTGTGCCTTTAAGATGCCCAACGTTTTTGACCAAGCTGGGATTCGTTTTATTTACCCCGATAACTGGAAAGTAAGTGAAACTCAGCTAGAAACCGAACACTGTAGAAGTATTTCATTGGAAAATAAAAACTCGACTCAATGGAGCGTTTTCATTTTCCCCGGCTCAGAAAATCTCGAAGAGCGTGTTGCGGAGACGATTCGAGCCATGCACATGGAATACGAGGACCACGAGGAATCCGAGCCTTATCGGCAAATGGCCGGCGATTTCGAATTGATCGGTAGTCGAATGTACTTCAACTTTATGGACTTCATCCTTTGCATTACTGCCACAGCAATCGAGCAGGATGGTTATAGCTACCTGTTTGTAGCCGAAGCCGAACATAGGGAATTTGACGAGAATGAGCCAGTGTTCGGAGCGATAGCCTTTAGTCTTTTATCAGCCCAACCTACCAATCCAAACTAAATGAAAGTTTAGCTCTTGTAACTTTTACATTTTAGCCTTTCCCAATCTGATGTAAAAATTACAATTTCGGATTGCATGGGTTTTATCCAAGAAAGAAAAAAACGGCTATTCTCAGGCGGTTAGGCCGTTTTCATCTTTTTCCTGGATCAATAAATACTTTTGGCACGCGAGTTGCTTATTACTACCTGCGTAAAACAAATGATCTATCAGCGAGACATGCCGAGTTTCCCTGATAGCATCAACACCAGCTAACCTGGTGCAAAATTGTTGGCGACGTGCCGTGGATCTAAGGAATTGCTATCAGAGTACGATAGCTGAAAGAAGAGTCCCGAGTGGGGGCAAATGATCCAGTTTTCTACGGTTACAAACGAAAAGGCCCGATTGGATTCCCGCATCCAACCGGGCCTTTTTCTCATAAAGATTAAACGCTCTCAAACCCAGCTCTGCTATCGATCCATCTCATCGGATGATTGAGCTTTACCATTTTCTCCTACGGTATCCTGATTGTCATAAAGCGGCAAGTGACGGTAGTGTACTTCGAGGCTTAAGAGATTCATGGTAGTAACATAAAGTCGCCCTGCGTGAGGGCCCCAGCGATCGGGGACTGGCCGTCGTGGATCCCAGCTTCCAGCCAAATCGCCTTCTTGCTCCTGCCCATTGACTAACAAGGGGTGCAAGCGATCATTCCATTGTTTCCAATGTTCGCCACCCATGTGGTACATGAATTGCGTTGCGTAGTACCAATAGTATGTATCTCGCAAGGAAGCATCTTTAGTGCGTCGAATGGATGGTAAGTTTTCACCCAAATAAAGTGCTCCAAGTTCGGCGATCTCGTTCGTTTTATCCATCCCGTTATAAAGTCTCATTAACAAGCCAACACTAGTCATTGTCTTAGAGGGAACCCGTCCCTGGCCCTGTCGTGCATTCGACGGAGCATAGGGATTGTAGGCATACATAAACGGCTTCTTTGCATTCTGAGATGCATCAAGGAAGTTTTTAATGCCATAAAATGTTTCAGCAGGAATCTCTAGACCGGCGCGTTTACCACTCTCCACTGCCATCATCATCCAGCCTGTCACGGACAAGTCGGCTTCACGTCCCGGGGTATATCTCCACCCACCTCGTTCGACATGCTGAGATTCGATAATAAAATTCAATCCCTGCTGCACGGAATCTTTCATCCGTGGATCTTGAGTCATTCCATAGGCTTCACACATGGCTAAAGTTGCAATCGCATGCCCATAAAGTCTCGCTACCTGATTACTTGCTGTTCCCTGAGCTATATAATAATCGCCGTTGGCCTGCTGATTTGCCAACATAAAGTCCACGCTACGTTGCAACAGATCTTTGTATTGATACTGTTGATGGTTGTACCCAGCGCCTTGAAAAGCCAGTAAACACAACCCAGTTGCTGCTGTATCACTATCGATTGCACTTACCCCATCAAAGGCTGCGAACTGTTGCAGCGACCAGCTACCATCCCGACGCTGAAATCGGGACAGAAAGGCCAGTCCCTTCTCGATAGTTTCCTCTGTTTCTGGTCCGGCAGCTCCATTCCCACCCTCACGATTCCGACGTCCGTCAAAGCCTTCTTTCGCAATCGTTGCATGAGTATTCAACGCTGGCAATGCTATCATCCCATCTCGCTGGAATCGCGATGGGCGCAACTGGATCGTCGCACTATCCACACTAGCTCGACGATCCGTAATTCCAGCATCAGCCGCTAGCTGTTCTCCCAAACCTCCTAACCCTTCTTCGGCAGCCGAATTGACCGGCACGGGTTCGGCAAATGGCTGAGCAACAGGCCCTTCTATATAACCGCTAGCCAAGTCTGTCTCTTTCCTATCACCTGGAGACGAGCTACCCGCCTCAGGTACATCAACAGCAACCGGACCGAGGTCACCAAGCGATGGCCCTCCACGTTCAGTACGTCCAACATTACTTCCCCCCGTCTCCGCGACTTGCTGACCATTACCTTCTGCTGCTGTCGATTTCTCGCTACGAGTACCGATATTGGTTCCTGCTACTTCAGCCTGTCCTTCCACGGTTGTCTCGCCCGCAGGGCCCCCGATGTCTGCCATATCCGCCTGAGCCCGTAAGCCCCCGGGAGCATTATCCGCCGTATCAGCCTGAGCAACTAACTCGCTACCCTCATTAGCTCCTCCAGATGCTGTTGTGCCTTCCACCATCACTTCAGGCACATCTGCAAGAGCATTCAAAGGAGCTCCGCGGCTACTTCGGGTAGGTGATGCTGTACCTCCGCCAGCGGCGGTAGCCCCAACTTCGGCATCACTCGCACTAGCAGCTCCGGTGGCGCGTTCAACATCTTCAGCCATCGGCCCAGTCGCTCCGCCAGCTTCAGCCAACTGCTCCGCAGCATCAATCGTGCCACCAGTCGCTGCTCTTTCCGCCACAGCCTCTTCTCCAGCCGTACCACCCACATCAGGTGTGGCCGAGGCGACTGGTTCTCCTTCACCTGGTTCCGGTGCAGCCACTTCGACACCAACATCAACAGCATTGAGAGCCAGAGCATTATCGACCATTGCTGTTCTACCAACTGCTTTACTTGAAGAAGCCATATCTTCATCCAATTGGGCTGAAGAGCCCTCCGGCCCACTTCTTGAATCTTCATTACGAGCAAGATCACTTTGAGCAATCTGGCCCAAGGCTTCTTTTTCTTGATCCTCAGCCTGGTTTTCTGAAAGCTCTCCGGATAACGCTGCCAACTCTCCTGATTCTGCTTTAGCGGCGGCTTCTTCATTAGAAGTTAAGGCCGATGCTGCAGGTGCACCACCTGAGCCTTCCGGGGATGCTGCCATTTCAGCTTTGGTATTGGTAGCCAGAGATTCGAGATTTCGTCCACTCACTTTACGAGCTACTTCAGCATTGTCGGATTCATTGCTTAACTGTCTCGAACCACCGCCTGAAGCACGACTGAAACTTTCCTCCGATTTAACTTTGGGATCGCCAGTATCGGCGGACGCGAGGCCTGCCATCGCGTTTACGTCAGCAGTTGTTGCTTCCCTCGCTGCACTATTCGTGACACTTGCCGATGCTTCCAAGGTTTCCCGACTTGGTTGATTGGATGCTAAAGCCTCGGCATCGGCATTTGAATTAGGACTACGAATAGCTGAGGCGATATCCGCCTGAGTACGATTGCGCTGCACCTGAGATGACTGACTGGAATTATCAGAGTTAGCGTCCTGAATTCGAGTCGATTCCGCACGAGGGGCTGCCGAATCAGCCACCTGAGTTTGACTATCAGCGGCAGCAGACAAGGCCGAGAGGTTTTCTCCCGACGCAGCCCCGGACTGCCCATCATTCGCTCGGGATGTTGCCCGTTGCGACTGCTCTAAAGACGGCGAATCATTCGTCGCGACCGATGACGCATTGGCTGGGTTATCTGCATTGGTTGGAGACGCAAGTTCCGCTGCGACTTTTGAAGAACGTTGGGGGCTATTGTTTTGATTAGGTGAATCTGACTGACTTGCCTGTTGAGATTCACGACGCTGTGCCAAATTACTGCCAGCTGCAACATCAGCAGCATTATTTTCAAATGTCTTCAATTGCTTCAACTGATTTGAGTTTTGATTTGTGTTGGCACGAGCTACGTTCCCTGCAGCTGCATTTGGGTTAGGGCTGGCCTGAGCCACCTGATTAGGACGTTGAAGATCTGTTGCAGTCATGGTTGGATTAGAAATACTTGCAGTCGCACTTTGCTGACGATTGATCGGGGAATTTTGAGAACTCTGGGCGTTCGGGTTCGATGGTTCACGACTGGTGACGGCTCGGTTGGTTGTCTGAGCTGCGACCTTCACTGAGCTATTAACAGCCTGCTGTGGATTTGTTTGATTAGGGACTTTTGTTGGCGAAGCCTGCTTCTGAGGTGTCTCCACAGTTGACGCGGTGAGTGTAGGAGTGGTCTTACTTGGTTGCCCCGACTTGCTATTTTCGATCGGTTGGGTTGGTGGTGTGACTGCGGCTAGTTCACTTGGCCGACGACTTGGGCGTGAGGAAGCTAACGTCGCCTGTGGATTAGGTTCTGTACTATTTTGACGATTAACCGTTTCTACGGTCACCATCGGGTCAGAATTCTCAGACGGAGCTTTAGAAGGTGACGCTTTTGCATTGGCGGTATTGGCTCGCTGTGATACAGCATTGGTACGGGGTTCCACCTGAGCCGGAGCTTCGACTACTGCTGGTTGCGGCGTTTCTACAGGCTGTGCCCTTGGTACGTCCCGCGGCACCCGCTGAGACCTGGGATTGACCGCAGGCGTAGGAACTTTAGCCACATTCTGTTGTTCACGACTCAGAGACTCGCGTTTTACAGCTTGGGAATCCGCAACCTGAACAGGCGTTGGAGTAGGTTGGGACATCTCTGGATTGCGTTCCGGGGTCGCCGTTCGCTCCTGTTGAGCAAGAGTGTTTTTAGGCGTTTCCAACGGAGTCTCTTTGGCTTTAGTCTGAGCTGTTTGGTTTTGTACCGGTGTTACCTGAGTCTTAGGCAGGTCTGCAAGTTTTTTTTCCTGACGGACTGCTGACTGCTGCTGGCTATCATTTGTCACCTGAGCTGTCTGGCTTTCTGCACGTTGCGCGTTATTCGCATCTGCCTTTAACGAAACATCTGCTTCGACTGGTAAAGTCATCTTTTGCAAGTTCTCTGCCGACTGACTGCGTGCAACATTTCTTGAGGGGGCTTCCGTCACTCGGGGCTGAGTAGCTTTCGTATTTCTGTTGGGCTGAACAACCTCTGTTGCAACATTATTCAACTTAGGAAGTTGCACAGAATTACGACTCAATTTTGAGGTTGAATCAGCCTGACGAGCTGACGATTCAGACGACTCCGATCGTTTTTCCACTACCTCAGGCATCGGTTGAGGCTCAGCCTGTTCCACGGTTGGCTGCTGTCTTTCTTCCGGGGACTCCGTTTCCTGTTGACGATCAACTTCTGGTGGCTGTGGGTCAGGTATTTCTGTTTCCACAGGTTTTAAGAAGTCCGGTTTTTCAACGTTTTGCTGCTGATGACTGGGATGATATTCGAGACGCTTCTTCGGCTTCTTTTTGACTAATTGCTTATGAGCAACCTCACCACGCCACCCCTTGGAAAACACTTCGGCTTCCAAAGCGTAGACTAGCATCATCAGGTGAATGATGGCACAAACGATTACAGAAAACTGCATGGTCCGTTTGAATTTCTTGTTGTCAATATAGCGAAAGGTAAGAATAGACGTGCAAAGCAGCAGGAAGACGATGAGCAGAGAAACCCACGGGCTGGCATACCATGCTGCTTCAGGATCGAACGGCTGATACGCGAAAATACCGCCAATTAGAAAACCACCAAGAACGACCAGTGCGATATTAACGGGCCACTGCTGCTCATCGAAAACGACCCGAGTTCTGGGGACATAGCGACGCACGATCTTATTCCGCACGTTCACACGCTCTTCTCTGCGAATATCATCGAATGGCGACGGCTCGTTCATCGATCCCCTACTGCTCTGTGGCAATCGTGTAGTCATGAATCCCTGCAGTATTACAGAGGTTCATAGCATTCGCTACATATTGAAATGGAACTCGTTGGTCAGCTCGTATAATGACTGTTTGTCCCAACGGATTGGAGGCCACTGCTTCATTTAATGCAAGCAGCAACCCGGTACCATCAAGCGTTTGGCCGCCGACAAAATAATGACCATCACGCGTAATATTGATTGCAAGTTCATTTGGTTCGGAAGTAACAGCCGCCGCAGTCGATGCAGTCGGCAGCAGAACGTCAAGTTCACGATCTTCCTGAGCAAAACGAGTCGCAACCAAGAAGAACACAAGCAGCAAGAACACCACGTCAATCAATGGCGTAAGGCTCAGCGTGCCTAAAGCTCGGCTAGTCTTAATTTTAACTGTCATCGTTCTTAATTACTCTTCCGATTCGTCTTCGCCGTTCTCAACTGACGTGAATCGCATGCGCCCTTCAAACCGTTCGATCTGTGGCATCAGACTAAATAACAACTCTTCCACTTCATGAAATAATCGCTGGAGTTTCCCTTCCAGGTAATGGGAAAACACCGCTGCCGGTATCGCTACAATCAATCCACATAGAGTCGTCACCAATGCAACGTAAATTCCCTCTGCCAGAAAGTCTGCTTTATTAACACCTTGCGGCAAACCAGTCGTATCGTGAAATGCTTGAATCATCCCCCAAACGGTACCCAGCAATCCCATTAATGGAGTAACTGTAGCGGCAAGATTTAACCAGCGAACATTTGAATAAAGGCGATCTGCTTCTCGCTCACTCGCTTCCGTCGTCGAGCGATCCACTTCTGACTGTGGACGTCCCACCTTCACGAGCATCGCCCGAATCACGCTAGCTGCTGCCGAGGGATATCGCTGACAAAGTCGATAAGCGGCTCGAGGATCAAACTGTCCCTGCTCTTCAGCCAACAAACCCAATTCAGCAACCAAATTGGCCGGAATAACCCGGTCGCGCCGTAACGCCATTGAACGTTCAATCACAAAGGTAACTGTGACAAGAGACATCAAGCCAATGGGGATTGTAAACGCGCCCCCCTGCACAATCAGCGAGAAGATATTAATCCCTTCGGATTCTACATTATCAACCACGCCATCTTCGACGCGTTCAACCCCCACAGCCTGATCACTTGTGGCATCATTATTACCAGCTGCCGGGCCCTCTTGCGCTGCAGCTCGCCCATCGTCTTGAGCAAACGCTTTGTTTGCGGGTATTGAGAGTATAGCCCCCAACAATACAAAACAAACGGCGCCCGCCAGTAACGTCCTGCTACCGGAGTTCCACTGTTTTAATCCTGATTTCACTAGATTCATCTATTCCTATAGCGACTTCAGTGTTCGAGGTTTTTACGACCCCGACTACTGGAGTAGTTTCATCAATTCTGTAATACGACTCTTTGCCATTTCCACATGCTCTGTTTCAGAATACACGTCTACGATCCGTTGATAATAGTCAATGGCTTGCCTCACAAGTTCTTTCTTCACTTCCGCGTCTTTAGCTTCCTCTCCCAGAACTTCCTTACATCGCCCCGCTTCATAGGCAGATAATGCCTGCCAAGGCTTTGCATCCTCAGTATCAAAACGGAGCAAGGTACGATCAAACTGTTTGATCGCTTCTGAGAACTGTTTCTGTTTAAAATAAACATCGCCAATCATGAAAAATGCCCGAGCTCCAACACCGGCACGGTTACGCCCAGCAGCCTCAAAACTCTTAAGTGCCTCTGTATATTTCATCTCTCGATCGAAAGCCCATCCAATTTCAAAGTGAGCCTCATGGCGATAGGAGTCGGCTTCTTCCAATTCACAGTCAATCACGCGTTGTAATAAACCACGTGCCTGTTCAAATTTTTTCTCTTGCGCTGCCGATTGGCCAGCGTGTAGCCAGACGAGAACCGAAAAGTGATTGCTATCGAACTTCTGTTCAACAATTGGCTCAAATACCACCAAGGCTTCAGCGTATTTGCCTTGTTTGAATAGACTCTCGCCTTGCATGAATTGACCATCATTCGCAAGTTCACCTTCAGCATACTTTTCAAGCTGCTGAGCAAAGTGCTTTCCACTTTCTTCAAAG
>Ga0163179_10002555_pt1 | contig 12627 bp, 23 predicted proteins | sample AtlANTMetagenome_FD_109643 | JGI IMG/M metagenome (GOLD analysis project Ga0163179, IMG submission 109643) | Marine eukaryotic phytoplankton communities from the Atlantic Ocean - Atlantic ANT 2 Metagenome | ecosystem: Environmental > Aquatic > Marine > Oceanic | place: North Atlantic Ocean...
GGAATTATTTCATAGAGTATTTTCCAATCATTTTTTTCTAAGCTCGCAATACTCATTACATTATACCATTTTGTACTATCGATACCTTTAAATATGCCAGGATTACGTAAACCAAGTTTATTACGCCAAACCCACCCAGCTTCTGTTTTTACGTATCTTAATGTTTTAAGTATTTGTAAAAATCTACCAGGTCTGGGTTTTAAAGTAAATGTACCAGTAACGTAAGTAGCATCTTTTAAAAAGTTAGTATATTGTAAATAGTTACCAAACGGAGCAGATACAAAAATCATTTTGTTAATCTTATAATATAACTATCAGGTTGTCCAGTTGTTTTTCTTAAATCAAATCTTTCAATTTTCATATTCGAAGTATCTAATGTTTTTAAAAATATCTTATTCATATGTTCATTGTAATCAAATGGATGTTCTTTTACCCATCGATGATTCATTTCTTCTTCATTCATGAGTTCAATAGGCCAAACATCTTCAATAAAATATTGACCATCATCTGCTAATAATGATTTAAAATTCTTTAAAGTTTTAGCGTTTGCTACTGGTGTATGTAAGCCATCGTCAATAATAAGATCAAATTTTTTATTAGTTAAATTAGTATCAAAAGCAAATGTAGAATCGCCTTTTATAAAATTGCATCTTTCTAATCCATAAGGCTCTATATCCTCCATTGCAACTCTTTTAAATAAATCTAATCCATATAAAGTTGCATGCGGGAAATATTCATGTAAAGCTAAAGTACTTGATCCTTTATAAACACCAATTTCTAAAATATTAATCTGATCATTTTTTATAGGTTCAAAATATTTTTCATACACCGTATCGTATTGGTGTTTTATAGTTTTATCAGCTCCATACTTATTAAATAAATCACCTAATTTCATTTTTACCTCGCTAATAATGATCCGCCATGATAACAATTATGTATATTATTATTAGGCTCGCTTAAAACTTGCCACCATCCCCATTCTGCTGGCCATAAATTTTTTTCTTCATGCAATTGTTGTACATATTTTGGATTAAAATGTTTAGGGGCATGAAAGATTAAAGAATCTGCTAAAAAACAATACCAATCATCATTAATATTTTCTCTATCAACATTTAATATTTGATCTACTGTATGTCCTCTTCCAGGCCGAGTCATGAACCCGACTGGATGATCTAAAGCTTCTTCTAAATACGGTTGAAAATTTATTTGATTTGATAATAATGCATCCCATCTTGTTCTAATTATTACATCATACTCTTTAGTAATTTTAGAAACGATATCAGCATATGCCAATATTTGTTTTGACGCGTGTTGTGTTTTATTTTGATTTAATTTTTTAGTTTTATAAGGTGACCATTTGCCATGTAAACAATCTGTTTTTGAATCATGCAACGGATGATAATCTAAATTTGGTTCATCACAATATAATAAGTTTTCATGATATTCTATTGGTACTTCAGTTGTTCTTTTTGTCCATGTATGATAATATACATCAGCACCTGCAAACGCAGTATGCAATCTTTCTACTATTTTTTTAGGACCAGGGCTTACATAATTTCGATATAAGCCGTGTATACATAATGCAATTTTCATAATCTATCTAATTTATCCCACCATTCACTTTGTTTTAAATCTTCTAATTCTTCTGGAGTTCCTAATCCTATAAATTTTTCTACATGAAAAGTTTTAATTGGATTTGTTAAGTAATTATAAACAGGAGCTAAATAAAATTCACCGTTTGTTCTATCATCTTCTTCCATCATCATCTTAACACCTTCAGCAAATTTCTTCTGTGATCCGAAATGATAAACACCAACAGTAGCAATATTTGATATCATTTTCTTTTCTGCCAATTCTGTTACGTAGCCATAATCATCTACTGTCACATAACTGTGTATAGGTTTATCATGATTAGGTGTAAAAGTAAAAATAGTACCATCATCAGATATATTAAATGTATCTGTTACAAATTTTTGTTTATCCCACAACATAAGTTGATCGCAATTTGCAACTAAAAATGCTTCAGTACTATTAGGATCTATTGCATGCATAACTGTACACGCTGCGCCTTCTGTAGGTTTATCTAAAATATAAATTTTAGCTTCTGGACAAGCTTTACGTATTAATTGATCTAATTTGTATTCGTCAACATGATCTTTTCTAATAATGATATGAACATCTGTTCCATATAATATATTATCTAAAACTCTGATAAACATAGGTTTACCTTTAATATCAATTAAAGGTTTTAGTTTATCATAACCAGCTTCAAAGAAACGAGAACCGTTTCCTGCCATAGGTAAAATTATTTTCATTCAAGGCTCTTTCTCATTTCATAAACTTTTTCGTATATACTTTCACCAGTATGCAACCAACCACCAATATTTGCCATCCAGTTATTTCCTATATTACCTCTTATTTGTCTGGCAATTTCAGGATTCATACCACAACTTAATGCAGCAACTCTATCTGCGTTTTGTAAATCAGATACAGCTTGTAAAGTTTCTTCTTCTGACTCACCTTCTGGATAATAACCTCCAAGCATTCCAACATGTATAGAATCAACTCCGGCCATGATTGCCAATTTAACTATTACGTTCCAAGATATTGAAAACTTATTGCCTGGATCTGTCCAGGTTCGTATTCCTGATCTTTGAAAATGTGTAACAACGTGATATAAATTACTTGTTGTATATGCACCCATTCCTGACCAAAAATTAATGTGACATGCTTCTCCGCCGTATTCATTAATAGTTTTTAAATTTTCACACAAATCATAAGGATCGGCGTTAATACAATAAGCATATACACCTTTCCAATTACATTTTGATATAGCATTTGATATTACATCGACTCTTTCACTTAAAGACAAATAATCGTTATCTGCCATGATCTCATCTTCTTTGATAAAATCTGCGCCACCATCCATCATTTGTTGAGTTATCGAAATAAGTTGATCTGCAGTCAAACCAGATTTTGGTTTTATTATCCCTCCAAATAGTGGTCTATTTTCTGCATCAACTCGATATTTCCAACTTTTCATACCAAGAACCGATTCATTCATATACGGCAAACCTTCGATATCAATAACCCTGCAGCGATGAACACATTCAATATCCGATTGTCCACCTTGTATAATACATAAAAGTTGATTTAAATTTGGCCATTTAAAAGCTTTTAATGGAAATTTTATTTTTACAATTTTACCTTCAATAGAATCAATAATTGCTTCCATTTCTTTAATATTCGGAGAATTTTCGATTTCATTTCGAATATTTGGATTACCAATACTTTGACCTATAGCTATATTCCAAGCGGCTTTTTGTATATCTGGTCCATCAACTTCGTATGTAACTGTGTAATGCATTACCTAAAACTTTCTACTCCGCCTTGATGTTGATCGTAATCAAAATCTATTAGTCTATTTATTTTATCTTTTAATAAAAGTTTTTCTTTTTTTAATTCTGTTAATATTGCTTTATGTTGAGTATCGCGAATTGTTTCTCTTTCTCTTTCCATTTTAGCTACTCTTTTACTTAAGAAATTATGTCTGAGTTTAAGTTTACCGATATCATCAGTTAGCATTTATAACCTCCATTAGTTGATTGACATTTTCACCATTTTCTGGTAATTTGTCTTTTAAAAAGAAATGAATAAAATGACACTCGTTAATTTTACTATTTGCTGTAAATAGACCATTCCATTTCCAATGTAAGTTTTTAACTTTCATTTTTTCTTTTTTAATCCATGTGTTAAGCAATACTTGATCGGTCGACCATTTCCAATTACCAACACCATCAACAAAAGGTTTAAATTCTGATCTATTTAAGAAAGCCCTTGGCGATTGATTGTTTAAATATTTTTCGAAAGATTTGTTCATAACCATTATACCCATATTTATGAACTCTGCACCTAGATCATTCCATTTCCAATCAACCTGAATATTTGAAAATTGCATTTGTGAATATTGTAATAATTTTTGTTTATACCAATTTTCAATTGGAGCAGATCTTTCAACGACTCCACCAAAATCGTATTCTTCTGTAAGTTCATCAAATATACTAGGTGAATTTTCTCTAATGTAAACATCAGCATCAATTATAGCAATTTGATCATACTTATGAAACCAACTAAAAGCGTTTTCTTTTTCGAAAATAGGTAAGTAACCACCATATTTTTCATAAGATTCACGACTTCGATTTGTTGTGAATATATCTGGTTTAATTCTTAAAATAGGTTCAGTTTGACAAATATGTACTGCCCCTATTTTCTTTGCGTATTCTACTACTGATTTTGTACAGTGATTATATAAACGAGATTTTTTACCTACATAAACTTGATATATCAATTTTTTCATTATCACATTGTCCTAAATTTTCTAACAAAACCTTTATATACAATCATTTTCCACCAAGGAGAATAACGTGGCAACCCTTTAAGAGTATATTCCCATTTTATACCGTTTTTATCTTCCCAAACCCAATGATGTCCACCCCATCTTTTACTAGGTATTCCAATTATACGACCGCCTTTGAACGCAATTTGCCAAAGCGACCAATACCAGCAATTACTATATTTTGTAAAAATAGGAATAAAAAAAGTAAAACACCATAAAAAAATCATCCATAAAGTTATCAATTTATGTTTCATTATCTATTATCTATTACCTCTTTTCTATGTACCTCTTTTCTATGTTGTGTATTTATCGAATTACTTCTAGTAGCTGCAAGAGCTTCTTTACCATAGAATGCTGCAACTATTGCTGCAACTGAAACAAAATAAACCGCAGCCATATCTCCTAAGATTTTTGCTGCTTGATCTAAACCAATCCAATTTGCAATAACTACAAGTGATGGATATAATAACATGCCCCATAAAGCAAACCATGCCATATATCGTTGAGCATCTTGTTTCTTATCATCATTTTCCATATCTGATTTTAAATCTGCTAGTCTTATCATTCTTTCCTCAGTCGCAATTTCTTCATCAGATACAATACCATCTCCATCTCTATCAAGATGAGACCATTGTGATCCAGGTTCAAGTTTCTTTGCTGGGGCCATCTAATTCTCCTACGATCTGTTTTGCTATATTTAATGCATCATTATAACCATTACGTAGTGAGTTAGATTTATAACCCTCTTCAATATACCACTTAAGTATATCTATATCTGAACTATGCCTAGGCATTATGTAATTTTCAGTTAATTCTTCGAATTGAAATCTTAAACTTAGTAGCTCAGCCACCGATTTGCTCATATACCATTCTCCAGTTTGACATTAAAGGTATACCCTCAGTTAAATGCTTTTCAACTTTTATATGAGGATGTTTGATAAGTAAAGGTTCAAAACCGAGCTGTTTTCCTGCTACTGCGTTTTGAACCTTATCTTCTATCCAGAAAGCACCTGGATAAAACTCTGAATAATCAAAAAGTATATCGTCTTTATTTGCACCTGTATCAAGATATACAAACTCGTCGAAAACTTCTTTACCAAAAATGTTTTGAAGATTTTTTGTTCTTAATTTTTGTGTATAAGGATTTAAGGATAATGAAGTAATTACAGTAAACTTATGCCCAAACTCTTCATAAATTTTTCTAACGTATTTTACCGAATCGTATAACGGTGGTAAAAAACCTATATTAGATGAATTATTAAATTGTAAAATATATTCAAATATATCAGGCATTTCATATCGATCTGCTTGATCATAAACTCGGACGTCACCTTCTGCAAAAATGTTTTTTTCTCGCATCATCCAAGCATCAAATGGATCTCTCCAATTTAAAAGAACACCGTCACAATCTGTTAATATAATACTCATTTTTTCTCCTCTATAATATTAATATAATCATTATTTTATAAATTTAAACCCTTCACATTAAATTTTTATAAAATGTAATATTAATGTAACAGTTAATCCCAATCATTATCATAACATGTTGTCTGACGCATTCTATCACCATAATATTCTTCAGCATATTTAGATGCATCAGTATAATGATTAATATTGCCGTTATCAGAAGCATATCTATCAAGATGTGAAGTTTCTGTTCTTTTTATTCGTTGATTTCTTTTTACTTTTTTATTAAGCTTTTTACCAACTTTTTTAATTAATTCTAATCTAGTATCTAAATCCATAATGATCTCCCATAATATAAATGAAACAAAGTAATACAATAAATAATATCGTTACATAAGTTTTTTGAAATAGAAGCCAACTTCCCAACAACATGATGAGGAGAAATAATATAGGTCGAGAAGTGGCTTCTAACCATAAAGCTTGTAATATGCTGATTAATACAGGGTACATTACAAACCTTTTGTGACTGTTACACTAGCAATTGTTTCGAATTGTCTAGGATGCTTTTTAATAATATCAGAAAGTTTAATAGCAACTCTTAAACTCATTTCTCTAAGATTATCTTCTTTTTGTTCGATAAATCTTAGAATTTTATTTTCTTCAGACTTAGTTAAACCTTTAGAAGAAAGTAAACCTTCTTTAATAACTTGCTTAATTCTGATAAAATAATCTCTACGAGTTTTCATAGCTAAATCGATATAGTGCGATCTTGAAACCATTGCTTGTAAATGCGGAGCTAGTTTATTTCCTTTTTCGATTATAGCATCAAAATCTAAATTAGTTATAAAAACAATTGTACCTTCAAAAGTAAAGGTTCTTGGAATTATATTTGATTCGCTATCGACCATATCATAATCAGCAAGATATGATACTTTTCTTTTTTCAGTTGAATCAGTTACAGCCTTTAACATAGCTAAAGTTGTATCATCATTGAATATTGAATCGCTATCATCGAATACAATCATTTGGCCTTTTTCTCTATATTCCCAAAGAGTTCTAAATAGACCAGTTGCTTTTACGTAACCTTTTACAACTGTATGATTTTCTTCTTCAGGATCCCAATTTTCAAGAGCCTCTTCGACTGTAAAAGATTTACCAAGTCCTGCAGGACCAGAAATAATCAAAGATTTAACGTCACCGCTTATAGCAGCTTGTGTCATTAATTTTAAAATAGAAAATCGATTTTTTAATTTTTTATCGATTTCTCTATCGGTTTCGTTTGATCTCGAAGGTATAGTTATCTTTCTCATTATATAATCTCCTGGCTGTTAGGATCAACTGGAATATCATTCCATCTTTTTGGAGCAGTAAATCTTTGTAGATTTAAAATCTCTTTCTCCATATCATCTTCAAGTGCTTCTTGACCGCTTTCAAGCGCAATAACAACTGCTAAAACTTCAGTAAGAACATCGTCTCTTGATTGATCTTTAACGATACCATCAGTAACGATTTTATTTAATCTATCCATCATTACTTTGTGATCTAAAATGTTATTTAATTTAATCATGTTTTCTCCTCTTCATAGTATTAATATAATACTTTCTGAGAAAAAGTAAACCCCCTAAATGCGTTTTTTTGAAATTAATTTAAATTTGTATCTTTTATGTTACACGTGACCGAACATTAATTCTTTATTATATTCATCACGCCAATGGATCATTTTAGTTATCCAATCATCTCGAGTTTCTTTATACATTATCGGATGAAAGTTATCGACGTCCATAACTATTCTTGTATGATTGCAAGGCATACCAGTTCTTTCTTCCCACATAACAGCATATGCTGAAAGCTGCATAAAGTAATTAGTAATATCTACTTTTTTCTTTGGACGTTTAGATGTTTTCCAGTCAAGAATAGTAGGAACATTATCCCATTCTACTATAGCATCACACGTACCAGCTAATTGCAAATGATCGCTATATAAAGGACATTCAGTTGCAAAAACTTTTGTAACATGTTTATCAATTAGTGGTCTTAAATTTTGTAATGATTGTTGAATATGAGGTAAAAAATCAGAAGTATCTTCTCCGTGCAAATATTTTTCAATTATAGAATGCACAGCCGTACCACGATTAGTAGCTTGTACGCTTATTTGATTTGCTTTATCTTCACCGACTCGTTTACGCCATTCTTGTATTTTATCTCGATGTACTAAACTAAGTACAGTTGTAACGCTCGGATAATTTTTACCGTCTAACGTAACGTATCTTCTACCATCTGCTGCATCAACTCTATCTAGAGTTTCATAGCCCATTTCAATTTTTTCATGTATAAATTTCATATTAAACCTTAATTGTGTTTCCTGCTCCTGAGTTAGCTTTTATTCTTCGAAGTGTATCTTTCCATCCTTCATCAGTTTTTGATAATTGACCACCAACACCTGATACAATTAACGGAGTTGATAAAACTTGTTCTACTCCATCAACCTTTAAAAGTTCTTGTAATTCTGAATATTTACAAAATACATCATAAGTTTCGTTTGTTTTTGTATTTTTAACTGTGTAAGTTGGCACCTTGATATCCTTTCCACCAATCTGGTGCAGATCGTTTCCATTCCCATTTGGCAAATGGTTTAGCTGCATGGTAATAATTGCGATAAGCTTGAACTGCATCACCTTCTACTTTACAATCTGGAAAGTGACTCATAGCTTGCGCAAATTCTGTTAAACCTGTTTTAGGTATATTGTTTGGAGGTGCAGCTAATATCATTCCCATTTTTTGCCAAGTAGCATGAGTTTTTTCTCTACGATATCGATATTCAGCTGCCATAGAAGCAAAGTGACCATAATGCCAATTATAGTTATCTAAACTTTCCATTGTCCATGTTGTACACGGATGATATTTGTGTACAGCAAGATAATATAAATTGTCTCTTATATCACCAAATGAATAATACGTTTGTATAGTTTTACCAGATTTTGATCTTCGTTTTTCTGGTATACCGTCAAGCATACGATGAGCGGTACTAAGCATTTGAGCAGATTCAACAATCATTTTAGGTATATGTTTATCGCATAGCATTTCTGCTGCAGTTTTTGGATCTTTGTCAAGTATAAAAATGTTCATAATATATTATACCACGTTTTAAGTCATAGGTAAATCAGGAAATGCTTCTGTTATGACATTTTTTGATATTCCTTGAAATTTATCTTTATTAACCATTCTAAGAACTACTTTTGCATCTTCTGGATGCACAACTTCTAGTAATCCAATGAATAAACCTTCTCTTTTTAAAGCAGACATTTTATCTCCTGGACCGCCTTTAAAGAAAAATCTAAATTCTGTATTTTTTCTAGTTAAATTAGTCGGAGCATTATGACCTTGAGATGCTTTATATGGAGGTTCACCTGGTGGTAAATTAAATTCTATACCTTCAGAATATGTACCAAGTAATATATCTTTTAATGCCCAATTTTCATTTTCTTTTAAAATTTTTATTTTTTGTTCTTTAGATCTTGCTTTTCCTACTTTTTCAATAATTTCGTAAATTAATAAATTTAATTTATTCACCGGCATTTTCAATTCCTTTCAATTTATTCATGATGGCTACTTTCTCTTCATTCGGCATTTTAATCCAATCAGTAATTTCTTCTTTTGTTCTACCACAACCAACACATATATTATTTACTAATTTACATATTTTCTTACATGGGCTTAGGTAAGTGTTTGGCATGTATTTTACAACCTATGAATTCATTATAATATTCATCACTTAATAATACATCATTTTCAAATTGTAGTTTTGCTTCATAATATGACATTTCACCTTTTGTTCTACATAATTTAAGTATTATTCTTTTGAATGATTTGTCTCCGTGTTTTTCGACAAGTTCATTAAGAATTCCTGAGGAACCAAAGTAACTTCGCCAATCACTTTCGACTCGAGTTCTAACCCTTCTTTTTCTTTTGCTATTTTTTGGTAAGATTTTTGGTTTCCAAAAATTTTTCTTCCCAATATATTTTTTATTTGTTTGCAACTCAGTAATTTCATAAACAAACCCTTGATAATTCTCCGGAGTTTCTTCGAATATTATATCTTTGTAATACCACATGTAAATATATATTACTCATCATACAAGACTTCCTCGTCTTGCATTATGCTTTCGGCTTCAGTTCTCCTTCCGCACATAGGACAATACTCTGGTAATGATTCAGCTTGTACGTAAGTTAATTCACCACACTCATGACATTCTATTTTAAATTCATCACCCACTATTTACTCTCCAGATTTTTTACTTTTATGCGTATAGGTTTCCCAGCAGGTGGCCATTTTCCTGCATTTGTATTTGTATATACAGTTCCTAGATAATTTTCATTTTGATCTAGTTTTGGTCTTCTAATCATTTGCAAATCTCCAAGACCTGTAATAGTAGCATATACTTCTACATAAGAATTACAAGTTGGACAAGAAAGATTACTAACTATATCATAATCTTCACTATCTTCAATATCATGGTCACCACCCCATATTAATTCGTCATTACAATGCCAACAGTTCATTTTATTGTCCACATTTATGACATTCTATTTTAAATTCATCATCCATATAAAGTGCCTTTATCATTTCCAGATATTTCCCAAACTCTTTCTGAAAGTTCTTGTGCACCACCAATATATGTTTCATCAAAGAATATTGCCGGTACTGTATCGATAAAGGGATATTTTGATTTAAATTGAAATTTTGATATATCTTCACCTATTACAATATCTTTATAATCTATTCCATAATACTGTAACATTGATTTAGCTTGTTCACAATGCATACAAAATGGATCTTTACGAGTATAAATTGTAATATTATTCATGCTCACCACCAGGATCTTTTGGATCCAATTTTAGTGTTTTTCCATCAATTACCATAGTTTGTCTTGCTCTTGGATAACTGTGGTAACCTTCTCTTAATTTAAATACAGTTTTATTGATAGATTCTGGTCTTTTATCTGCTTCATTAAAAACAACTGCTGTTATCATAATACCACTAATCAATACAATGTGTGCAATTGCACTTATACCAAATACACCCACACTACCAATCATAACTGCAAAAATTCCACTCCACATAAATGCTAATATTAAAAATAACATATGTGCAACTTGTGGGTGTAATTTTCTTAATGGTGAATGTTCTATTGTCATTACACCTTTCCAACCAAATTTGAATATTTCATATATTGCAAATGGTGGGTATGCTTTCCAACTATTCTTCATATTTCACAACCTCCTGCAGTGCAAGCTAATTCTTGTGCTCCAACTGTCATGTCTTGAGTTTCGTATTCTGCTAGCCTTGACCATTCTACTGTTTTTGGCATCTTACTTAACATTTCTTTATACTTTACTTCTTCACAATCTTGATATGGCGCTTGTTGATATGTATGCTCACTGAATGGTAAGAATGAAACACCAGACATCCAATCAAAATGCTCATATACCCATGCTCCTACATTCATCCATTCGTGTTCTTTAACAGAAATAGTTACCGATGGTTTATGTTCACACCAATGTTTTTGATACATTAACCAATGCTCTAGTTGTTCAATAGCTGACATGTCAGATCTAAAAATAGCTTTAGTATTGACTTTCATAGGAAATGAAAATACCGAAGTATGATTTGGATTCATAACATCGTCTTCGACTGGAAATCCTGCTTCAGTCATATACATTGTAAGTGGATCTTTTTTATCACCTCTTACTGTTCGTATATAATATGGATTATGTCTTGCATGAATACCTGATGCAGCATCTGTTAATTGTGATACAGTTCCACTTGGTTTAACACATGTTATAGCTGCAGAAACAGGAATGCCAATCTTTTTTGACCATTCTAAATTTGTATCTACTGCTTTTTGTTTTAATCTTTGAAGTAGATTTTTTAAATCTTTATTTTTTGGACCTGTTAATGGTGAATCCATAATACCAGTTAAACTTACACCGAGTAATCTTTCTTCTTCACAATTTTGTCTCCAATGTTTTGATACATATTTAAAATTAACAAGAGTTGATTGAATAGTACCAAGAATAGTTGCGAGTTCTACTTTTTTCAATAAAGATTTTTCTGTATCAGTCGGTCTTATAACAACTTCAGATAAATTACAAAATTCTCTATCTCTTAAAATAATTTCAGAACACGGATTTGTTCCGTAATTATATCCTTCAGTAACTCTTCTTTCATTTCTATTAGCTTGGTTTGTAGCCGAAGCTCTATTGAAAATACCTCTTTCACCAGATTTTGAATCGTATAAAGCTTTCCATTCATCCATAAAAATACCAATATCTGGTTTTTCTGTATAACATGCAGAATTATTAGCTAAAGCTCTTTGGCTATTCTGCTCCCACCATTGACCGGCTTTTGCATGTCTCATACGATCATCTGATAAATTAGATAATGAAATAAGTGCAGATCTTCTTACGCCACCTACAACTACAATTTCTGCAATCTTACAAACAATATCATGACATTCAATTGATGATAGTTTTCTACCATGAGCTCCTTTAAATATATTAGTTACAAATTTAAAAAGACCATCTAATGGTTCAGGACCAGATGCTCTACCGCCAAAAGTTTTTAATGGCGTACCTGCAGGCCTGATTTTTGACAAATCCCATGTTGGTATTTGACCAATATATAACATACCAATTAATTCCTTCAAACCCTTTGCCCACCCCATTTTAGAATCAGCTACAGTAATACTAGTATCTGAATTAAAAAATTCTTCTGCAATAACAGCTAATTTACTTACTTCTTCTCTTTCAACAGAAAATCCAAC
>Ga0163179_10002556_pt1 | contig 12626 bp, 16 predicted proteins | sample AtlANTMetagenome_FD_109643 | JGI IMG/M metagenome (GOLD analysis project Ga0163179, IMG submission 109643) | Marine eukaryotic phytoplankton communities from the Atlantic Ocean - Atlantic ANT 2 Metagenome | ecosystem: Environmental > Aquatic > Marine > Oceanic | place: North Atlantic Ocean...
CGCAGTCTATGAGGTGACCCCCTCCCGTATTTCGCAGATCCTTTCCCAGGCTAAATCCAGCTTGAGAAAAAAGCTGCTTCACCTTGTTGATCAAGGCGATCTTGGACTGGATGCGGCGTCATGAGTAGAGACATTTATTCCAGCTTGTCTGGTGCCCGTGCTGCACAGTATCAGATGGATTTGATTGCTCAAAACGTCGCGAATGCCAACACCAATGGGTACAAAGAGTTGCGTGTTGCATTTGAGCAAGAAGGTTCCGGGTTTGGACCGCTTGGCCAAACGATGACGGCAGAGTCCGAGACTCGTGCGGACATGCGCAACGGATCAATTCGAATCGACCGAGATCCTAATCATCTTGCATTGCAGGGTGAGGGCTTCTTCGTGGTGAGTGCGAATGGTCGGGAATTGCTGACTCGTGCAGGAGCGTTCCAACGCAACGACGAAGGTCAGCTTCTTACAAGCGATGGGCACGTACTATTGGGTGAAGGCGGGCCGATTGAGATTCCCCCCGAAGAAGATTTTCGTGTCGCCAATGATGGTCGGGTGTTTACCGACGAATCGGGTGAGATTGGGAAAATTCGGATTGTCGATGTCGACCAAGTAACCCCTATCGGTAGTTCGCTTTGGCGGGCAGATACTCCGATGGAAAATTCAGAGGCTGAGGTCATCCAGGGCGCTCTGGAAAGTTCGAATGTGAACCCCCTTCGTGCGATGGTCGAGCTGGTCGAAGCCAGCCGAATGTTTGAAGCCTTCCAAAAAGCAATGCAGGCATCAGACGAATTGGACTCAAAACTTAATCAAATGGGAGGCTAATATGCGCGCTCTCTATGCTGCTGCGACGGGTATGAATGCCCAACAAACACGAATCGATACGGTTGCAAACAACCTTGCAAACGTCAATACGACGGGTTTCAAGAAGTCGCGCGAGGTCTTTCAGGATCTCTTCTATCAAGAACTCGTCGGTGTATCGCAGGATTCGGATAATCCCGCGGCGGCGATTGGCCAGGTGGGTGCCGGTGTGCGAACTGCCACGATCGTGAAAGATCATTCGGCAGGCCATGTCACCGAAACTGGTGATCCGCTCCATCTTGCGATCAATGGTAACGGGTATTTCGTCTTGGAGACCACCGAAGGTGATCAGCTCTACACTCGAGATGGTAGTTTTACCCTAGATCCTGATGGTTACATCATGAACCCCTCAGGTCTTCGTATGGCTGGAGATATCCAGGTCAGCACCGAGATTACGTCCCTATCGATCGCTGAAGATGGCACCGTTTACGGTGTGATCGGCGGTGATGTTGATCCCACGGTACTTGGGCAGGTCGAACTGGTGGATTTCACCAACCGAGCTGGCTTGAAGGCGATGGGCGGAAACTTGTTTCAAGAAACCGCCAACTCTGGTGATCCTCAAGTCCTGGAAGTCGGTGTCGACTCTCGCGTTGCTCAAGGCTTCCTCGAGGCATCGAACGTGGACATCGCAGATGAATTGATCAACATGATCCTCGCACAGCGGGCATATGAGATGAACTCCAAAGTGATTCAAGCCGCTGACGAGACGCTACAACAAGCAGCCAATATCCGCCGATGATTCTTAGCTTGCTGACTCTGCTTTTCGGTTCAACTGCCGGCCTGGATATGCAGGAGGCAGAGCGGTCTCTTACGACCTATGCCAAGTCGCAATGCGACGCAGAAAAAGTGTCCGTGAGTTGGTTGGGTTTGTCGGATCGTTTACCTGGCAAGGTTGGGATGAGCTTTCACTGGACCGGTAATCCGTGCCAATCTAAGCCTGTCCTTCGTGTTCGCGGTGTTGAAAATGGCACATTGATTGGTACCTGGCGGATACGACCGGGTCTCGATATTTGGAAGCAGGTTCCTGTGGCAGCGGCTGATACACAAAAGAATCAGAAAGTTGTGGCCGAAAAGGGCCTTGTGTTGGTCCAAGATATTCGGGGAATTCCGGTAGGGCAGGGCAATTGGGTGGCTGCGAAAGACCTTGAAGCCGGAGAGCCTTTGACGGATCGAGTTGTTCGATTGAAACCCGACAGTCTAAAAGGAAGTGTTGTGCGTGTAGAGTCTTCTAGCGGGTCGCTGACCGTGGCGTCGGATGGCCGTTTGATGGAAGACGCATTTCTAAATTCTGACGTCAGAGTGTTGATATTGGCGACACGAACGATGCACAAAGGGCGCCTGGTGGCGTCCAACAAAGTGATTTTGTACTAGGAGTATTGTCATGATCGGTGTTTTCATTTTTGGATCGATGATCGTACAAGCACAGGAGCCCCCGACGCCCCCAGCTGGGGTCCCACAGCCGCCGGTCGTGACACAGTCGCAGGTGGCGGTACGTGCATCGCCTGGCTCGCTATGGAACGAAACTTCCGCTCTGCAGTTGTTGGGTCTTGAGGGCAACGCTCGGCAAATTGGGGATTTGATTACGGTACAGATTACCGAGGAAACGGCCACTAAGGTGGACTCTGAGACGTCGACAGGGCGCGAAAGTAGTACCGGACTGGGCGTTGGCGCCATGCTCGGACTCGAGAGCTCCATCCTGAAGGCTAATCCCAACATGGGAGAGTCGATTGCAGTCGATGTAAGCGGAGAGCGCAAATTTCGGGGTTCCGGAAGTACGGCTCGTGGCTCCGCAGTCAAAGCGACTATCACTTGCGAAGTGATACAGGTCCTCGCCAACGGAAATCTACGGATTTGGGGTTGGAAAGAGGTGCGCGTTAATCGTGAGACTCAGTATGTCGTGCTTCAGGGCGTGGTTAGACCGCGTGACATCCAGATGGATAATATTGTCACCTCAGATCTTGTCGCTCAGGCTCAAATTGAAATCACGGGGCGCGGTGTGATAGCGGACCGGGAAGGCCCGGGGATTGGGACGCGTATTTTGGATAAAATCTGGCCGTTTTAGTAATTTTTTATGAAACATAAAAAAGTGCTTTAGGAAAGCCTCCAACGTCCGATTGCGGTGTTGGAGGCTTCTTTGTGAAACGTCTATTACCTGCAGTTCTTCTAGTGTTGTTTGCTTCGTTGGGAAATGAAGCAGATGCCGCCATACGCGCCAAGGATTTGGCCTCTTTTCATGGTGTCCGGACCAACCCGATTTCAGGGGTTGGACTCGTTGTCGGTTTGAATCGTACGGGTGACTCGCGGCGTAATGAAGCTTCGATTCGAGCGTTGTCGAACCGTATGCGCGGTATGGGTGTCAACATGCAGTTGGATGACATCCAGGCTCGAAATGTGGCTTTGGTCATGGTCTCCACGACGATTTCAGCACACCATCGCTCCGGTTCAGTATTGGACGTGAATGTAGCGAGTGCCGGCGATGCGACGTCTTTAGAGGGAGGCTTGCTTCTTCCGACACTACTCGTTGGGCTGGACGGGAACGTTTATGCCGTAGCGCAAGGGCCGCTCGTGGTTGGCGGTTTCCAAGTTGGTGGAGGAGGCAGTAGTACCAGAAAAAATACACCTACCAGTGCGCGGTTAGTGGGCGGGGCTCATGTTGAGCGAGAGGTCAACAGCAACCTCGACTACAACGCCATGGCGACGGTAGAGTACATACTTAAGGACCCGGATTTCACTACCGCGGTGCGACTTGCGGAAGCCATTGACGCCGTTTTCGACGGTGGAAAGATTGCCGAGGTGGTGGATTCTGCCACACTGGAATTGACACTCCCCGATGAATTGCGCGGTAAATTCCCTTCTTTCGCAATGAAAGTCGAGGGCGCCAAAGTCGAGGTGGATACGAAGGCGCGGGTGGTCATTAACGAACGCACGGGCACGGTAGTCATGGGGGCAGATGTTCAAGTGTCTGCCGTGGCAGTCGCACATGGTGGTCTGAGTATTGAGGTGCAAAGGTCGATGGGAGTCTCGCAACCCCCGCCGCTTTCGGGTGGTTCGACAGCCGTAGTCTCACAGACCTCAGTGTCCGCCTCTGAAGAAGAGGGACAGTTACGAATGGTCGAGGGTGTCAGTATTGGTGAGTTGGTTGCCGCCCTCAATAATATGGGCGTGAAGCCACGTGATCTGATTGTGATTTTACAGGCGATTCGCGCAGCTGGAGCACTTCACGCGGAGATTGTTGCACTGTGATTGATTCTGTTTCCATGTTTTCGGACCTGGCTCTTATGGAGGCCAAGTCTTCCGACGCAACACAAGGGCAGTCGGAAATCGAAAGTGCAGCACGCCAGTTCGAGGCGATGTTGCTCCAAATTGTGATCAAGGAAATGCGGAAGACGGTGCCTGAAGGCATGTTTGCGAGCAGTGGAACGGAGGTCTTTCAGGATTTATTCGACCAAGAGTTGAGCAATCATATGTTGGGCGAAGGTGCTGGTTTAGGGCTTGTTGGGTCGCTTACCGGAGAAGAAGTTCAGCCGCAAAGTTCACGCCGTACGCCGTTGGGCATACAAAACTATGCGAGTCAGAAACCGATTGCCGAAGTGGCGGTGAGCGACCATGACCATGATCACGACCACGTACATGCCCATTATCATCAGCAACCGAATCAGATTCCGGTAAAAGGCCGCTTAAGTTCCTCCTTCGGTACACGGACTGACCCGATTACGGGTGCGACACGAGCGCATAACGGCATGGATATTGCCGCTCCAGAGGGGACGGATATCCGGGCGGTGCGGGACGGTGTCGTACGTCACGCCGGGGTGTCTCCGAGCTACGGTAATTTCATTATTGTAGATCATGGAGATGGGCTCGAGACCCGGTATGCCCATTGTTCTAAACTGATGGTCGAGACTGGAGACAAGGTTCGAGCAGGCGAGCGGATCGCTGCGGTGGGATCAACTGGTCGTTCCACTGGTCCTCACCTTCATTTGGAGGTCAGGCAGGACGGAAAACCGCTGGATCCCAAAGAAGTTTTTGGGTGGTAGGACAAAAACGCTAAAGCGGGCTGTAGCCGGTCCGATGGCACCTTTGAGCGAAAGCTTTTTCTTCGCAAGAGGTGAACCATGAAAGTCTCAGGAATCGGCTCCCTACAGAGCATTGGATCCGTCAAGAGCACATCGGCTCCCAGCGAAGCAGGGCGTTCCGCAAATAGCAGCGGCGCCACCACCGTTTCGATGTCGAGTGATGCAGCGTGGATTGAATCTCTTCGAGCGGAGTCCCAGAAGCTGGGCCCGATCCGTTCCGAGGTGGTTGCAGAGACCCGTGCACAACTCAACGCTGGCACCTTTGAGCAGAGCGTTGACCTCGACAGTCTTGTCGATTCTCTTTTGGCTGATTTCTAATGACCTCTGATTCCCGATTGATCCTTTTGGGTCAACTTATCGAAGTGACCGATCGCCAGATTGAGGCGGCACGTACACTTCAGCACCAGATGTTGGACGAGCTGAATGCCCTGCATTCTGATCTGTTGTTTCAACTGACGGTTGCCATGCAAGAGCCGCTTCCTATGGATCAGGAGCTCTTGGATGCGATTCGGGACAAAGCGGGTGCGCTCGGGCGCTCCCAAGAGCGGTTGGCTACCCTTGCGGGTTCGGTGGTGTCGATTTTAGAGCGGGCAAATCCTGCTGCTGTCGCGCCTCCGAATGTATACGCAAGGAGTGGGCGACTGAGGGCTGGTTAGTCATGTCGCTTTTATCTACCCTCAATATTGGTCGTTCCGGTCTTCAATCCTCGAGTGTGGGGATCGAAGTAACCTCACACAACGTGGCGAACGCATCGACAGATGGTTTCCATCGCCGCTCGATTGAGCGCTCCTTGCCGGCTTCACGTCGCATTGCAGGTGGTGCGACGGTAGGCCAGGGTGTCAGTATTGGCCGTATTCGTCGCGCAAGTGACCAATTGTTGGGAATGCGTTGGATTGAAGCAAACGGTGAGTCTGCGAGGTCTGGTGCAGCCAGTTCCGGTCTGTCCACTGTCGAGACTTACTTTAATGAAACAAATCAGGAAGGCGTAAATCAGGTCTTAGAGGCGTTTTTTGATGCATTAAGTCGTGCTTCTGCAGATCCGTCGGACTTGGGACACCGTCAAACTTTGAATCGAGCCGGGCTCAATTTGGGTAGTACGGTTTCGCGGACAGCTGAGAATTTAGTAGACGCTATCAGTGATTTTGAGAGCAGTAACGAGTCCGCCACCGTGAGTGTGAATCGACTGCTTGCTGATTTGGCGAACGTCAATGAATCGATCAACCAGTCGGGTGATGCAATTGGTGCGGGAGATATGCTCGATAAACGAGACAATCTTGCACAACAGATTTCGTCACTCACCGGAGCGACGATCTCCTACACCGATAACGGGCTCGCCACACTCTATGTGTCGGGTCACGCAGTGGTGTCGGGTGTTGAGTATCGGGAGATGAGCACTGGACAAGATGCGAATGGTGATCAGACGATACGCATCGAAACGTCCGGAGGCTTTGTAGATGTCACCAGTGTAGTCGGTGGAGAGATCGGGGGTACGCAAGAGGCCGCTGAAAAAGCGACCGAATACCTTGCTGACCTAGATACATTTGCGGGAGACTTTGCCATAGCGGTGAATGCCCAGCATGCACTCGGTTTCGATCTGACCGGCACGGCCGGTGGAGATGTGTTTAGTTTTACGGTCGGTTCCGAAGCACGCAGCTTGGAATTCTCTAGTTCGATTTATGACGATCCCAAACAATGGGCTTTTGGCGGCACAGCAACCTCAGGTGTTGGTGACAACACCAACTTACAGGCGTTGATTGATGTTGAGTCAAGTCAGTTGTTCTCGTCGGGGACCCAGACTTCTGGACAATTCTTGGGCTCCCTGCTGAGCACGGTGGCCTCAGATACGGCCCGTGCGTCGACCGATGCTAGTCAGTTGGCAGCGCACAATTCAGATCTCGAAGGTCTCATGAAAAGTCTCACTTCTGTGGACTTGGACCAAGAAGCCACATCGTTGATCGAGTTCCAGGCGGCCTATCAGGCATCAGCGAAGGTGATCCGGGCAGCGGATGAATTGCTTCAGAGCTTGATGGCGGTGATCTAATGTCGGTCGTTCGTTCTTCCCAAAGCTATCTTTTCGATTTAGTTCGTTCGGAATCCTCTTCTTTGGGGATGGAAGTCAACAAGCTTAAGCAGCAAGCGATTACGGGTCGAAAGATCAACAAGCCGTCTGATGCGCCTGCGTCGATGGGTAAGATTGTTCGTCTTCGGGAAGAAGGGGCGAATCAAGAAGTATATAAGGACAACGCCACATGGGCTCAGAGTATTATCGGTACTGCTGACACCTTGTTGGGTGATGCCTCAGGTTTGTTGAAGCGGGTCCAGGAAATTGCTGTAGCGATGTCCAATGATACCTACTCGGCAGAGGACCGTGCAGCAGCAGCGTTGGAGATCGATGCGATCCGTAATGATTTGCTTCGATTGTCAAACAGTGAATTGGGGGATCGTTACCTGTTCGCTGGAAGTAGTTTTGACGTACCTGCATTTGATTCTACCGGAACCTACGTTGGTGATTCGGACGAGCCGGAAATTCTCATCGGAGATGACAATTGGGTTCAAGCAGGATGGGATGGATCGGCTGTTTTCCAAGGAAACGTCGATTCCTTTCAGGTTCTGAGTGACCTATCGGTCGTACTGAATGCTAACCAGCCTGCAAACGTACGTTTGTTGTTGGGCGATGTGAACACTGCGCTTGAGCAAGCGATTGCAGCTCATCAAGACGTGGGTTGGGCATACGCCAAAACCGATGACGCGTTGGTACTGGCTGAACATCTAGAAGTTGATTTAACACAACACCTATCTTCTCTTGTCGATGCAGATCCGGCTGAAGCCTATCTGCGCCTTGAGGAAGCTCAGATGGCCTATTCGGCTGCGCTCCAGGTTGCTGCGGGCGGAATGAGTATGGGTTTGTTTGAGCATATCTAATGCAGATTTTTGATACACCATTTTACTGTACATCAAAGCGAGTCGCTCAAAGCGCCTTGGCGCATGAATTGATGCCTGTTTTAGAGGTATCGGATTGGCGAACTGGGCAGTACTTTGGATCGAAATGTATCAATAAAGTTCAGAAAAGCGTGAATTCTATCGTTTTTGTGGGACGGAAAAGCACCGTTAAAGGTGCAGTTTCGATGAATAATAAAAAAAATCACGATTCTTGTGTTTTTCTCCTAAAAGAAGCAACAAAAGGATCCGAGAAGTATTTCGAGGACGAATGGAATCCCCAGTTCTGTCGGACTCATCTGAGAGCTTTCCCCCTGAGAGGAGGACAAAATGGCACTGACCGTTAATACCAATATGGCATCTGTTGATGCTATCAACCAGTTGTCGTCATCGACACGTAAGTTGGCGGGTTCATTCGAACGCGTTGCTTCCGGACTCCGCATCAATAAGGCTGCGGATGATGCAGCTGGACTAGGTGTGGCTGAGAACCTTGATGCTGCTGGTCGTTCAGCACGTCAGGCGATGCGGAACACCAATGATGGCATCAGTCTTCTTAACACTGCCGAAGGCGCAACCGGCGAGGTTGCGAACATCCTAAAGCGTATGCGTGAGCTGGCTATCCAGTCCGCGTCGGACACGCTTGACTCGGATGAGAGGCAGTATATTCAAGATGAGTTCACTGAACTCGTCGGTGAGGTGAGTCGTATCTCGGCAGTTACCGAGTTCAACGGCGTCCAGTTGACCAATACCAACACCACTTTGCAGGTGCAGGTTGGGATCAACAATACCTCTAATGATCGGATTTCGATCGGCATGGGTGACCTACGGGCCACTGTGCTGGGTGTAGACACCGGTTCTGTGAACCTGGCGACTGTCACCGGAGCGAGGTCCGCGATCGCTGTTTTCGACACTGCATTAGACAGTGTGAACAGCTACCGGTCTGGATACGGTTCTGCACAGAATCGACTCGAGACCGCGTTGCGAAACATGGAGATCTATGTTGAGAACATCACCGCAGCTGAGTCGCGTATTCGAGACGCTGATTACGCATACGAGACTGCAGAGATGGCTAAACATCAGATCCTCCAGCAGGCTGGTATTTCCGTCCTGTCTCAAGCGAAGGCAATCAATCAAGGCGTCCTGAGCTTGATTCAGTAGCGGCCCAGCTCTCAGGGGAAAAGCACGCCCCGACCGGGAAACCGGTCGGGGCGTTGTTTTATTTTGACAACTGTATTTAAAATACAAAGAAAGACTTAACTATTTACGTAATAACCGAAGGTAAAAAAACCTATAGTTGGGGGGTTAACTGTGAAGAGTATGTTTCCGACAATAGGGGTGATGGAACAGCTTTATGCCAGCCAAAACAGCCCATTGACCGCACGTTATGCGGGCGTGTCGTGTGTTGTGGTAGGTTTTAAACTGTCCAATATGGCCGTGTGTAACGGCTTTAGAAAAAAAGTTGGGTTCAGGGGTAAACAGTTTTTACTGTCGTTCCGATCCATTTAGTGAGGCGGGGGATCCTTCTGATCTTCCGACACGCCTCATAAGACAGAAATAATTTTTGGAGGATAATAAGATGGCTCTTGTGATCAATCACAACCTGTCGTCAATTACTGCTCAACGGAACTTGGCCGGTACCGGTCGTTCTTTGAGCAAAGCCTTCGAGCGAGTGTCTTCTGGTCTACGTGTGAACTCTGCTGCAGATGATGCAGCCGGGCTCGGCGTGGCTGAAAACCTCGAGGCCGCTTCGCGGTCAGCTCGCGTGGCTATGCGTAATACCAATGATGGAATCAGTGTCGTGCAGACGGCTGAGGGTGCTACTTCTGAAGTAGGCAACATCCTTAAGCGTATGCGCGAACTGGCAGTCCAAAGTTCTTCGGCGACTCTCGAGTCGACCGAGCGAGCTTACGTCCAAGACGAGTACAGTGCACTCGCCTCGGAAGTGGACCGCATTGCGCAAATCACCGAGTTCAATGGCTTGAAATTGACAAACAATTCTAACACCGCTGTTTCAGTCCAGGTGGGTGTCAACAACACCACGAACGACCGGATCAGCATTACGATGGGTGACCTTCGTTCGACTACCTTGGGTGTCGACACCACCGCTATGAGTCTGAACTCAGCAGCTTCTGCACAGTCTGCAATCGATTCGATTGATACTGCGTTGAACTCTGTGAACGGATATCGTTCGGCGTATGGTGCTGTTCAGAATCGTCTGACAGACTCGTTGGTGAACCTTGAAGTCTATAGCGAGAACCTTGTGTCTGCTGAGTCCCGCATCCGAGATGCCGACTTTGCGCACGAGACAGCCGAGATGGCCAAGTTGCAAATCATGCAACAGGCTGGATTGAGCGTTCTCTCTCAGACAGGAGCAGCGCAGCAGGGAGTTCTCTCTCTTATCTAAGCGAAGTTCCAACGGTTTTCGGATTTTTTCGAATACCGACTAAAGCCGGGGCCAGTTCGATCCGATTGTGAAGTCGGTCGGGACTGGTCCCGGCACCTCTTCGTGTGATCTAGAGATGCCTACTGTAGATGGAATCGTATCGGGAATGGACACAAGCGCGTTGATCAACGCGATTGTGGAGGCCTCTGCGGGTACCAAATATGTGATGGCGAAGCAGTTGGTCTCGTATGAGGACAAGCAAGAAAAGGTTGCCGGCGTCAAGAATCGACTGGATACGCTGCTGGACACCATCAAGACGATGGATACCGCGACGGAGTTTCCTGCTTATCAGTCAACTTCTTCGGATGACTCCAAGATTACGGCTTCTGCCGACACGGATGCAGTCCCTGGAGGCTACACCATTTCGGTGAGTGCCTTGGCGCAATCTGAGAGTGAAGTGTCGGACGGGTTCGCGGACAAAGATTCCACTGCTGTGGTCTCTACAGGTACCTACCAAGTAAAGTATGGTTCCACGACCTCAACCATTAGTATCGACTCCACCACGGACACCCTGGAAGGCCTCGCCACACAGTTGGATGCTTTGGATGGGTTGGCTTCCTATGTTTTGGATACCGGGGACGCGTCCACACCCTACAAGCTTGTGGTGATGGGCGAGGACACCGGTTCCTCGAACACAATCGATTTGTCGAAGCTCGGTCTTAACTTCACCGAGACTGTCTCGGCCCAGGACGCTGCCTTTGAGGTAAATGGCGTCTCAGTGACGACAGCGTCGAATACGGTGTCAGACAGTATTCCTGGCCTGAGTCTTTCCTTGATTGAAACGACCTCTTCTGCCGTGACAGTTCAGGTGAATCGTGACGAGTCTGCGATGTCGGACAAGGTGCAGAAGTTTGTCGACGACTACAACAGTCTGGTCAACTACTACCAGATAAACACCAACTATGACCCGGACAAAGGGATCAAGGGTGCGTTGATCGGTGATGGTACGGTTCGGAATATTGTGGAGAAGCTCGGAAATCTGGTGTCCGGGGAATATGACCTCGGTCTTGATTTTACGAGTCTCGGCCAGATGGGTGTCTCCACCAATCAGAATGGTACCTTGAACTTTGATTCGAGTTCTCTAAAAGACAATATGGCGTCGAATATGGACGCTGTGGTGTCGTTCTTCACGGATGATTCCGGCCCCTTGGGTACCATTCGCGATCGGATCGAAGATGTGTACTTGGATCCGTATGAGGGCACGTTGAAGGCACGTTCGGATTCACTCGAAGCGTCCATTACTGACCTCGAAGACAGCATTGTAGATTTTGAGGAGCGTTTGAGTGACTATTCTCAGCGACTCCGCGACCAATTTAATTCCATGGAGGTAGTGCTCGGTGAGCTTTTTGCGACCCAGAACTATCTCTCTTCCCTGTTTGCAAACAATGCAAGCGCCAAAAAATAGTGTGAGCTGAAAAAATGAAACACCAAAAACGTGGATTGGATAGCTACCGCTCGACTCGGGTGGAGTCTGCTCCAACTGAACAAATCCTCGTCATGATCTTCCAGGCGGCTGTTTTGCGTCAAGACAATGCCATTAAGGCTTTGCAGGAAGGTGATGTCGCCAAAGCACATCAGTTGCTTCACGAGACCCGTGTGCTCTTCGGTGAAGTGCTTGCTGGACTCGATGACGATGTCTTTCCAGAGCTATGTGCGCGTCTCCGCCGACTATATGGTTGGTGCATGCGTGAACTAATTGCTGCCGAAAGAGAGCAAGATGCTGATAAGATACGTGGAGTGATGCGAGTTACTCAAAGTCTTCTTGAGGGATGGACCGAAGCGGCCCGTCGTCTTGGTGAAGGGGCAGCATAGATGGATCTGGGCCTTCTCATTGCAGAGCTTCATGAGCTTAGGGCGTCGTTAGATAACGACGATCTTGTGGCTCCTGAACGCCTACGCTCTGCTGCATTGGGGGCCCGAGACATCGCAGAAGGACTGTCGCAAGAAGATGGTCAGCTACTTTCAGAAGCCATCGCAGACTTATCTCAAGCGGTCGCGGCTCACCGGGATCGTATGGGTGAGAAATTGCGAGCCCTTGGGCAGAGTCGTAAGGCGATTCGGGCCTATGGACATCTGCGCGCCCATCGACAAGGCCAAAAGGTTCTAACAAAAGCCTAAACTTTTCTGCTCACATACCGATCTAGGGACATGGAATCTCGTCCCACTTATTTCAGGGTCAACACAGTGCTTCCGATTGCTATCGAGCGGAAGCAGGAAGGGGAGCACCCTCCTCCTCCCGCGCTGATTGTTGGCCACTCTCTCGCTGCGGAGGCCCGTGACCAAGTCGCAGTACTTGGAAGTCGCCAGCCCGATCAGTACAGAGA
>Ga0163179_10002557_pt1 | contig 12617 bp, 12 predicted proteins | sample AtlANTMetagenome_FD_109643 | JGI IMG/M metagenome (GOLD analysis project Ga0163179, IMG submission 109643) | Marine eukaryotic phytoplankton communities from the Atlantic Ocean - Atlantic ANT 2 Metagenome | ecosystem: Environmental > Aquatic > Marine > Oceanic | place: North Atlantic Ocean...
CGAGCGGTGCTGCTGTCGAAGTCGCGGAAAAAGGCAAATCATTATCGACGGTACTCTTCGAGCAAGTTGAGAACATGATTCCCCCGAACCCGGCCAAGGCCGTGACGGATGGTCAATTCCTCGGAATCATTGCGTTCACCCTGGCCTTTGCAATTTGTGCGGTCTTGGTTGGTGGAAAAACGGCAGACACCATCCGCATGTTCGCCGAGGCGGGGTTTGCGGTGATGATGAAGTTGACCATGGCGGTAATCAAACTGGCTCCGATCGGCGTTCTCTGCCTGATGTTCTTTGCGACAGCAACTCAGGGATTGAGCATTTTCGGACACCTGGGACTGTACATGCTTACCGTCGCCTGCGCATTATTGGTGCACGCGGCGATCACGTTACCGTTGATACTGCGTTTCGTTGCCAGACAGAATCCCTGGAATTATGCGAAGGCGATGAGCCCCGCCTTGCTGACGGCCTTCAGCTCAGCCTCCAGTAATGCGACACTCCCTTTAACTCTGACCAGTGTGGAACGTCGCGCCGGCATTGACAATCGAGTCAGTTCATTTGTGTTGCCGCTAGGCGCAACAGTTAATATGGATGGCACGGCTCTTTATGAAGTCGTCGCTGTGTTGTTTATCGCGAATCTAACTCCAGGCGTCGACCTGTCGATCATGCAACAGATCATCGTCGCGATGACGGCATTATTGGCGAGCATAGGTGCTGCAGGAATCCCTCACGCTGGCCTGGTGATGATGGTGATTATCCTGCAAGCCGTGGGCCTCCCGACAGAAGCCCAAGGACTGATCATCGCAGTCGATCGCATTTTGGACATGGCTCGAACATGTGTGAATGTGTGGAGCGACTCTTGTGGCTGTGCTGTTGTCGCGAGGCTCGAAGACAGTTCGACGGCAGAAACCTAACCGGTCGCTGCCGTCCGAAATGGCGGTTTTCAATTCCGGATGTTCGGGTTTTGACACTGAAGACTCGTCGATCCTCGTCGGGATGGGAGCATCCTCATCTCATCTTCCGCTCTTCCCACGGATCCGAAAGTACGCTTGAGCAACGTGCTGATCGCATCTGGAACTGGGCATCATGAGTGATACAGAATTCGCCAACGAGAAGAAATCAATTTGGCCAGGACTTCTGGTAGTTGCTTGCTTACTGATTGGTCTCCTACTCCGCCTGGACGGGATTCAAAAAGAGTCACTCTGGTACGACGAACTCTACTCAGCAACTCAAGCTTCTGTCGCGTTGAGCGACGTGCACGAATCGATCCGACTATACGACGTACACCCACCCGTCTATTACCTGCAGCTGTCGCTGTGGGAGAAGATTCATTCAGGTGATGTTTGGCTGCGACTGAATTCAACCGCGTGGTGGATTCTAAGTGCGATTTCATTCTATTTTGTAGCGAAGAAACTTACCTCTCCCGGCATCGCATTGCTGGCTCTCGCCTTATACTCCGTCAATCCGCCCGGAATCCATTTTGGTCGTGAGCTACGGATGTATGCCATGTTGATATTTTTGGCAATCTGGAGCTTTTATTTTACCGAACGTTTTTTAACCAGCACCCTAAAGTCAGATCGGTGGCGATATGGCCTACTAACTTTGGCGACGAGCGTAATCGTCATTTACAGTCACGGAGCCGGCTTCTTGATTCTGGTTTCGATGTGGTGTCAGGCGTGCCTGATGTGGGGCACGGGGCAAACATCTTTCCAAAGCGCCTTTCGCTTCATGTTGCTGCAAGGGTTTGCATTGCTGGCAGGAACCCCGGAGCATGCACGTGCCGCAGCAATTCAAGCCAATCATGGCGGGCTTTCCTACGCAATCGCTCCATCCTTCGGTGAACTCGTGGAGCAATCAAGTTGGCTCTTCGCCGGCAGAGGGCAACCGTTCGGACTCTGGACCACCGCCATCACGCTCGGGCTGATAACGGCTCCCGTCCTGACGTCCTGTATCATCAAAGGCGCGGTTCAACGAGCTGTTTTATGCTTCGTGCTGGTACCGATCCTTGCGGTCTACACAATCAGTCACCTCAGCGGTCCGATCTGGGTGTTCCGCGCAATTTCGTATGCTATCCCATTTGCCTGCCTGGGGCTGGCCACAGGCATGATTCAAGTCTTCCGTATCCTGCTGCATCACCGAGAGAATTGGCAATGGAACAGGCGCATGATAACTGGCATCTACGTCGCGTTATTGGTTAGCTTTTTCGCAAGCGCTATCCATACTCAGCGCGAACTGCTGCCGAGAACCTCGAATTTCCAATCGGCAGTGGATTACTTACATTCGGAAAGCTCGGCGGGTGACCTCATCGTCGTTCCTCAAAAATTCTGCTACTGGGCCTTTTGCTGGTACTTCATTGGACCGGGCGCGGTCGATCCCCTGCACGACGATGAAACGCTCCATGCGTCCGCCGGCCAAATCATCTCTGTCGACTCACCTTTAGATCATGCCAACCGTTCTCTACGACAGGTATCTTCAGGACGCACCGTTTGGATTATCACGCGAGGCGAGCACCCAACACACGAGATCATTCAAGAACTGGAAACGGATACGAGCGTTGAACTTCGATTGGTGCAACGCTATGACAAGATCTGGATTTGGCGATTACAGCCGCTCCCGCTCGACGCACTCGCTGCCGCCCCGTAGACATTGTCCTCGACCTATGAGAACAACAGGTAACTCGTCGGGTTATCTGGCAGATATAGATTCCAACCGGCAATGGCCAGCGAGGAAAATGCGTTTGCCAGAATCACCAAAGCGAAACTGCTGAGCGTCAATCGAGTAAACCAATGATCATGAGGCTCGGTAACGGTGAGCGATCGCTGAAACACGAGAGTCAACCCAGAAACGAAAATCACGACGGCGAACACAATCAGTGCCCACGTGTAGAGATGCAAGCCCATGACGGGCGAACCGTAACCTGGGTCACCGGGTGCGATATGCAAAAGCACCTGCCGTGTCGACACTGCCATACCTGCTAGGGCGGCCAGAATTGACATGCCGAATCCCATTCCGACATCGATCAGTCGCTCCTCCCGATCATCTTCTTCGCGCATCTGCAGCAACACATAAGCTGGCCCGATTGCGGCAAGTATCATGCACATTCGCTGCAGCAAACAAAGCGGGCAGGGAAATTCTTTCGCGTAGAATTGCATCCAAAAGGCCCCGAGCAAGACGAACATGATACCCCAGATGTATACATGATTGAGAACGTATGCGAATCTCTGCATGGCGAAATCCCTGCCTCTCAAAGGCTAATATCGAGAGGATCGGTGACGTGGTGAAGAAACAGCAAGAGAATCGCCACGAGGCTCACGAAATAAAAGGATATCGTGACGGGACGACTGGGAAATCGAGAGCTGAACAACGTCAGAAACAAGAGCAAGAATATAAGAGTCGCGATCATCGTCGAATTCACAAAGGCCGATATTATATTGAAGTAACTTCAACCAATTCTAACACTAACGCGAGCAACAACCTATGTGAGATTTGACCTTTAAGATCTACTTGACAGCCCTGCCACATTCAGGATGCTACAGGTTTCTTGGTCTCTCTCACCCCTTGAATCGTTGGCTGTGTACCATGCAATGGAAAATCTATCTTTCTGGTGAAATCCATTCTCCATGGCGCGAAGAAATAGCAACGGGCATTCAACAAAATGGACTCCCTGTTGACATTTATGCGCCCGTCACGGATCACGACGCCAGCGACAACTGTGGTGTCGAAATTCTCGGCAACGAATCCGATCCATTCTGGAAAGATCGGCGGGGTGCTGGGGTCAATGCGATCCGCACTCGAACATTGATTGAACGAGCCGACGTCGTGGTTGTCCGATTCGGCAACAAGTATCGACAATGGAATGCCGCATTCGATGCAGGTATTGCAGTAACGCTAGGTAAACCCCTGATCACGCTCCACGATGAAGAGCTGGACCACGCCCTCAAGGAAATCAATGCCGCGGCCTGCGCGACGGCCCGCTCGCCGGAGCAAGTGGTCAAGATTTTGGAGTATGTGATCAGGTCTACTTAATGCGGTCTGCTGGACGCTAAAAGAAAGGGCACCAGTCAGTTTGAAAATCGCCAAAAGACCCAACCGATCCCTTCGCTCGCTATTCATCATATGAATTCGTTATTTATCATATGCATATCGAGCCCGACAATCGCTCTACAATCGTGCCTGTTTTTGGTAGACGCCTAAAAGGTTGTTTTCCGGAAATCCAACTTTCAACAGTCGTAGAAGCTTCCACACAAACAGTTCGAGAAAGTAGGTAATGCGAAATCTGCGCATGACCACGCAGTCATCCAGATAAGCAAATACAACTTCTCGAAAGCCAACCTTTTCGAATTGTGTTCGCAATTGCTTTCTCGTATTCATCTTGAATCGAGTCGGAAATACATCCTCATCCTTTCTCCCAGGCGCTATCAGTCGCGCGAAAAACGCATGAAACCGATTGGGAATCAATCTGGCCATGATCGACATAAACGCCCACTTATTCGGAGTGTAGACAACGACATAACCATCGGGCTTGGCCAACCGAGCCAATGCATCAACAACTCCCTCGGGCTGCTCGATGTGTTCTGCCACCATGTGGAGCGTTATCAGGTCAAAGCGTTTTTCGGTTTTGTAATCCTCGATCATCAACTGGTGTCGTTCATCTACCAGATAATTTTGGAGAATATTTCCACTTGGGTCGACACCCACAAGAAGCTTGGAGCGTTCTGCTAACTCACGAGACAGGTCACGATTCTCAGGAAAAACCGTCTTGCCACCGCCGACCTCTAACCAATGAGATTCCCCGGTCACTAACCGATCGACAACTGCCTGGTACCATGATCCTGGTTTGTGGTATCGGAATCGGTACCGCATTCTAACCCGCCATCCGTTTTCCATCGGATCCCCCGAATGGCGTCGGAAAAGAGAATCCAAGTCTCTCTCTGTCGGATACTCAAATGGCCCCACGGATCGCTCCTCAATAACCTTCGTCATCGTCAATCTATGGCATTGTCCAAAACATCGATTTGGCAACGGCGCCTCATTCAAAAAAATTTAGTACAGGCGTTGAATACTAACAAGTTGATACCGTGAGATGACTTTTTAAATTCGTGAAGAAGTTGGCATCTGATAAAAAACGTGGAACGCCAATCTCCGCTGGCTGCATAGCGATTACTGACCCCAGCAATATGCCAGCTCAAAGACTCCTTGGAGCAACCTAATTTCCCGAAGCAAATAGCACACGGCAGCTATGGAACTCGTCGAAAGACAAACCAGGTCATCCCGCCAGCAGGCACCTCGACATCGAGCTTCACAGAGCCATCAGCAGCGAGATCAACCTGCTGATACGGCTCACCTTCGTTGCTAATCTGTGTACGATCCTTAATGCCGGTGAAATAGAGATCGACATTGAGCTTCCGTTTGACGTCATATGTCAAAGGATTGTAGACGCAGAGCATTCCCTGAGCACTCTCGAGCTGAGGATTCACGTGGAGAACCCAATCCAGGTCGCGCCCATCAGCTCGGCGACCGTGAACGATATCCGACTCCAAGATGTCGCGATATGTTTTAAACCATTCGACAACCGATTTGACTCTTTCCTTCGTTGTCTCGGTGTCATAAATTCGAGGTCCACGGTAGTGTGCTTGAACGCCCATTCCAAGATTGGATCGCAGCAACCTTTCATAATGATCGATATGCTCACTTAGCGGTTCGGTCGTCGCTGCCGCTCCGCCACCGTGATACTGACTCAACGGCACAAACATCCACCCCATACTGGGTGTCTTTGTCCAAGTGCCATCGTAGATATTCTGCCGAGTGTGAATCACTTGATGGGCTCTCGGCAGTGACCAATTCACCTCTCGATATCCCATCCCACATTTATTGGATCCAGCCAGGTAGTAGTAATCGGGCGCGTTGATATAGACGCCGCTTTTGCGAAGATGCTGATACAAATCAGTCACGATCTTCCATTGAGCCCAGCGAGAATCTTGTTCACCTTTCTGCCATGGCAAACGCGGAGTAACATCCACATCACCGGGATACGGTCCATCATTTTCGAACTGATCGAACCCTGTGAAATCGTAGAAGGCCTTGAGTTTGGCGTAGTAATTTCGCCCCCATTCGGATGTCGCTGCGGGGCAATTATTGTGAGTCGGCCGCTGGCCTTCGGGACTCACAATATCATTTCCATTTCCAATTCTTCGAGATGAAAAGAGTGAATAGCTTCCCAGCTCAATACCTTTGGATTTCGCGTATTCAGCAACGTCCTTCCATTGCTGCAGGTAATCAACGTCGGTGCTTTCCATATTGAAGCCGCTACCAAACGACATGATCACCGCTTCAAAACCAACCTCGTCGGCTTGATCGATAGCCCGACGTACCACCTCGGGATTGGAATTGATCAGGTGATGCGTGAGAGGATTTTCAGTAACCCAGGGAGCAATGGTTCGATACATTTTGCGTTGAGCCAAACCTCGTCGCTCCCGATCGGAACTGTCAAAGACCAGTTCAAATGTCGAAAAGCTCTGAAAGCTCTCTCCAGGCGCAACGTCCTGAGCAGGTCCGTAGGTTGGTTCTACGACCAAGCGGCACGGCGTCTCGCGCGTGTAATTCACTTGGGTCGAATACAACGGATCCGTCCGCCAATGAATGACATGACGATTGGCATTCTCAACGGTGAACCCACCGAACGCGAAATCCGTTTCCACATGAAGAACATCAGGCCTCGGAATATCAACTCCCGGTCGAGTCTCGACCCAATTCGCATACTCGACGACGGCAAGCTCTTCGGCGACGAAGCGATCAACCGTCAGAGGTTCGTCGGATTGATTGTGCACTTCAATCCACTTACAGATGACGGGTACACCGTCGTAGAGCTCATAGTGAACCGAAACTCGGAGATCGGCGACACCCGAGTCCAGCGGTGGCTGAAAGTCTAACCGCAGCGCGACGCCCACCGGCGGCCAAACAGCGTCCTTTGCATGCGGACGCACACGGCCCCACTGAATTCGCTCTCGAGGCTTACCCAATTCGAATCCGACAAATTGCATTGATAGGGAATCCGCCTTCATTCGATCTAGCCATTCCGGCAAGAGGTAGGCGTGATTAGGCTGGCCGACGAGACCGCCAACATTAAAGTCGATGCCATCAATCGTCAGTCGAGCTTCGGGTCGTACCGATCGCAAAATCGATTGCCCAGTCATAAGGTTGTCGAAGGCAACACAAGCTGCATTGGGCTCGAGTCTCCAAGCACGGCGAATTAAGCCGTTATCCAGAATCAGCTCTTTCCCTTCCGCGTCTCGATAGGCAGCCGCCTTGGCGAAGGCCGGGGCGATCAGGTAGTCACTCGGCGGACGATCGGTCAACAATCGCTGAACAATCGGCAGCGAACCCAATTCTCCCGCGTCGAGTGCTGGTGAAATCAAAAGAAGAAAACAAAGACTGAACAAACCACCACGGCGACTCATCATCCGCTCACCTCTCCAACAACAGAAATTGCAACCAAGCAACCGACTCGGCTAATGTCTTTCATTTTAGGAAATATTTCATCGACAAGCAGCGAATTCCATATCCAACACGACGCGTCCGCACCGTGGACAATTCAACCGCCGTGAATAGGATCACCAAAAGTTTTTGACAGCAAGCCGCTTGATCGACAACCGTACCTTCGATGGTACACCCTTTCGATGGTACACCCTTTCGATGCTACACCCTTTCGATGGTCCATCCCGTTGAACTGCTCCCATGCGGACATCCTTGCTGCGAGTTCCCAAGGACAGCCTCAAGCCGTCTGACGCATCAACTCAGCCATCGACCATTGAACGCGAGGAGATTTTTCGGCGAAGCCGCACTGAATCGAATTGGCTGTAGGTCAGCAAGAGGGCGCCATGGGCTGCGAATTTTTCAAACAAGACATCGATCACCGTCTCTTCTTCCGGCCAGGGATAGGCAAAAATCAAATCAAAATCATCGGGCCCCAGCCCCAGCTCCTCGTAGGTATCATCGGAATCGGACTCCAGCCAAAAGAAATCACCGTTTGCGCGTTCGGCAACATATTCACCACCGGGGGGCACGAAGCTCCCCTGAAAAAAATCTACCGGTACAGAAAAGTCATCCGCCAGCTGCCGAGCCTGTTCGATTAATTGCTCGTCGATCTCGATGCCCATCGCATCGAATCCCATCAACGCAGCCACCGAAGCGACCACGCCAAATCCGCTGCCCCACTCACAAAAGCTACGCCCCGTGGCAAGCTGTTGAGCCTGGATTAGCTGAAGAGCGCGGGCAACTGTTTCGAAGCCACAAGGCACAAAACCACTCCGCGGATCAGGCCGCTTCTGCGAAAAATCAGCAACACGGCGCGAAGCCTCCGCCAGAAGCGGCTGCAACTGTGAAGGTACAGTCAAATCGTCAATCGACAGTTCAAGCTCTTGCAATGGCACTTTGCGAACCAAGAACAACGGTCCAGCTGGCAGAATTCCCCAGGTGAAAGTGTAACGAATATTAGGGGTTTCCAGAATCAGAGGAGCAAAAAAACGTCGCTAAAATATACCCATAGTGTCTAAATACACGCACACGTCAGAATTGATGTTGACTCCATTGATCTCTGATCCAGCTTATCCTATACTCTGATTGTCACGACGGGTTTATCGTGACGAGCAGCGATGAGAGAAATTATTCAGGTGTTATTGCATTACGAAACTTCTTCCCGTCACGCCGCTTTCTGCGTTGCCGTGCTCTCCACAAAAGTGCAAGGGCGTATTGTGGCTGTAACTGCTCTAAATTATTTCGGGTTGGTTGTTGCATCTCGCCGCAGATGAAATAACGCAGTCCTAGGCACTTAGTTTTCGTGGAGGCAATCATGCCAGAAGGTAAAATCAAGAAGCTGATCCAAGACAAGGGTTTTGGATTTATCGAAGGTGACGGAAACGATCTGTTCTTCCATCATTCGGAAGTTCAAGGTACTCGCATTGAAGAGCTCCAAGAGGGCCAGAGCGTTGAGTACGAGATCGGCGAAGGCCGCAAGGGTCCCTGTGCGGTTTCGGTTAAGATCATCTGATCTCCTTGCCTGACATTTCGTCAGCCATCCGACATTATCGAAAAGCTTTCGTCCTGTGGGCGGAAGCTTTTTTTGTGGTTACACATTCGATTTGGTATTTGTTGAGCGATATGATGGTCCCCTGCTGTCAGTCGATCTGCTGCGATTTCCCCAATTCGCCCCTCGATCTTAAGGTTTTGTGACATGCTCTTCCGCATTCCCCATGTTCTGATGCTCGCTGGAATCCTGTGTATAACTTCTGTAACAGTCCATGCGGCCGTGGGAGTTGGCGCCGCCCCTCTTCCGGGATCCGATGTGATCATCGATGGATCACGAGAGACACTCGACGACAAGTGGACCTACTGGGAAGGCCCACGTTTCAGTTCGTCTTTGCCCATCAAGTGGAAAATCGTGGACGACCCAGTCGATTCGGGAACGGTAGTCATGTCGTTTGACCCCGTGGCTGCGGGTGGTAAATATGGGACAGCCGATATCGTGACAAAGAAGAAATATCGCGATTTCCGACTGCACATCGAATTCCTAGTTTCCAAACCGCGGGGAAACAGCGGTGTGTATCTTCAAAACCGTTATGAGATCCAGATCCTCGACGGTGACAAGACCAAACATGGAATGGGCGCAATCATTAACGAATCGGGGTCTCCGTACGATGCATACAACGGCACGGGCAAATGGAACGCCTACGACGTTGTTTTTCGAGCTGCTCGATTCAAAGATGGCAAGCGAGTCGAGCGTGCCAAGGCGACCGTTTATTTCAACGGCAAGAAAGTGCACGCGGACCATGAAATCGACAAGGTCTGGGGCGGACCCAATTCAGGTCTAAACGGGAAGGGCCCGATCACAGACACCCCGGGCGGCCTGAAACTTCAATGTGAAGGTCACGACGTGCGTTTTCGCAATGCGTGGATCAAGGATTTGAATCTGGATGACGCTGACACAGACTTCGAAGAATCGAATTAGTTGTCAGCGGTTGAAAAGTCGATGAGCGTGCCAGGCTTGACCGCATGCTCCGGAAGCCGATACGTGTCATCGAAGACACGCATTTGTCCGGGAGTTTCCAAATGGGTGCGTGTCTCGTCAAAAAGCTCAGTGTCGGGATTCAACACACCCTTCGTATTCAATTTGAGGTGTTTCGCGAGAAACGGATACATCGCCTGTCGCTTCATGAATTGGTACCCGTGTTGCTGATTGGGAAAATGTGCGTTCTCAACGGCATCGACGGCACCGTGGAGCCGATAGACATTGCGAATGTAGGGTAATTCAACCTGCGGGGTATTCTTCGTCCAATCACCGCCGACAGAAACAAGCAACAGCGGCCGCGGAGCTGTGAGCGCGGTGATCTCAACATTATTGGTTTCTAGATCAGCGGTCCTGTGGATCGGCATGCCACTTTCACAGGCACACCCGCCAAAGAAATGGGCCGATACCATCACGACGGGAGCTGCAACGGTAACACGATCGTCCAAGGCAGTTAGCAGGAAGGTTTGAGTCCCGCCGCCGGAACATCCGGTGACTCCGATTCGCTCGTCATCGACATCAGGCAGTGTCTGCAAGAAATCGAGCGCCCGAATACTGCTCCATGTTTGCAAAGTCAGTGATTGCGGGTGGCCATGATCCCATCCCAGATGCAGGGAGTCGCCAAATCCAATCATGTCATAGGAGAAGACGACGGCTCCCATCCGGGCCAGGGTAGCGCAACGATATTGTTGATCGGCTCGATAACGGCCACCCGCCGGTCCTCTCGCATGGCCGTGCGGACACAAGACGCCGGCGAACGGTCCGTCCCCTGCGGTCGGTCGATAGAGATTACCGTACACAAAAAAACCGGGCATCGATTCGAAAGCAACCGACTCCACGGAGTAGCCATCATAGAGTCGACGGTTGCGAACGATGGATCGCAATGGCGTTTTTTCAGGGAAGGGATCAAGTTTGGCACCTTGCAGAATTTGACGCCGGACGCGGTCCGCTCGATCCTTCCATTCTGGAAGATCCTGATAGGTGGACGCCATTCGAGCTAACTGCTGAATCGCCTCAGCTTCACTGTGGTAATGGCCTCGACACAGAATCGGTTCTTCTTGAGCAACCGTTGACTGGAGCATGCCCAGTGCAACAACGAAGCCGAATACCCACAGTCTCATCGATTCATCTCCCGCCCATCAGGTCGAAGATCTATTTCGGACGCACCCAGGTTTCATCGCGTTTGTATCGATTGGCTCGATCTACAACGACCGCATCCTTGCTCAAGGCAATCACTTGATCGAGCGCCGCATGAAATTCCTCCTCGTTGGGTTCTCGCAGATTTCGATGATGCGCGAGATCCACAATTGATCCACATGCCTGTTCTTTGAATTTTGGCTGATCAAGGTAGGGCAACACGAATCGCAACGTTTCGGGCAGACGGATCGCGCTGGCGCGTTTCAGCACCAGAACCCGTTCATCATCACGTTGACAAAGCTGCATCGCCTGCTTGAGAAGATCGAGCTTCTGTTGATCGGACCTCCCATCGGGTAGTGGGGCAATCCGAATCAGCGCCCGTAGAGCCGTCGTCGCATGGCCTCGATGCTTGTCGGTCTTTACAACTTCGATCAGCTGAGGAGCAACAGATGCATCCGGCCAGTTGCAAAGCGCACGCAACCCAGCCGAGTGCTGTTTGCGATCATTGAGAGCCGCCTCAACAACCTCAAGAGCTTGAGGGCCGCCAACACGTCCTAACGTCGTAAGCAAAATCGCGCGATCCGACTCATTTAAATCATCCATAGCGGCGAGCAAGGCCACTGCGCGCTGATCGAGATCACCAATACGCTGGCAAACGAACATCACGTTCTTTTCGGCAGCGGCACGTTCCGCGCCTTTGCTTGCCTTCAAGACTCCTTGGACCATATCCGCAACATGTTCTTCACTGGCAAGTTGTCCTAGCGCGGACATCGCAGCGGCACGAGTTTTAGGATTGTTACCCTTTGCAGTCGCCAGCAAATCCGGAATCGTATCGAGTGCACGGCGAATCGTGAGCACCTTCATCAATTCGACTTGAGTCTCCGCTGGAGCTTGCTTCATTTGCTGCACAATGGCTTCCGCAATGCCGGAACCTTGAAGATTGACGAGGCTCACCTTCGCAGCCTGCTGCTCGGCATCCGGCCCGTTGGTGATGATTTCGACGATCCGGGCTGCGTCGTCAGCTCCACCAAGAGCTCCCAATGACCTGATACCTGCCACGCGAATGGAGGCATTATCGGTCCCGTCTAGCAGGGCGAGAATTTCCTTGCGTGCAGCCTGATCGCCACGGTCCGCCAGTGCGCTGAGCAAGCCAACGGCTGCCTCCGGCGACAACTCTTTGAGCTGAGCTGCAAACTGTTTCGTCGCGGCCTCTCCTTTCGCCTCCGAACGAACTTGCTCGAAACCGATCGCCCGCATGTCTTTATCGGGATCGTTCATCAAGTTGACGATCAACTGCAGCAATTCACTGCTCACTTCGTCCTGTGCCAAGGCTCGCGTCGGCAATTGGAGGGCCAGCAATACGAGCAAGGGCCATGTCCACCACATCTTCGTCACCATCACAACTCCTAAAAAACGAGCATGGTGA
>Ga0163179_10002558_pt1 | contig 12614 bp, 14 predicted proteins | sample AtlANTMetagenome_FD_109643 | JGI IMG/M metagenome (GOLD analysis project Ga0163179, IMG submission 109643) | Marine eukaryotic phytoplankton communities from the Atlantic Ocean - Atlantic ANT 2 Metagenome | ecosystem: Environmental > Aquatic > Marine > Oceanic | place: North Atlantic Ocean...
CCTTCGTTTTGCTTTACTCGATCTGCTAGTGTACTCATATTAACAATTCCATTTCCTTAGTGATTTATTAATCCTAGAATTAGGATCTTTTGCTGTTTTAGAACTAGTTCTTCTTTTTTTCATACCTTCCATCCTTGCACAGAATGATTTACGTCTCTTAGCAGCTTTTGAACCTTTTTTCAACTTTGATGGTTTTGTTGTAACTGCTGTTTTTAATTTAGAACCAGGATTAGCCTTTCTATAAGAAGCTACACCTTTTTTATTTAGTCCTCCCGACTCACTTTTTCCTTCTTTTCGTTGCCAAGCAGGACTAGCCATATGTAGTTTCTTTTCTTCTATCCTCCATTACCATTCCACATCCATTAGCTACTCCTTTTGGATTTTTAGAATTTTTTCTAACTTGAGATAAATTTTTACCGTCTTTAGCTTGTATTTTATTACCGTGTTTTTTAGCAAAACTTTTAGCCACTTCAGGCTCATTAGCATATAAATATGCTCGTTGCTTTGCTGACTTAAAAGGCATTATTTACTGTGATGTGCAGTTTTTTTAGACTGTTTTAAAGCTTTATCACTTACTGTTCCTTTGCCTTTTCTGCTAGTTCCAGATTTTTTGCGTTTGTTCATGTAGTAATAAAGTCCCTTTTTAACAGTTCTACCATCTTTAGTTACATGAGTATCATCACCATCTTTAAATTTAGAAGTTTTACCACCACTTTTCTTTTTCATCATTTTAAAATCTACAGTGCTAATTTTTCCGTCTTTATTTTTATCCATGTGTTTCTTTTGTTTAGTAGATAGTGCCATATTATTTTCCTTTTTTAATTAAACCCATTGCACCTTTTCCGGCCTTGATGCCAAAGCTAGCTGAGCAGGCGATATATAATAAATGTTTATAATAATCCGGAAGTGACTGCAAGGCTACAAACCCAGCATGAATATGTTCTGTCATTCCAGGAAAAAATACGAGTGTTGCTGGAGCGAGTAAACAAATTAAAATTAGTTCGTCTTTCCACGAGCCTTTCATTTGATCTACGGCTGATGTTTCCCATTTTATTTTTCCCGCTATTTGATCTTCTTTAAGTTTGGTAGCAGCTTTAATTTCTGTAACTTTTAATTCTGCTTTTGCCTTTTTTGTTTCGACGAAGCCACGGACCGTATCCGCAGCAACGCCGAGTAAAGGTTTTGCTAAGAGTTGCCAGACCATTGTCTAGGCTGCTCCACCTGTCATCCAACTGATGACCCAAAGAACTATGATAGCTACGATAGCAGCTTTTATCCAGTCCTTCATTTTCCATTCCGACCATTCTTTGACATGGTCCCATAGATCTTTTATTAAATTCATATAACCTCCTTAGTTAATGAATAGTTAAATCGAAGTCAGCTTCGAATTCAACAGTATTTTCTAGCTCATGTTCACAATTATTGCAATCACAACTAGAACAACTACCTCCGTTGCTATGATGACAAGCATGTCCACAATGTTCGCACAAATTATCCAAAAAACTTAATACCTTTGGTTGCTGCCCCTACTCCACGCATAGTTTGAGTTGGTTTTTTAACATTTGTATCTACATCCATACCATCTACTGAAGGTCCTGGTTTAACTTTAAATTCGCCACCATCTCCGTAGCTCATTTTAGGCATTCCACCACCCATGTAGCCCATTTTCATCATGCCGCCACCCATGTACTTCTTTTTTTTCTTATTTTTTTTCATATTTTCCTTAATGTAACGTTGGTTTTACCAAATTAATTTGAAAAACATCCTCAAGTTGCTTTTCAAAAACAGTTTCTGCTATTTGTCCATCTAAAGCATGATCTATATAGATAGCTTTAACAACTGATAACATAGCTGCAGCCATAATTAACTTATCTTCACTTGTTTTTGCATATTGCTCCACATGTGATGCAAAATCATTTATGCCTCGACTTAATTTATCATCATTTTCAGAATATGACATTAATTTTTCCTCATTTTAGCTAATTGTTGCTGATTTTGTATTCTCATTTCTGCTATTCCTAAATTTTGATCTAGTTTAGCTTGATCAATTTGTGCTTTTTGCGCTAATTTAGCTGTATCGAGAACATTTCTACCTTCATCATATTGTGCTTTTCTCATAGCATCTTGTTCTTTTATATCTAATTCACGATTTTTAAGAGCTACCAATGGATCTTCTCCTGCACCTTCTAAATATTCTTGTTCTTCCGCTACAATTTCTTCAGTTATTTGTGCTTCCATTTCTGCAATTTGTGATTCTAGCATAACTGTTAATTGTTGTTGAACTTCAGGAGGCATTTGATTGCCATATTGCTGTGCAACTTTTTCTAACATTTCTTTGTTTTGCTCCATAACCATTTGTCTTGCTAAAAATCCTATGTGTTGAGAAATATGTGCTTGAAGTGAAGCCATTGCAAGCATGCTTGAACGAACTAAACTAGAGGACATAAATGCTCTGTGTGCTTTTATGTGAGCAGAATGATTTTGTTCTGGATATGCTTGTAACTCTTGTGCTTTTAAAGCATCAGAATTTTCTATAGCCGGATCTTTAGGAGCTGGTTTAGGTGGTGGTTTTAATATTGCTTGAATATTTTGCACCCCTAATGCTTGATACATTCTTCTATAAGCTTCATATATATTATGAATTTGAGGATTAGTTTGTGATAATTGTAATTGTGCTTGAGCTAACTCAATACGTTGAGCCATTGAAAATATACTTGGATCACTTACTGGAATAATATCTACTCTGTCATCAAAGTCTTGTTGTTTAATCATTTTATTTCCACCAACCACATTGTATCGATATTCTGGTGGTAAATAAGTTTGAAATACCTTTGCTAATAATTTAAATTCTATTCTTTGAGCGTAATGCATTCTTTTATGAATAGCACTCATAACTTTAGTGCCTTGCTCAATCATAGCCATAGTAGTTCCTACTGGATTAGCTTGATTAGAATCTGCTACTTTTGCATCTGCAACTGCTGCAAATCTTTTACCTGCATCAACACAAAATCCTAACAATAAAAATAAAGTTTGACTTGGTTCTTTGTAAGGTAATGGAAGTAGTCCTGCTCGTAAATCACCGGATGGTGCATCTACATCCCTGAACTCTCCTGGTTGAATGGGGTTATCGTCGTCTGCAACTCGCAACCCTCTCGCTTTAAATCCTGCAGGGAGATTGGACAACGTACCAGCATCAATGAGTTGACGGAGAGCGGACGTAGCTGTCCTGGAGAGACCCCCGAGCATGTGGATAAGACCAAAGCCATAAAAGCCAAGACCAGGCAAGAACTTATAATGTACAAAATATTGAATTTTTTTTCTAAGCGGATCATCTTGTTTGTAGTTTCTATAAATAGAAAGAACTTTTCCAGATCCTTCGTCTATAGTAATAATATATGGAACTCTTATACCGGTTGCTGCTCCTGTTGTAACGTCTCTATCTTCAAACCCTGGTATGTTTAAATCACAATGTATTTCAAATAATGTGTATTCATTATCATCTTCTTCTCCATAAGTAGTAGAACTTACTCCAGATACATTTTGATATTCTTCTTGAATTGCATTGGTATTTGTTAATGATGGTCTAATTTCTACATCTCTGTAAAATCCAGATACCTGATTTTTTCTAATATCATTATATGTTTGTTTTACAATATGTGTTACTCTTGGAGACGATGCTAAATCTGTTGCATAAAAAGGAACAATTAAATCCTCACACGGAATAAAAGAAGCTTTAGCTCTTTGTTCTTGTGCATCAAAATAAATCTTTTTAAATGCTGATCCAGCTAATCCTAAATTAAATAATAACTGATCCATTTCAGGATCATATTCTTCCATAACATTTGTAATTTGATAATTCATAAAATCTTTAACTCTTTGAGCTTGATCTTCTGAATCAATAGTATGATCACCTACAATGTTACATTTTACAGGACCGCCAGGAGGTAATAATTCTTTATAAGCTTGCGCTTGAAACTGTGTTGCTGACTCTGCTAATAATGGATGAGTAACTCCACTAGCTCCTTGAAAAGGTCTAGCCCTCTCTTCATATTTAAAACCTAATAATTTAATACCATCAACATACGATTTTTCCCAATCTTGTCTTGATGATTTATCCATTTCATAATCTGCTCTAAGGTTATCAGATATTTTTTCTGATTCATCATCAGATATAAACTCTGCTAAATTAGCTCCAAATGGTATTTCTTCTGCTTCTGGTTGTTCTTCTACAAATCCTTCTTCTTCTACTTGTATTTCTATATCAGGAGATCCTTCTTCATTAACAGGTAATATACCTGCCATTTTATCAACTTCTATTTCTTCTGACGTTGTGTTGGGTAATGCTTTATCTATGGCCACTAAACTGCTACTCCTAATATGTCTACTTCAGCTAATGCTGAATATTTGTTAATGTTGGTTTTACCACCTTCTTTATACTCCCTGAAACCCAATTTTGCTAGAAGTTTTCTTTCAAAGCCTTTGAGTTGTCTAAGGTCTATAACAATTCCAGGTTTTATTGCTGCCTTGTTACCAGGTATATTACCATAAGAAAAAGGTCTAAGAGGATTATCTTTATCTAAACCTTTTTTGTAAAAGTTGGGATCATCTAATTTAAAATCTTGTTTAACACTATTTATTTTATAATTAAAATCTCGGTGTGTTTTAGAATTTTTAGGCCATGAAATCCACATATCAACATCATCTCCTGCTTTAACAGAAAAAGGTTGTGAATTAATTCCTAAACTTTCTAATCTTTTTGTATAATCTTCTAATAATGAATTAGCTGCTCGTAAAGAATTCTTACGATATATATTATTAAAAGCTGATGCTAAATTAAGTCCACTTCCTTGTTCATATCCCATAACAGCCTCAGGTAAAGGAATAGCAACAAAATCTTTTCCTCCTTGTATAGCAAGTTCAATTTCTCTTTTTAGTATTTCTTTAATCATATCTTCTTGTTGTCTAAAAGGTATGTCAGGCATTCCTGTTTCTTGAGTAGGAGTTCCTGAAAATTCTGAGTTAATTCTATCTTCTTCTTTTTTAATTTTAGCAAAAGCTTTATTGCCTTGTTGTTGCATAAAGTTTTCCATGTTTCCAAAGTCAGATAATATTTTTTCTTTTACTTGTAATAAGTTTGGATCGTTATCTGGAACACTATTTACTCGTTGCATTAGCGCTTGTTGATTCTGAGGTAGATTATAATCAGTAGCATCATCTACATCGGACTTAATTAATAACTTTTTAAGTTCACTATTAAATATTCTATTTTGTTGTGCTTTTAGAGTGTTTAATTGTGTTGTTAATGCAGCAGCCTGTTCTCCGGACACTTCTGCTTTAAATACAGGTCGATCACTTTTTGCTATTTGTTTTAAAACATCAAATTGCATCTCATCAAGAAAGGTTCCAGTCTGTCCATCTAAAGTTGTTCTATCGGTTTTTCTTACATGAGCTAACTCATTTTTTTGACCCATATGAGAACTTGTTACATCGTTAGTATCTTTTTGTCCTTTTAATGGATTGTAAGTGTAGACATCTGTTTTATGTGTTTTTTGTGCAGCATCACCTGGTAATGTAATTGTAGCGTGATTGGTTGTAGTTCCATAATCTCTTCTTAAATTTTTTAAATTAGTTAAAAAAGTACGAACACCAGCTCCTGTTTGTGTTTTAGGTAATACATCTTGTGCTGCTTGAAAAACATTTAATGCAAAATTATCTGCGTTAACGTTGTTCATCATTGGAGTCCATGCATTTCCTCCTGTATCTTTTTCTACTCTTTTAACAATGTTAGCTAAAGTAAGATCAATCTTATCATTAAGTAAAGCGTCTTGTGCATCACTTAATCTTCCTCCATTGTTTTCTAAAACTTTTAAATAATAATTACCAAAACGATTTGTTGTTTCTAAAATAAAATTTTGTGTAGCCTTAGGAAGAGATCCTCGATACATACTAGCACTTCCCATCCAACTAGAACTGCTATTAACATTTAAAAAATCATTGTATTGATTTCTAATAGTGTCAAACTCAGGGATAAGATCAAGCTCTGATTTGTTACCCATACGAATAGGTTTTGTGTTTATCTGTGTTCCTTTTTCTGCACGCAAGTTAATTAATTGTTCTGTCGTTAGTTTATTATTTTTATTAACAAACAAAGTGTAGCCAAATCCACCTTTATCTAATTCTTTTGTATGACCTCTATTTTTTAATTCACCAATCCATTGTGCTCCTGTTTTACTTTCTGTAGGTGCATAGTTCTCTACTATATCTTCAAACATTAAAGAATAACGAGAAAAGTCTCCTGTTTTTTCTGCTTGGATGCGTGGATTTTTTTCAATAATAGGAAGATTATCTACAGGAGTAGTGCTTTCTGGATAATTTTTATTTAGATACAAGTTTGCATCTTTTTTTGTTTTAAAAACTTTAACACTTCCATCAGGTTCTTGTATTTTCCAAGGGTAAGATAATTTACTTTGTTTGGATTTGTAATCTGTTTTACCTTTCCATTTGCCTGCATTAATTTGTTTCATTACATCAGTAGCTTCATTAATAGAATTAAACGAACCTATAAATTTTTCTCCATCATACAGCTCTAGTTTTTTGGTATTAGGATTAAGACGAGAAGTAAAACCAAGACCAACTTGTTTAGGTTTACCAAGGGGCTGTACAATAACTGTTTCCACAGCTTCTGCTGTAGTAACCGGAGCAGGTTTTTCTACTTTCTTTAAATCATCTTTTACTTTTTTAACATTGTTTACAGCTTTAATTTTACCGGCGTTTGATACCGGTCCGCCTGCTACAGGCATTGCTAACATTGTATTTAATTCTGCTTGTAGTTTATTTGCTTTATCTTCATCAACTCCAAACACACCTTCAGCTGTGTCTGCTGCAAATGCACCAGGGAGCCTGAATGCAGTGTCAAGAATATCGAATGCTTTTTCTCCGTAAGGTGCGATTGTATTCCAGATCCCTCTTGATAGAGGATCAAGATTTTTTAAGATAGGTAAATTTTCTGCTGCGTATTCATTACCAAATCCTGAACTAACACCAGTTAGAAGTTTACCATTCCATAATGTTCCAAGAGTCCTGAGAGATCCTTCTTTATCCCCGACCCCCTCTTCAATAAATGATTGAATTGCTTCTACTGAATTAGTAGGATTACCTTCAGCAAACTTACCACCTTCTTGGAAAGGAGATATCAATGTATCTTTTGTTACCGAAGGATCTAATAAATAATTTAATAATTCTTTCATGTCCGCTTTAGTTTCTAAATTTTTACCTAAAGTTATTGGAGAAGATTTGTTCATACTTCTTGGGTTGTATATATCGTAAGAACTTTGAGATTTTACATTTTTCAAACCATCATCAATTTTATTTAATATATTTGTTATTGAATCGGCATTTTTAGATTTGTTTCCTATTTCTATAAATTCATCAAATTGTTTAGGAGTTGTGTAAACTCCTTGCCCCATATTCATTGTCATATTATCAAAAGCATCAACTTGTCTTGTACCTGTTTTATATCCTTGAGTAGCAAGAGGTCTGTTTACATATGACAGAGGTTTTCCTGTCATAACATTTTCTGCTAGATCATCAAAAAATACTTGTACTTTTCTATTAACAAAACTTGGAGACAAATATAAATATTCAGGATTACCTGCCTTATCTAATAATTCACTAGCTGGATTCATTCTTGCTGTTTGACTAACAGGAAATTTGTGAGCAAAATCTATAACACCAGATCCTATATCATCTCCGTACTTAGTATACACCTCAATTAAATCATCTGCATAACTTTCCAACATATCATCTCTCACTTGAAACAATTCATCCATTTGCGTAGAATATTTTCTTATAGAATCATTAAATGTATCCATTACTTCTTGATGCTTAGGATGTTTTTTGTTTCTAATTATTTCGTCTAATTTTGCATTTCCTCCATGTTTTGCTGCCAAACCTTTATAAGTAAATTGATAAACTTTAGCTGCTCCCGAAGGTGTAGTTTTACCAATGCCAGGAAGTTGTGAAACTTTTTTAGAAGTTTGTCTTGTTGTTTTTATTCCTGGAAAAACATTTGGAAAAGTAGTTCTCCAATTTTCTGCTTGTTTAATTTCTTTTGATAAATTTTTTACTAAAGGAGTTTTTTCTTTTTTAATAGCACTAGCTAATGCAGTAGTATCAGCTTTGTAATTAGCTCTTAATCCAATTTCAAAATCCATTAAGTCATCTATATCATTGGCCATTTTTAATTGTTCAGAGTTAAGTTTTGATTTATCCATACTTCTAGTATGTGTTATTCCCATCTTAGATAACTGATTTTTTATTCTACTCGCTGCAGAAAGAATTTGTTTAGAAGCATCCTCTCCTAAGGCTCTTAATTGACTTACTCCTAATTCTGCATTTTTACTAATTCCTCCTCCAGTTAAAATATCAGCACCTTGAATAACGTAACTAATTTTCTTTTTTGGATTAAATATAAAATTACCAAGCTTATTGGTTATGTTAGTAACACTTTTATTAAATTTAGAATTAAGATAACTATCAATCTTAGCATTGCCAGTTTTGTATATATCTTGAGTATTACCAATTTTAGATATTTTTTTATCATTAACATCTGATCTATCGACAGGGGAATCTAAAATACCTGAATCAAATTGTGGTATAGCTGATAAGTCAACCATTAATAATATCTCTCCTCACCTGCATAATCAGGTATTCGTGGTTCTTCCCAATAATCATCAGGTAATGTAACAAAATTTCCTTGGCGAAAACGTAGCACGGCTTGTGTTGTTGAGTCAACATAATCGTCGTTGTCACCAAAAGGAAAAGCAGCACATTCCTCAATGACTTCTTGCGCCCACCGCTCATCAGGAACCCATACCTGACCAGCTTCAAATACCGGTGCTACAGCGTTTACTCGTACATGCTTATCATTTCCTTTACTCGGTGTAAAGTTCGTAACAGGAATTCCTATCTGTCTTAGTTCATGGGTCAGGGGCAATCCACTCGCTTTAGCTTCAATAATGATTGTCTCAGGTTCATACTCTTTATACTTAGCCAAGGCCTTACGTTTTAGTTCTGGAAAATCCCATCTACCTTTAACAGCATCAAGTAAAATCAAATAGACTTTACCATCAGCCTCAGAAGTAAACACACCCCATGTAGTTATTGCACTGTAGTCTGCTGTTTCTTTTTTTGAGTACGCTGTATCGTAGCTTTGTATGATATGCTGAATGTTATTAGGAGGAGTTTTAGATTCCCACTTCATCCACCACTCTCTTTTAATAATAGATCCTTCTTCGGAGGTTGGTTGTTGCTGCCACTGTGCTTGCCACTTCTGTTCATTCAATGATGCTTTGACCGATAACAGCTCGTCCTTCTTCCAATACTCTGGCCATATAGGATTACCTGAACTAGGAAAGATTGCAGGAAATTCTATTAGATCCCATTGATCTGCTTTAATTCCTTTTTGAGCTCCTATTAATCTTCCTGTCAAATCTTTGGTAGACCATCTTGTCATGACAATAACAATGATACCACCGGGTTGAAGTCTTTGTCTTGGTCCTGAGGTGTACCACTCGTACGCATTATCGAACGCCGTCTCAGATAATGCATCTTGCTCGGAATGAGGATCATCAATGATTAGGAGGTCTGCACCACGACCGGTGATAGCTCCACCTACACCTGTTGCGAAATACTCTCCACCTTTATTGGTCTCCCATCTTCCTGCTGCTTTACTATCGGCTGATAGTTCCACATCTTTGAATACTCGTTTGTAATCTTCGTGATCCATCAGGTTTCTTACTTTCCTTCCAAAGCGGAAGGCCAGTTCGCCGGTGTGCGTTGCTTGTATGATCTTTGTTTTTGGTGCATGGCCCATGATCCATGCTGGAAGTAAATAGGATGCAAACTCAGACTTCGTGTGCCTTGGTGGCATGTTCACGATCAAACGTTTTAATTTTTTATCTTTCAGTTGCTGAAATTTTTCTGCAATTTTTTTATGATGATATCCTGAAATAAACTCCGGCCATACCGCCTTAACAAAGTCCAAAAAATTTTCTTTTGCTTTAGTGGCAGTATCTAATTCTTTTTGTCGAAGTTCTAACTTCAACATTAAGGCTTTAGCTTCTTCAGGACTTGTGGTGTCAAAATCCAAAGACATTCCTAGTATGTACAATTTTTTTTAAAATTTTTCAACCGACTTGTTTCTGGTAGTGAGTGGGGTGGGGCTGACTGTGCAAAACAGTGATGCAAGGGGAGGCTATATGATAAGAGGGGGGAACGGGGCAGACTCAGGAGATTTTTCTGGGCGTGGTCGCTAAAAAATTTAACTAACTTTAATAATAGAAAAAGCCCAACGATTGTTGGGCTGTGGGTAAAATGTAATGTGTATTTAATTTATTGGATCGGTGTTGTTGCAACAAACCAAAACCATAATAAGAAAAGAAGCAAGGCACTAGTGAGTAGTGCCTTACATAAATAAATAATATACTTCATTGTTCTCTAGACAATCCGAAGTTAGTTGCTAACTTTGATGCGAGGTCAATACCAAATTGAGTAATGACTTCATTATCTTTATTAGCCAATATGAATTGAAATATCTCTTGATCTAAAAACCCAGCCAGTAATTGCCAGTTAATCTGTTTATTCATATTGTTGACAATAGGCATATCGCTATTGTTGGTACTAACGGGGTTTTCCCCGTTAGTTGTTATTAAACTATTTAATTGTGTTAGATCGAAGTTAGGCATTAGCTACCTACTTTCAATAGTCTAACTAGTTCACTATCAACATTGTTAGCACTTCCACTAACATTTTTGATACCTACACTTACTGAAGTCTTGTAAGGTATAGTTAGCTTTTTAGAAGTTAATAGTTTTTTAACTTCCGATTGATTAAGTACATCTCTTTGGCTTTGAGATATAGCGAACGTATCGTTGCCAAATTCAAATACAAAGTTTTTCTTATCACTTACTAACTTATGATTACTAACGATTTCAGTAAATTCACTTCTTAGTTGAGATACTAACTTATCAATACTATTCTTAATGTCTAAAGCAGTTCTGTACTCAACAAGAGTAGCAATAGCTTTGTCATTTAATTTAGATTTTTTAGTCATAATAACCTCTTTCTAAATGGTTAAGTCAATTAATTAATTTAATTGATAACTAACTAAACAACATCTTATAACAAATTGCAACATAATAAATAAATATTTGTGCATAACTTTCAAACCCATTCTATATAGATGACTAACTAATTTAATTGACAAGCCACAGGAACTCCGGCCGGCCGGCCAATCTTTACTATAAGGAAAAACCCCCAAGAAGGTTGCCGATCAGCGTATTTCAATTTGCTGCATCAGAGCAGCAGAACCAGGAGCTGCTGCAGCAATCCTTCCTGGAGCTGGGCTGCAGCGAACCAGGCGACCACTGCGATCCAAAAAATTGGCCAAAACATTAGCTTTTTTTCCATGCGTCATGCTTCCCATCACCTGCAACCACCTGTGCTTCAGGAAACGAATCATATAAAATGGCTGTTTTCTGCGGGTTATTTTCAAAAGTTTTACGAACCGGCCGGCCGGAGTTTTTACTATAAGGCATAGATCCACGAACGGCTGAAAACCAGCGTATTTCAATCATGCAGAAGCCTCCAGCATCTGCTGCATCATCGACCAGGCCGCAGCGTCGTTGTTCACCAGAACATGCGCACCGTCTCCCCAATCTAGAAACCAATATTCCAAGCGGTGAATTTCTTTATGTTCGTTAACGTATGCCCTGAGCTCATCCGATGGACCACCCCAACTGAACTGCCAGCGCCAGTAGCCTTCTATCTGATCATTAAATGTATTAGGCTCTACATAGTCAAAGCCAAGCGCTTCATACTCAGGGTCCTTCAGGTCCTCCTGCCTTTCTTTCCATTCTTGTGCGACCCTGTCGGCGCAGGTGGGCTCTCTTCTTAATACTGTTACTGTTTCCATCTTGTTCCTTTCTTTAATGGGGGCGTTTGCAAAACTTCTAAACGGATTCGGTACCCCCACTACATATATAGTTATAACTTATTATAATGTAAAGCAAAAAGATTTAAATCTTTTGGATAAGTTCCCGCATGGTATGAAGCAACTCAGCTGCCCCGGCCGGGCGGCGATTGGTATAAGAGATGGATATAGAAAAGGGCGTAAGACCTAGTGTATTTCAACCATTCCCCAGCAGCTCCTGGCTGCAGCTGCGGGCTTCAGGATCCATGCTTCATGAACAAACCGCAGAAAACCTAGAGTATTTACCCCTTGACAAGAGGCGAAATCACGGACCGGCCGGCCGGAAACTTGTATAAGGAATAGAAAATAACTAAGGCGTGAAAGTCAGTGTATTTTGAAGATCCTTTTCGGTCCATGCATCAGGCAACATGGTACCTGAACCCTGGTTCAACAGTTCCAAACCCAAGGTGTGTAGTTCCCTAGACATATGTCCTGGGAATACAGCATATGATGCCTTCCTGGCACCTGGGTTGCTAATCTTTACAAATATAAAACTGACACCACCATGCTTTGCATGAGCATAATGCCAGGCAATTTGCTTTGGAGAAATGATAACTTTTTGTAACTTATTACATTTTAATTC